>Ga0209121_10000619_pt1 | contig 37186 bp, 38 predicted proteins | sample Cruoilmetagenom3_FD_187292 | JGI IMG/M metagenome (GOLD analysis project Ga0209121, IMG submission 187292) | Oil polluted marine microbial communities from Coal Oil Point, Santa Barbara, California, USA - Sample 3 (SPAdes) (version 2) | ecosystem: Environmental > Aquatic > Marine > Oil seeps ... | reverse complement strand
ATGAAGGAAATGAACGAGAAGAAAAAAGTCACTTTTATCTTTTCCACCCATGACAAAATGATCATGGATTATGCACGCCGGCTTGTCCATATCAGGGATGGTCTGGTAGCGGATGATGAGATACGATGACTCCCGTCATATAATATGATTACAGATTATTTTAGAAAAATTTTTATCTTTATTTTATTCTTCCTTGCAGTTGTTTTGTTCGGTCACATCTGCCCGGTACACTCATGGGCATCATCGGATTTCTCAAGCGAATCCGCATCTGCTACGTCCAAAAATCAACCCACACCTCCCGATCACTGGTATAAGAATATTGATGATCAATGGGGTGGCTATGCAAAGGTCCGGGGCTCCGTTTTATGGCCTGACGACGAATCATATTTCCAGCCCGTAGGTACTGATCCTTACTATAACGGTAACACCGAGGTGAGATTGAAAAGCAAACTGTTCTTCGGAGAGTGGGGAGATTTCGAAACCCACTACGAAGCTGTCTTTTCAGGTGGAGATACCCGGCGTAAAGAGAAGACTCTGGAACGTCTCTACCCAGGCCTTTTTAACACTGGCGTGGTGGCTGGAGATCCTCTGAGCGACAAACGTCGCTTGATGGACTTAACGAAGACGATTGATGAAAATGACAACCATATCTTCTATCACCGCCTGGATCGTCTTTCCCTGACACTGATGCCGGAATGGGGCGTTGCCCGCATCGGTCGGCAGGCAGTTACCTGGGGAAACGGTTTTCTGTTTAACCCGATAGATCTTTTTAACCCCTTTTCGCCGGCGGATATTGAACGGGAGTACAAGATCGGGGATGATATGGTGTTTACCCAGTTTTCCGTGAATAAAATAGGTGACTCCCAGTTTCTCTATGTGCCGAGGCGAGAACCGAAAACAGGGGATGTGGAATGGAATCAGTCATCTCTGGCCGGGAAGCTGCACTTTGCCCGGGGTACAACGGAGTTTGACATAATGGTAGCCAAACACTATCGAGATACAGTGGTGGGATTCGGCAGTACGGGATACCTCGGTGATACTGCCTGGCGCCTTGATGGTACATGGACTTTCCTTGATGAAGATCACGGTGCGGATGATTACCTATCCGTGGTGGCTAATATGGATTACTCCTGGGTGTGGTGGAAAAAGAATTTTTATGGATACGTAGAATATTATTTCAACGGCCTGTGCCACGACCGGTACACAGAAGCATGGACTGATCCTGATATTTCAGAGCGTATCGATCGGGGAGAACTGTTTACTTTAGGACGAAATTACCTGAGCGGCCATATCAGGGTGGAGTTACACCCTCTGCTCAACGTCTACTTGACTGTAATCAACAACCTCGCAGATCCTTCAGGATCACTACAACCCCGGGCTGTCTGGGATATAACTCAAAATATGCAGACTACTCTGGGAGGTAATATCTATTATGGCGGGAGAGGCACAGAATACGGCGGATACAAAATAAAGGGCACCGGTTTCCTCAATAAACCCTCAGACAGTGCTTACCTCTGGCTCACATATTATTTTTAGTTCAGATTTCTCCCCACGATTTTACTTGGTTAAAAAACTATGTTAAGTATTATCCCAACTTGCGTTGATTCGTTCTCTGGTTCCCATCCAGTGCCGTAAAGTGCTCCATAATAAGTAACAGTTTCCACTTCAGACTTGTCAATTTTCCAGTACCTTATAAATGGTTCGATTATACAGCTTACTTTTTCGCCTTTTTTCTGAAATTTTAGAGAACCCCTAAACCCATGACCGTCTTTTTGTTTGTTTTCAATATCGTTATAACCAGGGTCAGCATCACTTAAATAACTTGTCTGTTTCCCTTCCAAAAAATAGTTAAACTCTGCTGTTATCCCAAAAAACCAGCCATTGCTTATGTCAGAAAATGTCTCAATGCCCACTGGGATGTAGTAATACTGCGATTCCCTGTCATAACCAGACGCCCCTGTTGAACTTACCATTCCCCCCATATCATCATATAGCAACCTGTACCCAAAACCGATATAAGGTGTAATAATAGATGATTCATCTATCGAAAAGTCATAACCAGCTAAAACCCTCATCTCAAAAAGATAGTCCTCAATGTTATCTACTTCTCCCGAATTTTTATAGTCCACATATCCGTAGCTGTACCCGATTTCCGCTTTTAGCATAACGTTATGGTGATAGGTGTACGAAGCATTAATGCCATACATAATCCCTTCTTCTTTCATTACGTCTGGTTCTTTATATTCAATGTGTGAGACTTCTGGGCCAATTTCCCACGTATGTTTTGCAAGTATTGACTCTTCTGAAAATTTTTCAGTTTTCTCCACTTCTTTAGCTTCCGTAGTTTCCTTCTCATCCACATGATCCTCAACGGATACATAGTCCTCAACGGATACTATATCGTCAAATGGGCGAATCACTATTTTGCCGGTTTTAGTTTCTATTTTGATTATCTTGTTATTTATTTCGATAATATTTCCCTGCACAACGCTACCATCTTTAAATTGAACCGCCGATCTTTTAACTTTTTCCTGTGCAAGTACCGATGTATTGATCAACACAACAAATAAAATAATTGAAATACAAACGAAAACTCTTTTGAATGCATTCATCAGATAGCCCTCTTTTTAAAAATGGAGCTGACTCAAAATAGCCAATCTTTTTTAATGGTCGGGGCGAGAGGATTTGAACCTCCGACCCTCTGAACCCCATTCCGTCAAGGGTGTTTTTGTAACATTTCGGAATGACTTAAGTTCTTGATTTTTTTTAATTGTGTGATATAAACAAAATAAGTAAAAGAATCAAGAAAAATAATTTTTGTCACATTTTGTCACAATTTGAGGGATAGCCAAGGCCTGGCGACAAGGGCGCTTCCCGGGTGCCCTTCCCTCTTAAAACTTCCGGGGCCACTTAGGGAGTGGGAAAATGGAAGAAATAACAAAACTTGCAAAGGTTACTTCAATTCCTGTCACCAACATTCAGGCCTATCTTCATATAACTAATCTGATAAAAGAGATGGATATTCGTAACCGACGTCTTTTCCCGAAAAAAACCTTAAAGGTAATCGAAAAAAAGTTGGACGACTTAAGACGAGAAAAGTGGCTGACGAAAGATGTGGTTTTACAAATAAAAAAAACTATCAATGTTGAGGTATTTTCAAATTTGGATAAAAGACATATTGCACAGCATGCTATGGCGCTTAAGCCTGGATTAGAATACAAAAAAGGAGGCCCGCCAGCTGATTGGGCTAAAAATTTCCTGATCTTTGCTCTCGTACAAGATGCTCATTATTACAGCAAAGGAAAGAGTAAATACTATAAAGAAATAGGAATATTTATTGATGAACTTTTTGAAGATGAGAAAAACAGGACTGATAAGGAATTCTTAATACTGTCGGATGATGTAAAAAAAGCATATAATCGGACTTCCTCTAACGATATTTTTAAGTTGCTAAAACATTGTTGTCGATATTGCTTAAGCGAGGGCAAAAGTTTCCTTCCGGCAGATTTAACAATCAGCGAAATACCTGATAATTTCCTCACCATACTATCTCACCGCTCAGGCTTTAAACCGAGTTCTTACCTTTCATCACCCGGGAAAGCGGGAAACCCGCTACCATCCACAATAAGGGGGAAATAACTTCCTCATTTATTTTATTTTCTTCCTTTCCAAAAAGTTACACCTGTGTAATTTTCAGTAATATGAACGTTAAAATCCACCAAGCCGCGACCATTCTTGAAAAATCTCCCTCTTGTCTTCGCAATTATGAAAAAATGGGATTTCTTCACCCTGAGCGAACGAAGGGTGGTCATAGGTTATTTGACCTCAACGCTCTTTTGCGGTTCAGGGAGGAGTTGAGGGAGTGCGAACAGCAGGGAAGGACTCTCGGTCGGTCGATCTTTTATCTGAAGCAAAAGGGAGGAAGTTGATGGTCAGGCGGGAGGAAATTTTGCGGAAGTTGGAGTTGAAACTGCAATTGATCCAACTAACAGTTCAGGACTCTTTGGAGCTGGTTGAAAATCTGAGGGTGATAAATAATGAAGGAAAGAAAAAAAATGGCGCACGCTGAGCGCGGTATCCCGGCAGATCATTGCATCTTGTGTGGAGCGAAACCAGCCGTTATTGGGATTTGTGTGCCAGAGAAACCCGAAACATGGGGGGCATTGGAAGGGAAGGCCCGGCTGTTTCGTTATTGCCTATGCCAAGACTGTAATGAAAAACCGGATAAAGCGGAGCTGGTTGAAAAAATCATCCGGTCTGAGCTTTCCGGTGGAGGCCTAACTCATGCAGAATAATGTTTTACAGGCTGCCCTACGCTACGCTGAAAAAATGAATTTTTCTGTGATACCAGTTCAGGGAAACAAAAAACCTTATATCCAATGGACTGAATTTCAAAAACGCCGCGCGACATCAAATGAAATTAAAACCTGGTGGACGAAATGGCCGGGCGCCATGATCGGGATTGTTACCGGGGCAAGTTCGGGGATCTTTGTGATCGACTGTGATACTCGCGAGGGTTTTGAGGCCATTCAAAAACTCATGCCTGATAGTTTGATAATTCCAATTAGCCGGACACCAAGGGGAGGCTGGCATTTATATTTTCTCATGCCTTCAGACTGTAAGCTAACAGTTGGCACCGCAATTATGCCAGGCGTTGATTTCCGAGGCGAAGGCGGATACGTGATTGCGCCACCTTCAGTTAATAGCAATGGTAAAAAATATACTTGGATGGAAGGTCTGAGCATTGATGAAATCACTCTGCCGAAGCTGCCGCTGGCTATTAATACTTATATAAATAATAGCATTAAGAGAGAAGGAGAGTTTTTCAATGACCACAAAAGACCACAGATAACCACAGATGACCACAAATTATTAACGCAAGGGCGGAGAGATGAAGACCTTTTCCACATTGCAAATTGCCTGATCAAAGGCGGTATGCAGGAAAAAACAGCAAGGCAAGTTCTTAATATTCTTGCAAATAATTGTAAACCCCCGTTTTCACCACAGGATGCGCAAATCAAAATTGACTCAGCTTTGAACCGTGCAGCACGTCGAGAAAGAAACATTTCTCGCGAAGTTCGAGAGTGGACATTGACCACAACTGACCACTTCCTGACCACAGATAGCCACAGATTTCTCGATTTAACCACAACTGACCACAAAAAAGCGGCAAATATGGCTTTTCTCAGAATGGTTGAAGAAGGATTAATTGAAAAACATGGCGATAGAAGGGGATGCTACCGGGTCATTGATAGCTCATGTGAGACAATGAACTTTACGGATACAAAGAATGAAACCGTTGATTTATGGCTACCTTTTAATATTCATGAAAAAGTCGAATTCTATCCTGGAAATATTATTTTAATTGCCGGGGAGCCGAACGCTGGCAAGACCGCATTTCTTATAAATGTGATCAAAGAGAATATGAACCGATTTGAAATCCATTATTTTAATTCAGAGATGGGCGGGAGCGAATTTGGAAAACGCCTTCGAAAAGTTGAAACCCTGCATATAACGGATTGGAAGTTCAAAGCATGGGAACGAAGCGAAAATTTCGGGGATGTTATCAAACCTGGAAAAGGGAAGCTAAATATCATTGATTTTTTAGAAATTCACGACAACTTTTATGAGATCGGCGGTAAACTGGCAGAGATACACAGGAAGCTAAAAGGCGCAATTGCTATTATTGCGCTTCAAAAGAACCCAGGCACGGACGTTGGGTTAGGTGGATTTAGAACGCTTGAGAAACCACGTCTTGCCTTGGCTATGGGGCAAAGTAGGCTAAAGATCGTTAAGGCTAAGAATTGGAAGACATTTGAGAATCCGAACGGGTTAGAAATTGATTTTAAATTAGCCCAAGGATGCAGATTCTTTACGGATAAAGGATGGCATAAGGCGTAATGGAAACCTTGTTGGACGCAAAAGAAGTGAGACAAATCCTTAAATGCTCATTGCCTTTAGTTTATAAGATGGCAGATCGCGGGCAACTGCCTTGTATCCGGTGGGATTCTCCAGGGGAAGGCAAGGAAAAGCCCAGGACAATGGTTAGATTCAAACAAAAGGATGTTGTTGATTTCATCGAGAAGCACTACAAAAAATGACACATTGTGTCACAACGAGAATATAACATATTAGAATTATTAAATAAATAACCCCGTCATCTGATATACAATCAGGTGGTCGGTGAACAACGGAGGTAAAAAAGGCTATTTTGAATTGAGAAAAACGATGCAAAAAAAATCCTTACAACTTTTAGAACATGTAAAAGAAATTATCGAGAGCTATAGCTTTGCCCTCACGCTGAGACAGATTTATTATCAGCTTGTCGCAAAGCAGATTATACCGAACCAGCAGAAATATTACATGAAGCTGTCAAGATTATGCGTAATCGGCAGAGACGAGGGTATATTGCCGGAAGATGCCTTCGCTGACAGGTTGAGACAGGTTGATAAGCCGGATTCATGGCTTGACCTCTCTGACTTCATGAATACCGTTCGGCAGTCATATAAAAAAGACAAGTGGCAGAACCAGAGCAGCTATATCGAAATATGGACGGAAAAGGATGCCCTTAGAAGCGTGCTGACTGAGATCACTTACCCTTACGATGTAAATTTAATGGTGGTCAGAGGACAGGTGAGCAGGACAGCCATATATGAAAGCTATGAAAGATTTGCCGACAAGGTAGACGAAGGCAAAGACTGTTACCTTTATTACGCAGGCGACTTTGATCCTTCCGGCTTATCTATTTATAACAGCTTGACAGAAAGAATCAGGAACTATGGCTTTGCCGGTGAATACATAACCTTTGAAAGAATCGCCTTAACACCTGAACAGATAGAAGACTACGATCTGCCTTGCGATCCTGGAAAGCAAACAGACCCCAACTACAAAAGCTTTGTTTCTGAGTATGGGGACAATATAGTAGAGCTCGACTCGCTGCCCCCGGATGTCTTGAGGGGTATAGTTAAGGATTGTATCAGACGACATATCGATCATGACTTTTTCATACAAGTGCAAGAAACTGAATTTGAAGAGCAGGCAAGGCTGCAAGAATTTGTAGTGCAGTTAAAAATATAACAAGGAGGTTTGTTATGACAAAGGAGTTAAGGGGATTATACAGAAGGTACAAAACTGTGACATGCCTTCTAAAGTGCACAGGGGCAAGCATATACAGAAGGTGCATTGAAGAGTCAATCCAACGTTTCCGCAATGAAGATTTTGTAAAAAGATAGTATAATATATTGATATTACTAAACAATGGAGGTATGAAAATGACATTAGAACATTTTGAAAAGCTTGAAGAAGTCCGTAAAATCCCCTTTGCTCCGGGGAAGGGAGGAATGTTGAAAAAGTTGGCAGGCCGGACGGATCTGACAATTCAGGAAATTGCAGAGGCGCACTGCTTTGAGTGTCAGGGGTTTTATAAGGGAAAGGCGATTTTTGAGCACGATTGCGGAAAGTCGGATTGTCCTTTGTACATTCTTCACCCCTACAATAAAGACAGAATCCACTTCAATCGGGTGCGCTATGTGCACGGGGTTCTTAGAGAAATGTCGGATGTTTCGCGGCCGGAGCTTCGGGACAATGAGCGGGTAAAAAAGCTCGAAAGAGCCGGCGAGAAAATCAAAGAATTAAAAAAGGAGATTTTATCATGACAGAAGAAAAAAAAGGAACTTTTTTTTACCCCTCGATGGCAAGCGAGGAAGAAATCAAAGAGCACGAGGCGGGAAAGCGGAAAATGACAGGCGGGGAAATCTATAACGAAATCCTCAATGATCCTGATCTGAAGCCCGGCGATAGATTACTCAGCTTTCCGAAGATGGAGGCCCAAAGACAGGCGGAGGCGGAAAAGCTGAAGGGCACCGTTGATATCAGCAAATTGAATAAGGGCGTGACTTTTGACTATCCTTCCCTCGAAAATCCCGAGGAAAAAAAAACGGGGGATGAGCGAGTTGATCACCTTCTGTCCTTGGTTGAAGAAGATCGCCTCGTCGAGCTCGGAGATGAAATTCGTTCCGATTTAATCGAAATGGGCGCAAGCGAAAAAGATTTAGGGATGATCGATTACATGCAGGAACTTGTAAAAACCAGCGATAACAGGGAATTGCGTGATTGGTGTTCGGAGTTTGTCTGTTGGATATATCAGACAAAGAAAAAATAGGTGGGGGGGTGCCCGGGCGTCACGGGTTCTCACTCAGCCCTGACCTCCGCCCGGGTGCCCTTTTCACGCCTGGAAAAGCGAAGGTAAAGAAGTTGAGCAAAATTTAACTGGGAGTTGAACAAGTGCCTAAACCGAAGATTGATAGACTTAAATTGAATCAGCTACTTACCGCTGGTAAATCACAGAAAGAAGTTGCTCAACTTTTTGGAGTTACACCGAGTGCGATATCGAAGGCTAAGAAGGAGCTCAACATAGCCGTCGTTAAGAGCGTCGCTTTAGAATCAGCGCACAAAGTAGTCGATCAAAATTTAAATACCGTTAAACAACTTCAGAAGATCAATAATTACGCAAACGAGATCCTTGACCTTTTGATGCGTTGGAACCGTGGAGACGATGAGGCCCTGCAAATCCTTGAATCTCAGGTTGCAACGAAAAAGGTACGAGTTGGTGACAATGAAGAATTTGTCAAAGAGTTTAAATTTAAGGATCCCCGGGAGCTTGCGTTGAAAGCCATGGCAGAGATCCGGGGACAATTGAAATTACAGCTGGAAATCTTCCAGACGCTTTACGATATGCGCAGCGTCGAAGAATTTCAAAAAGAGGTATTATCAATAATCGGGGAGGTATCAAAAGATGTCAGAAAACAAATTATCACAAGGCTCAGGCAGAGACGAGCTGTACGAACGGTTATTAGATTCGATTAAAAAAGAATTCATTGAAGTCGATACGGTAGAATACACGGAAAAGAGGGTTGCCGTACATAAGGAGATGTGCACCGCTTACGTTAAGCATTTTGGAGAGAAAGATCTTCCAGATTACTATTTCACGGAAGAGCCGGATCCGAACAGCGATATCAGGACACGTTGCCGGTTCTGGGCAAAGAGAAGCGCTATTATATGGGGCGTTCTGGTGGTTCGGACAGACCTTTTTGAACAAGCAAAATCTGTAAAAGAACTTCAATGGATTGTTGATCTTATTAAAAAAAGACAGACTGAAAACGTAGAGAAAAGGGAGAATTAAAATAATGGAAACCAGGCAAACAAAAGCCGAACTTTATGATCGGATGTTTCACGCAATCGAAACTAAGTTTTCGGATTCTAAGGAATCTGAATTTAGCCACCTGAGCGATGAAGAGCTTGACGCTATCTTTCTCAAACATCTACACGATGCCGGCATTGACTATTCCCTGGATGAAATTGATCACACTGCAACGATGGCAGCGATGGAAGAGCTGATGGCAGAGGAAAAAGATTTCGATCCCAACAGGCGGGAGACCGACATGAAAGAGTTCCTTGAGCGTACAGTCATACTCAAGAAAAAATGACCTGTATGAGTGGAGTTAATTGGAGTTTTTGGGGAGTTTTTAAATTTGTCGCGGTGAAGTGAAAAGGGAAACAATGGATTTTTGAGAGGATAAATTGACGTGCGGTGAGCACGACTGCGACTGTTCTTTGAAAGTAAAATAGAGGTGCGATAACAACCAGCCTGAAGTCGGTTGTAAGTCCTGGAAGAAAACTCGATGCAACAACGGGTCCTGCTAAGGCAGGTAGGGAGCCTAACCGAAAGTTGGTATTTTCCATATATAGCAGTTGTCATCACTTTTAAAAATCGATAACTACTTTCGCTATGTGATTCATACCTTGAGGATTATTGCGATTACCTGATGGGGTATATCTCAAAGATTTAAGTCGTGAAGGTAGCATGATAAATACAGAGAATTGGTATCAAATTTATCAACAGAAAATTAAATATTAGATTAATAATTTCTTAATCAACTTCATGTGCTGCCAAAAACATTGCCTTTTCGAGAGAAGTAAAAAATTGTTGGTAAGGCTCTGGATCATTCACAGCTGTCAATCGATATTGAGCATTAGCTCGAACCAATAATTGAGTCTCTCCTCTCGGGCGAACTGTGACAGTCATTCTTAAAGCATAACGGTCAAGCTTAGTCGCAGATACTGAACCTAATATAGAATCTGCTTTATCAACAACAAACCCAAGGTCTTGAAGAGTGGCTATGATAGTGCGTAATGTCTTTTTTTTGTCTGTTGTGTCAAAAGCTCGAGTTTGTATATTTCTCAATTGAACTTGGCTCGTACCTGTTTCTAGGAGCCGATCATGCGTTGTGGCACAACCAATGAAAAACATAAAAACGCAAAGTATTGATAGGATAGTCAATATTTTATATATCTTTTTCATATTTGCTGTGCCTCTAAGAAAACTGATTTTGATAATTTTTCAAAAAAATCTTGATAAATTTTAGCGTCTTTTAGACGTTCCCTTTTTGTGCATTGTCCTTGAGTATTCCATACTAGCCGCTGAAATATAACCCTGACTGCAATTCTTTTTCCTTCTTCCCCAGCCGGTTTTGTGACTACGCATGCTCTCATCAATTGATTTTTATCTACTGGCATGTATACACCTGTTAGAACTGCAAGAAATACTGCTCCTACGATTTGACCTGCATTTTCTGCAGACCTTTTTTTTGATGCAACAATTACTCCCAAATGTGTCTCACTTTCATCTAGATTAAATCCAAGATCTTGCAGAAGAGCTGCACAAGCGGAAAGAATTTTAGGCTCATCGCTGGTATCAAAATATCTTGTTTGAATTTGACGTTGCTCCAGCGTCTCTGGAGTGAATTTCAGAGCGTCTTTCGGTATCTTAGGTTGACATGAAATTATCAATACGATGCATAAGAAAATGAAAATTGATTTGTGGATATGTTCATGCATTAATCTTTACCGTTAGAATCGCGACGAGTGATATGCAAAATCACGAACTTTATGTTGCTCATCAAACTTTATGATTACCGTTAATGTTCTTTGACTGGTTGATTGTGCTCCAGCACTACTACTATAACTTGGACCCACTCCGCCAGCTGCACCACCTGATCCTCCCGCAATCAAGCCAAGAATTAAAGCACTAACTCCCCCTGAACTCTTAGAATAAACATGGTCAGTCGCAAGTTTATCATAAATCCAGACTTCTCTGCCCTTTTCGTCCGTTGATACTATATTAGGAGAGCCTAATGCCTGTATTACTTCTGCACCACCCATCCCTTTACGTATTTCTCGCTGCACAGTTCCAACGGTTACTTTATCACCCTGTAGACCTTGTTGGACGTCAGATGCATGTTTAGAAGCACTTGCACAACCAAGCATTGTAAAAATTACGAGAAAACACAACGCAAGTTTAAGTTTATTTCTCACAATTTACCTCCTTTTTCCCGTTATTAAATTGTAAAGTTGGATTTGCCCCCCAATCTTTGGACAGATGAAAAATTTTATTTAGGAGAGTATAGAAGTATTATTAAAATAACATTTACTTAGTACACTTTTATAAACCAAACAATAAATTTGTCAAGAAATTCTTTTTAAATGAACTACTCCGCGGCAAGCCACGGGGTATCAAAATGTGTTTTATCTTTTCTGTCGCAGCAAGCTGCGGGGAATTAAACCCTACAGATTTCGCATCGCCCTTCAAATGATTAGAGTAATCCGTGTAATGTGCGAAATCTGTGGATTAAAATGTAAAAACTGACTTCTTAAATTTTAAGATATTCGTTTACTGTACGTAACAAAATCATAAAATCATTCATTACAAACAGCTTGCCAATGTCTGAAGGACTATTGACAAATTCCATTTTACAAACCCCAGAAAAGAAATCCTCAACAATATTTATTTCTTCTTCTCGTACTTCTTCAAAAGGTCCCGGCCCATCGTTGGCAGGAAATAGCTTTATTTGCTCTGTAATATACCGCACAGTGAGGTTTAGCGAAAAGAAAGGGTAAGGGGCATACCTACCTATGCCTTAATTGGGGAAGTCTTTATTTTGGCTTGTTTTCGTACTTCTTGAGTAAGTCGCGGATGGCTTCTTCAAGGAGTTTATTTGTTGAAGACTTCTTATTAATGGCAAGAATCTTTATTTGCCGAAGTAATTCACTATCAAGAGTTGTTGTAAATCGTTCTCTATCAGCCATAAATATTATATACATTTAAACAACAACTTAAGCAAGTAAAAAAATGCTTGACACATTATGAATATGCGTATATATGTATATTCATAAAGACTAACCCCTGGACATAGATGATGAAAACTAAATCAACAATAAAAAGCCTGAAAGATACCTCATGCGGTGACGTATGGGGCCGGTAGTCTATGCCGGAGGGGAGTCTTTTGGGTTTTTTATTTTTGAAGGGAGGAAAGAAAAATGGCAATCAGAAAAAGAGGCAACGCATATCAGATCGATTACTTTGATCCGAACGGTAAGCGTGTCAGAAAATCCTTCAAGAAGCGAAAAGATGCCGAGGCGGAGCATGGGAAGCGAGTATCTCTTATAGCCGAAGGCCGCTACCTGGACCATAAACGGGATTACAAAACTATCTTGAATGAACTGCTCGTGAGTTACGGGGAGAACTTTGAAAACCAGGCGGGATTTAAGAGTTCCAAAAAGCTCTATCTGAAAAACTTCAAAGCATACTTCGGTGAGGATACCAGGCTGTCAAAAATTGATTATAAATTAGTCGAAACATATCGAAACTATCTCAAACAGAAGATCACACGAAAAGGTACTATCAGAACGGATGCAAGTGTCAACCGGGAGATGTCCTGTTTGCATCATTTATTCGCAAAGGCTGTTGAGTGGAACATGATAGAACGCAGTCCCTTTGACAAAGGCCGGTCCCTTCTCTTGAAGGAAAATAATCAGCGGTTAAGATTTCTCACAGAAAAAGAAATCACAAGTTTGATTGACGCTTGCCCGGCGCACCTGCAAAATATCGTTATTTGTGCGATCAATACCGGAATGCGGCGCGGTGAAATCCTGAGCTTGAAGTGGGATCAGATTAGAAACGGATTTATCTACTTGGAAAAGACGAAAACGAACGAGTCAAGACAAATTCCTGTCAATGACGCGCTGGATAAACTTTTCAGGGAGATAAGAAAAAGGCAGCAATTGAAATCAGAATATGTTTTCACCTATGTGAACACCGGAGCCAATATGAAAGACCCGGAGAAAAACAGGCGGAACATACGATTAGCAGAGGAAACCGGGAATCCCTTCGACAGTATTAAGAATTCCTTCAGATCCGCTGTGAAACGTGCAGGAATCACAGATTTCCGTTTCCATGATCTTAGATATACGTTTGCAAGTCAATTGATTTTAAAAGGCGCAAGTCTGAAAGTTGTGCAGGAGATCCTTGGTCACAAGACCATGACCATGACTCTGAGATATGCTCATCTGAGTCAAGAACATAAAAAGGAAGCGGTCAATCTCTTAAATGGACTGACCGCTTCTGAAAAAGTGTTTTGTCACAAAAGTGTCACAAATCATGATTTGGACACAAAAGAGGGATTACAAAATTCTCGTAACCCCTTGAAATCACTGGTCGGGGCGAGAGGATTTGAACCTCCGACCCTCTGAACCCCATTCAGATACGCTTCCAGACTGCGCCACGCCCCGACATATTTACTTTTTCTTGTTATCATCATAAAATTTTTATGTCAATGCTTATGTCTTTCCATTTACCGTGAGATACTTTTTAATTTTTGCAAGTCTCTTTTTGCTCATACCACGTACCTTTAAGAGGTCGTCGATACTGGTGATTCCTCCAGCTCTTTCTCTTAAGCCAACTATTGACTGAGCTGTTTTCTTTCCTATTCCGGGTATAAGCGTCAGGTCATATGCGGTTGCATTGTTGATGTCGATCGGAATATTGAGAACAATCCTTTTGGCAGCGTCAATCTCCCCTATCTTAACTTGAGAGTAGCGCTGGTTTTTCGGATATAGAATTACTTTGTTACCATTGCTAATAACAATGGCTAAGGTTTTTTTGTTAAATCTTTTTATATCTGTAATTTTTGCTATTTTGAAAAGATCGGAAACGGTTGTTTTGGAGGGTACAAAATAAATTCCTTTGTGATCCGTATCACCGGCTAATTCAACAATGATGGAACCTGCCTTTTTTCCTACATAGGGTGTCGAGGTTGTGTGAAGGGGGCGAAGATGGTGTAGAGTAAACCTGCCAAAATAGAAAAAAGTCGTTATCAGTACGATAACGGTCGCTCCACAGAGCTGTTCTTTTGTTATGCGCATGATTATTTAAGCATTCAGCTATCAGCCGCCAGCTTTCGCCTACTTTATCCTTCCTTTTCCAGCCCAAAAGCGTCATGAAGAATCGTTACAGCCAGCTCGGTATATTTAGCCTCTATAACACAGGATATCTTTATTTCTGAAGTACTTATCATCATGATATTTATTCTTTCATTTGCAAGGGCAGTAAACATTTTTGACGCAACTCCTGCATAACTTCTCATGCCGACGCCCACTATGGATAACTTTGATATGTTTTCATCGTATTCGACCGTCTCTGCACCCACGTCCCGGGCGACCGTTTCAACTATTTTCTTAACCTCATCGATATCTTTTCTTGAAACCGTAAATGTCAGATCGGTATAGCCTTCAATGCTTGCATTTTGAATGATCATATCTACTATTATATTTTGGTCCGAAAGGGGGGTAAATAAACTTGCTGCTATGCCTGGCCTATCCGGAACATGAACAACCGTAACTTTTGCCTGATCCCTGTCGTAAGTGATACCTGATACAACCACTTTCTCCATCTCTTTATCCTCCTTCGTTACTAAAGTGCCTCCATCGTCATTGAATGATGATCTTACATGTACAGGAACACTTGATTTTTTTGCCAGCTCCACTGAACGTGGATGAAGTACTTTTGCTCCCGCACTTGCCATCTCTAACATTTCATCATAGGATATCTTATTTAGCTTTCTTGCTTTTGGGCAGATGGATGGATCCGTTGTATAAATTCCATCAACATCTGTATATATCTCACAGACCTCGGCCTGAAGAGCTGCTGCGAGTGCGACTGCGCTTGTATCAGACCCACCTCTTCCCAGGGTTGTAATATTGTTTTTTATATCGACTCCCTGAAATCCGGCAACAATTACGATAGTCCCCCTTTTAAGTTCATCGGTGATTGTTTCTGTATCAATATTGAGAATTCTTGCTTCTTTGTGATTCTGGTCTGTAACTATCTTCACTTGATAACCCAAAAATGATTTAGCCTTATAGCCCATCTTGTCTAAAGTAATAGCCAGAAGAGAAACCGTTATCTGCTCACCTGTTGATATAAGAGCATCGTACTCTCTTTCGTTCGGTTTTTCGGAAGTCCTGAGGGCAAGATTAATAAGCCTGTCTGTCTCGCCGGCCATGGCAGACATTACAACCACAACTTTATTCCCTGCCTCTTTTGTATTGATGACTCTCTTGGCAACATTCTCTATTTTTTCAATGTTGGCTACTGAGGTGCCACCATATTTTTGAACAACAAGAGCCATTTGCTAAAAACCTCCTTCACTTAACATTTTTGATATTTCTTTCATTTTTTCAGTACCATCACAAATTTTGATTCCCCTTTTATTTTTACCCAGGTATCTTAAATAAATATAAAAAGACTTTTCGGGGAGTATCTCCTTTATCTTCTCAGCCCACTCGATTACGGTAATACCGTTGCCGTAAAAATACTCTTCATATCCCATCTCCTCTAAATCCCGGGAGCCTGACAACCTGTATGTGTCTACATGATAGAGGGTAGTTCTTCCAGGATATTCATTGATTAAGGTAAATGATGGACTTGTTATCTGATACTCATCCGGTACACCGACACCTCTGGCAATACCCTTGGTGATGCAGGTTTTGCCTGAACCGAGCTCACCAATAAGTGCAACTATATCTCCTTGGTGAAGGTTTTCCCCTATGATTTTACCAATCTTTTGTGTATCCCCGGCGCTCTCTGAAATCAGGTTTATATCTGAGTTCTGAGTTCTGGGTTCAAAGTTCAAAGTTCAAAGTCCTGAGTTTAGGGTTCAGAGTTCAAAGTTCAGGGTTCAAAGTTTTCAACTCGGAACTTTTCTTTCCAGTATAACAACCGCCGTGGCGTACCTGTCGGTGTGAGAAATGCTGAGGTGGACTGAATGTATGTCGTTATCTTTCAGGGTAACCTTTGCCTTATTATGAAGCTTGAGATCCGGCTTTCCACTCTGATTATTAAGTACCTCTATATCTTTCAACCGCACTCCATCTCTAACTCCAATACTCTTCAGGAATGCCTCTTTGGCTGCGAATCTTGCCGCATAATGTATAGCCGGGTTTGAGCGTTTCCGGCAGTATTCAATCTCACTTTCTGAATAGACCCTGCCTGTAAATCTTTCACCCCATCGTTTCAGGATCTTTTCTATCCTCTGAACTTCAACCAGATCTATTCCTGTGCCGCATATCATTTTATCCCCTGACAATAGCATCAGTCATCACTGCCACATGTTTCATTGTTTTTACGTCATGGACTCTCACGATGTTGGCTCCATTCATTATTGCGACAGCAACCGTTGCTGCCGTTCCGGGGATGCGCATCCCGTGAATTTCTTCACCTGTTATTTTTCCTATGAAGGATTTCCGTGACGTTCCAACCAGAATCGGTTTTCCCAGTGTCTTGAATTCTTTTAGATGTTTCAGCAATCTGATATTATCCTCTGCAGTCTTGCCGAATCCTATGCCCGGATCGATAATGATATTTTCAGCATCTATCCCGCAGGACTCTGCTTCTTCTATTCTCTTTCTCAGGAACTCAATAATTTCTCCGCTGAGGGACTGATAGGTCAGGTCACCTTCCTGCATATTCTTCGGAGTGCCTCTCATATGCATCAGGATGACAGGTGTCCCGCAGTCCGCTGCAACCTCAGGCATCTTGTTGTCAAATCTCATGGAACTTATATCGTTTATGATTTCCGCCCCGGATTCTACAGCTATCCTGGCAACGTCTGCCTTTGTAGTGTCTATTGAGATGGGAACAGCCACCCTTTTTTTCAATCCTTCTATAACGGGAATAACCCTGTTCAATTCATCTTCCAATGATACAGGGTCAGATCCCGGTCTTGAAGATTCACCGCCTACATCCAGGACATCCGTGCCCTCTTCCACCATCCTTACACCATGTTCCACAGCTTCGGAGGCTGTGCTGAAGGATCCTCCATCGGAAAAAGAATCAGGTGTAACATTTATTATTCCCATAATCAGTGTATGATTACCGATTACGATTTCTCTCTTCGGAGTCCTGAGAGTAAATGCATTCTTTGACATATTATTAAAGAGCTTTTTGATATCGCTTCCTATCCGGCTCAATCCGAATGGTTGAGATGATATCTTGTCAGAAAATGCCTCAATTTGCTTGATGGTGCCGATGATGATTGCATCGGTTCTTTCAATGCTGCAATCCACAGAACCCCTGGCAACGGCGACGTCACCGCCAATTGAGAGCATCTCTTGCTTTATTATATTTGCCACTTTGCATTCAACACCCTCAATCAATATATTAACATTCATCATCTTGGGCGCCATTACCTTGATTCCGTGTGGCTCTACCCCAATTTTGTTTAATTCTTCTACTGCTTCAGAGGGTGATGTTAGATGAAGATATCTCAAATCTCTCAGGCAAAGTTTCAACTTACTGTAATGTCCCAGATCTCTCCTCCGCTTTTTTGATATCTTCCGCCTTTATTCCTATTATTTCATCCAGTTCTTCAGCGTTCAGGACCTCTTTTACAAGAAGCATATCGGCAAGTTTATGAAGGGTATCTATATTGTCAGACAAGATATTTTTTGCTTTTTCATAATTGTCTGAAACGATCCTGGTTACTTCTTTGTCTATTCTTTCTGCGGTTTCTTCACTATAATCTTTGTGCGTTGCAAATTCCCGTCCAAGAAATATCTGTTCTTCCTTCTTTCCGAAACTCAATGGTCCCATTTCAGCGCTCATACCCCATTGACATACCATTTTTCTGGCAATATCAGTTGCCCGTTCTATATCGTTTCCCGCGCCGGTAGTAAAGTCATCAAAAACCAGCTCTTCAGCCGCCCTGCCTCCAAGAAGGATGGCAATGTTGTTCAACAGATACTTCTTGGGATATGTATGTTTTTCATCTATTGGTAGCTGCTGGGTAAGACCTAATGCCCTTCCTCTCGGGATAATGGTAATCTTATGGATCGGGTCGGTTCCAGGCAGCAGCCTTGCCACCAGGGCATGCCCCGATTCATGGTAGGCTGTGGTCTTCTTTTCTTCATCACTGATAACCATGCTCTTTCTCTCGGTGCCCATTAGTACCTTATCTTTTGCATACTCGAAATCGCTCATGGTAACCTTGTCTTTATTCAATCCTGCTGCAAGAAGTGCCGCCTCATTTACGAGATTCTCGATATCAGCCCCTGAAAATCCCGGTGTTCCCCTGGCAAGGACCGGTAAGTCAACATCATCTGCCAGAGGAGTTTTCTTTATATGAACGTCAAAGATCTTTTCTCTACCCTTTATATCGGGGAGAGGAACCACTACCTGTCTGTCAAACCGACCTGGTCTGAGCAAGGCAGGGTCAAGTACATCCGGCCTGTTGGTTGCCGACACAAGAATCACTCCTTCATTGGATTCAAACCCATCCATCTCCACCAGGAGCTGGTTTAATGTCTGTTCCCTCTCGTCATGTCCTCCGCCCAGTCCGGCTCCCCTGTGCCTGCCCACGGCGTCGAGCTCGTCTATGAATATAATACAGGGGGCGTTTTTTTTGCCCTGGTTGAATAAATCTCTCACACGTGATGCCCCAACTCCAACAAACATCTCCACAAAATCTGAACCACTTATACTGAAAAACGGGACTTCCGCCTCACCGGCAATCGCCCTGGCCAGTAATGTTTTTCCGGTACCGGGTGGTCCTACAAGAAGCACACCCTTGGGTATTCTGCCCCCGAGTTTTGTAAACTTCTTGGGGTCCTTTAGAAAATCTATAATCTCTTCCAGTTCGTCCTTGGCCTCATCAATTCCTGCCACATCTTCAAAGGTTACCTTTTTTGACTTATCCGTCATCAGCCGTGCCCTGCTTTTTCCGAAGGACATGGCCTTTCCACCTCCCGCCTGCATCTGCCTCATGAAAAAGATCCATATACCGATGAGGAGGATCATCGGAAACCAGGATATTAAAATATTCATGTACCATGGGGAATCTTCAACAGGCTTAGCGGCGATCCTTACACTCTTCTTTTTCAGGAGAGGAACAAGCCCTGAATCCCCGGGGGCGTGAGTCTTAAAACTTCTTCCGTCGGTCAACTTTCCTGTAACTTTTTCACCCTGAATGGTAACCTCGAGAACCTGTCCCCTTTCTACATTGTCAAGAAAATCACTGTAGACAATACTATCCCTTACACTTTGAGGTTGATTGAAGAGGTGAAACAAAAATACAAATATAAGACTGACAACAAGCCAGAATGCTATATTTTTCTGCAATGGATTCAATATATTTTCTCCTTTTCCTCTAATTATAACAACAATATCTACGTAATTTCAAACAATTTCTACCTTTACCACCTTTCTTGTTTTATCGGTAATTTTTACTCTTTTGCTCAGTCTCATTCCGAAAATCCATAGCACGGATTTCTGGTCTACCACGAGGGGAATCTCTTTCCTCCGGTTTTCAGGTATCTTTTCGTCTATAAAGAATGACTTCAATTTTTTTGATCCCTTCATGCCAAAGGGTTGAATCCTGTCACCAGGTATCGCATTTCTTACAATAAGCGGGAATGATATCTCTTCATAGTCCATGAAGACTGCGCTGTTTGAATTAAAATTAAGGGCCGGAGTTTTCTCGATAAGATCAAAATTTGCCTTTATACCGAGCTCTTTAATGTTGACCGTGCCGGGAATCTTTACATTATAGCAAAATTCAGTGTACTTGACCGGCTTCTTTTTTGCGATTACAAGGAAATCGTACTCACGCCTTACTTCCAGATCGAATGGGAGATTCACTGTAGCGCTGGGACTGCTGCCGGCAATCAGTTCCATCACCGATTTTACATGTATGTAACCTATCCCCTTTTTTGAATGAGAGCAATATTGAAGCAGGACTTTTATAGCTCTCCATTGTATGGCCTCATGCAGTTTCACAAGTTCGGGGACCTTTATCCGGATATCATCTTTATCCTGGTCGACTCCCCAGGTTGTCAGTACCTTCTCAACCGTCGTTTTAATATAATCATTTTCTGTTCGAATTATATCCGCCATATGACCCAGATTTTCCTCCAGTCTGGGGTTATAATTTTCCCTCAATTCGGGTATCAATCTGTTCCTTATCCTGTTTCTGAGATAGATATTTTCAATATTGGTACTGTCAGTGACATATTTTATTTCCTCTTTTTTCAAAAAAGTAGAAATCTCACCTCTGGTGACGGATATGAGTGGCCTGATATAAATTCTGTCCCGTACAGGAAGGATTCCTCTCAATCCCTCCATACCGCTTCCCCTGAGAAATTTCATAACAACAGTTTCGGCCTGATCATCAAGATTGTGACCGAGGGCGATCTTATCCGCTTTATAGTTTTTTCGCACCTTTTCTAAGAATTTATACCGGGCGTTTCTGCAGATATCTTCTATAGATTTCCTTTTCTCTTTAATTAATATAGGTAGATCCATGTATTCAGATTCGAATGTAATCCTCATCGATTCGCTTAGGTTCCTTACAAATGTCTCCTCACCATCCGATTCTTTTCCTCTCAGGCCATGGTTGAAGTGAGCTATTACAAGAGAGAGTTTGTACTCATTGGATATCATGTTCAGTATCTTCAAAAGGGCAACGGAATCCGGTCCGCCGGAAACGGCAACAATTACCGTATCTTCCATGTCAAGCATGTTGTGTTTCTTGATAGTCTCTTTTACTTTTTTAAGCATGGTTAAAGACCCGATCCCATCATTTCTTCATGAACCCTGCCTGCCTGCAGTAGAAAGGTTTCCAGTTTTGCTGTGATGATCTGTGGAAAGGGGTTTCCGTCACTTTCAATAGCGAGAAAGGGGAGATCCTCAATTTTGTTTAGCAGGTTTCTTATTCTTTTGCTGCTGGCTCCAGTTGCTATTTTCCCATCTCTGTTCATCTCTCTCGACAGAATGGCTTCTGATACACGGTTTGGCATACATCCGAACGGTCCTATTGCGATAACGCCGCAGTAGTGATCCAATACCTCATTTATTGAGGCGCCGACCGTCAGAATAGCCTCACCTATGAGTTCCGGGCTGATCAGATGACTTGTGTGGGAAATCAGATGATCTATATCTTCGAGTCTGTACTGAAAGAGACCGGATTCCACCATTATCTTTTTAAAGGTCTTTTCACATCTTTTCATGGTTCTTGATCTGACAAGTAGTGACAATTTTTCTTTCCAACCGAAATTTGCATCTGACAGTCTATTTTTAAAACACCAGTCTGTATAGTAAACCCACTCAGCCACAGTGGAGACCTTTGTCGCAAATCCCTTTTGGGCAAGCTTTTCTACAATCAACTGTCTTGAAATGTCATCATTACGGACAAAAATTTCCCCGGTAAGTAAAACAACCGGTGTTTCTTCAATATGCCTTTCCAGGGGTATTTTTTTCAGGTTACCTGCTACTATCTCAAGTGTCTGCGTAAGTTCTTTAAACTCTGACGAATTTTCCAGGGCACTTATTATCCTCCTGCATTCTTCCCTGTAGATATTCATTGCCGAATCCTGGTCTATGGCATTGGTCAGCACTGCGGAGTAAATATCCTGCATTATGTCTGAGATGATGATGCCGGACCAGAGCTTTGATGAGATGTTGTTTTCATTGAGGTCCGTATAACTGTTTTCGGCTGAAAGGGAAAACAGTGCGACATCTTCTATTTTCAGCCTTGCAATCAGGTTATTGATAAAAGTACTATATTGACCGAATCTGCATGGACCAGAAGCAGTGGTCATGAAATAGATAACCAGTTCTTCATCGTTCTCCCGGTGTTTCAGGTATTTCAGAAGACTTCCCGTTGTCAGGAGCAGCGGTAAGCACTCTTTACAGGTAGTATTTCCTTTGCCAAGTCTGAGTGCCTCTTCATCAGCGGGTGGAAGCGCCGATGCCCGTATGCCAAGACCCCTGAATATAGCGGCAGCAGCTTCGCTAAGGAATTTGCCCATTGATGGAAAAATGAGATGGACATGGGGATCAAAAATGGAGTATTTTCTCCCTGATGAGTCTGTAAACATTTGCTGTTCCTGATTCGGATATATCCTTGCAGGGACGTAATTGTCCGGCACATCGACATTCTTTTTGTCTTTTTCCAATTCGCGGAAGCTTTTGATAATGTCTATAAACGCCTCGATCCTGGTTTCAAGCCCTGCATCCGCAACGTGGCTGTCAAGTTCCAGGGTCAGGGAAGGCTTTTCTTCCATCAGATTTCGAAAGTACCCGATAAGAAAAGAATCTGGACCGCATGAGAAATTGGTGATATAGCATCCAAAGAGCTGGGGATGTTTTTTTACGAAGTTTGCACCTTTGAGGATTGATTGCCCCGCGGACCAGTACATATTGTCTTGAACCGGTTCATCTTTCAGTGGGAGAAACTCGAAGGGGATAACCTTAACTCCACGCGATGCGAACTTATTGGGTATGCCCATGTGAGCTTCGGACACGAATGCATTATATGATCTCCCGAAGATGACAATGGCAGTCATATCCGGATTGGCTTCGAGTTCGGCCAATACCTCTACACCTTCTTTCTTCATTTCCTTAAATACTGTTTCCTGCACTTTCAGCGCTTCAGCGTATGCCCGGCGAGTCTTCTTCTTACCGATACCCAATTCCCTCGCTACTAATATAAATGCATCTTCTGCCTCTTTGAACCCACCGGAGAAATCTATTACAGGTGACAGTATCCCCTTTTTAGTCTTGAGCTTCTGGTATGTTTCATGATCTTTGAATGCAGATGCGAGATAGTATGGTTCGCCCTGGGAGAGAGGGCAGGTTGAATAGTTTTTGGGAGCATTTTCTACATAGTTCCCCTTTTGTTGAGGGAGGAACAGGTAATCAGGACTCTTTTTTAAAAGATTAGAAAAATAGCCATGAGCGATTTCGGCCGGATAACAGAATGCGGTCCCCTTACGATTCATTCCTTCCTGTTCCGGGATATCGGGGAGCTGAACTTTAAAGCCTATTGCCGAGAAGAAATTATAATAGAGAGGGTAATATGTATTCGTCCAGAAAGATTTGTTGATTCCAATAGATTTTGCATTTTTCCTGACACCAAACTCTTCGGGAGGGTTTATGTATTTGTGAAAAACAAGTTTTTCATAAAGTGCAACCAGATCAAGCTTTTCTACGTTTACATTGATATTAAAGCGCAGATTATACCATCTGTTGCACGCTCCCCCGAAGGGGTATGTTTTCTCTTCTATTTCTATCCTTGCTATCTCACATTTCCGGTCACACTTTTCTTTGCCCCCCTTGCAAATAAAGGAGTTTCCATATTTTAAAGTTCTGTCTTTTAACTGTTTCAGTGAAAAGGATTTTTCTTCGGTAAGGCCCGCCTCCAGTCTGTGTTTAACTTCAAGAGCGACACCGAAGGCGCCAGTCAATCCCGGATCGGGTGGAACCACTATCCGCTTTCCTGTTAAGGAAGCCATTGCTATCGGCACTGCCCGATTATAACAAACCCCTCCCTGCATGAATACCCTTTTCCCGACCTGCCTGTTTCCCTTGACCCGATTGTCATAATTCATGCAGATGGAGTATACCAGTCCGGCAACGATGTCATCTATATTGATTCCCTCGTGGAACGCACTTTTAATGTCACTGCTTATGAAGGCTGCGCATTGATCATTGAAATTGGGAGGTTTTTGTCCTCGCAGGGCGATATCACCAATTTCTTCCATCTCAATCCCGAGGGTTTCTTTTGCAGCTTCCTCAAGGAATGACCCTGTTCCTGCACTGCAGGCCTCATTCATCGCATAGTCAGAGGCAACTCCATTTGTTATATAGGTATATTTTGCATCCTGCCCGCCAATCTCGAAGATGGTGTCCACTTCCGGGTCAAAGAAGAGAGCCCCGGCTGCATGAGCAATAATTTCATTAATTATGCAGTCAGTCATAGCGTGGAGGCCGGCGATCTGCCTGCCCGATCCTGTTACACCCAATCCCACAATTTCCATCTTGTCTTCGAGAGTACCGAGTTGATTATACAAGTCTTCATAACATTCCCTCGATGCCCGGACCGGATCGCTGTTTGTTCTTAAATAAATTGATGATAATATCTTGTTATCTGAGATTCTCAAGATTATTGCCTTCGTTGTTGTTGATCCGACATCGAGCCCGAGTATGCAGCAATCACCCTCCCTTGCTTCCCCCATTTCCACGGTTTTGAAGTCCACCATGCTTTCAAAATTCTTCAGTGGAGGCAGATAGAAAAAAGGATCCCGTTCTTTTTTTAAAAGGTTTTTCATCTCCGGGAAGGGAGCTGTTCCATTGTTTAACGCCCAAAGTGCGCATCCCAATGCTTCAAAATAGGGGGCCTCTTTTGGAACCACCAGATTTGTTATTTCTTTTTTAAGATGATTGATCATGACCGTGTTCTGTGAGGTGCCACCGATAATTATTATGTCTTTTCGTGGAATCTGTTTTGTGATTTCGAGTATCTTTCCCGCCATCATCTGGCATAAACCTGCCACGACCCGTCCTTTAGACACTCCCTTGTTGGTTGCATGCGTACAATCACTCTTGCAGAAGACACTGCAACGTCCTGAAACCATATACGGTTCTTCTGTTTGAGCGATACTGATTGCTTTCCCGAGAGATATTCCCATCCTTCTTATCTGCTGGAGGAAAAACTCCCCCGTGCCTGAGGCGCATTTGTTTCCTGTTTGGACAGATGTTATCCTTCCATCTTTTCCAAGGGCATATACCATAAATGTCTCTCCACCTGCGCTTATAATAGCGTTGAAGTGCTTCCCCGTTCCATTTAAGTGAAAAAGAGCGGTCTCCACGGCTTCCGGCTCCGAGATGGAGGAGAGATTAACAAAGTGCCTGAATTTTCTACCAGTTATAGCAATTTTGGAATAGCTGTCTATGTCTAACTCTTTTAGTGTTTTTAAAAGGGTTTCTTGAGGGTTGCCATTGTGGGGTTCTATGAAAATATCGGTTGTAGAAATGCTGCCGTCTCTGCCTGTATGCAGCCCGACGGTTGACAATGTTGTAGCCCCTATGCATATACCAAGTGATTTCATCTTGATTTACCTTTGAGTTGGCGTTGTTATGAACGGTATATAAAAGATGCACACCGATTACAAGAAAAAACCATAACGCTTCACAGAGATAAGAAACAACAATTAGTCACCAATATTTATATTGACTATTTGTCATCATATATGTTAGCAGAAACCATCCGCTTGGATCCGAAATTTCCGGACTGGGACGGGAGGGTTGGTAAATATTGGAGTGATGGTTATAAAGACTTTTAAGGCCTTCCGGAAACAGTCCGGAGGGCTTTTTTCGTGGGAGATTTGCGAAGATGGCAGCAAAAGATAGTATTGCTATTCTTGGTATGGGGAAGGTAGGCACGGCAGTAGGATGTCTTCTTCGATCTGCAGGCTATAGGATTGTTGCAATAACGAGCAGATCCACTGCATCCGCAGAAAAGGCTGTTAAGTATACGGGTGGGAAAGTCTATGTTAATCTTGCCGGGGCGGCATCTCGGGCGGAGGCTGTTTTCATAACTACAGGCGATGATGCCATCGTCTCCGTTTGTGAAGAAATAGTCAGAGAAGGTGGTGTTGGTGCCGGTAAAAAGGTGATTCACATGAGCGGGGCAGGAGGACTTGATCTTCTGGAATCCGCTCGCACGGCCGGAGCCCATGTGGCGAGCATACATCCTATTCAATCTTTTGCAGATGTAGAGGGCGCCCTGAAAAATATTCCGGGGAGCACTTTCGGTGTCACGGCTGAAGAGGAAATTGAGGACTGGACTGTCCAGGTTGTCAAGGATCTGGGTGGTGTGCCTTTTTTTGTTTCCGATGCTGACAGACCACTTTATCACGCTGCCGCATGTATGACGTCGAACTATCTGGTTACCCTTATGTACATTGTTGAAGAGATTTACGGAACTATCGGTTTGAGCCGGGAAAAGGCGGTTAAGTCGTTCTGGCCGCTTGTCAAAGGAACGATAGAGAATATTGAGACCCGGGGGACAGTCCAATCATTAACAGGACCGGTGTCAAGGGGAGATATAGGAACAATAAAAAAGCATCTTCAAACCCTTCGTGGAAAGCTCCCGGAATTTCTGGATGTCTACGGCATCATGGGAGCTTTTGCCGCGGATATCAGTCTCAAGAGGGGAACTCTCACACATGAGAGGGCAGAAGAAATCAAATCACTACTGCTTAGAGGGGGATCAAGGGATGAGTAAGGAAGGAAAAGTAAACAATATAACGACTTCTATAATAGGAGAAATGAAAAGAAAGAGTGAGAAGATCACCATGCTGACAGCTTATGATTATTTTACTGCCGTTCTTCTGGATGAGGTTGGTATTGATATTATTCTGGTGGGAGATTCTCTGGGTATGGTAATTCTTGGATATGACAGCACGCTGCCGGTTACTATGGAAGATATGATCCACCATACAAGGCCGGTATCACGTGCCGCAAAACGTGCCATGGTTGTTGGAGATATGCCGTTTATGTCTTATCAGGTTTCTGTTGAGGAAGCTGTACGTAATGCAGGTCGGTTTCTCCAGGAGGCCGGTGCACATGGCGTAAAGCTGGAAGGGGGGAGGGAAGTTGCCGAAATCGTCAGAAGAATAACATCTGCGGGGATTCCGGTTATGGGTCACCTTGGGCTTACTCCTCAATCTATTCATAAGTTCGGTGGTTACAAAGTGCAGGGGAGGGGAGACTCGGCTGCCAAGAGACTTCAGGAAGATTCCAAAGTCCTTAAAGAAGCGGGAGTATTTTCCATTGTCCTGGAATGTGTGCCTGCCGGTCTGGCGGAGGAGATCACAAACTCTCTTGAAGTACCAACGATCGGTATAGGAGCCGGTGTCAACTGTGATGGCCAGGTATTGGTCGTCAATGATATGCTCGGAATGTTTGAAAAGTTTACACCGAAATTTGTCAAAAAATACGCCAACTTGAATATTGTGATGAAAGGGGCTATGAAACAATATCTTGATGAAGTGAGGGCAGGAATCTTCCCCGGTAAAGAACATTCATTTTTATAGGATTAATTGTTTCTTCCACGGCCTCTACCCATACCCCGGCCTTGCCCCATTCCTCTGCCCCCGCCCATCCCGGCATGAGCCTTGACAGAGGGGCTGGATGACTCGGTAAGTTTTCCCGCCTTATAGTTTTCGATTGTGTCTTTTACGGTTCCCGATGCGCCTAAGAATACTTTTATTCCAGCAGCCTGTAGAGTAATAGCAGCATTAGGACCGGTGTCTCCTGTAATAACAACACCCGCTCCGTAATCTACTACCAACTGGGCAGAACCGATTCCCGCACCTCCGGACGCCTGAGCACTTGTATTCTGTACGGCTTCAAATTCAAGCGATTCCGGATTAATAAAAATAAAATACTGACACCGTCCGAATCTTGGATCTATCATGGAATCAAGGTCCGGACCAACCGAAGAAATGGCTATTTTCATGCTTATACTCCTTCCAATCCTTTTTTGCTGAAAGCTAAACGCATATAATGTTTTTCAGTGGTCGCAAATGTTTTCACCTGATGCAAGGGTGCCGTTAAGATAAGCCCTGATTATTTCATCGGAACCCTCGGCAGGGGTGCCCACAACAACCTGAATACCTTCTTCCACAAAAATTTGCTGAGCCCTTGAACCCATACCGCCTGCAATGATCATATTGACCCCCTTTTCCGAAAGCCAGGCAGGGAGAACACCAGGTTCATGCGGGGGTGGTGGAGTGCTTTCCTGGCTGACGATTTTTTTGTTTTCAATGTCAACATTGTAAATGGCAAACTCCTCACAATGACCGAAGTGTGCGCTCAGATGACCCTCAACAACAGGTATGGCTATCCTTAGAGCTTTCGTCTTATCTTCCTCTTTGTGGATGACTATTTCAGGCTTGCTCTCATTGTCCGTATTTAATAATGGCCTAATGGCTTTCTTAAAGGCTTTTGCGGCTTCTGTTTCTGAGTAATAGTGAACAAAAGGTTTCCCACTGTCTGAGGCCTCCACGATGAGTGGATCAATGGGAATTCTGCCTAAGAAGGTAACGCCCATCTCTTTTGCCATCGTTTCTCCTCCACCGGTCTTGAAGACATTTATTATAGTCTTGCAGTTGGGACAGACAAGACCGCTCATATTTTCTATAACTCCTAATACCGGTACATTTACCTTCTTACAGAAATTTATGGATTTTCTAACATCAATGAGAGACAGGTTCTGGGGGGTTGTAACGATTATAGCACCGGTGCTATCCGGGATAAACTGGGCTATCGAAAGGGGTTCATCCCCTGTACCTGGCGGAAAATCTATGACAAGATAACCGAGATCTCCCCATTTAACATCTGTTAACAACTGTTTAATGACGTTCGTTTTCATTGGTCCTCGCCAGATAACTGCATCATTAGAATTCTGGAGGAGAAAGCCCAGGGACATAACTTTTATATTCTCGGTGAAATCTACCGGTATTAAAGTCCGGCCATCTGCCTTTAACTGTTGTCCCTCGAGATCAAGTAATGCTGGTATACTGGGACCGTGAAAGTCGACATCTAAAAGTCCTACTTTGTTTCCCTCCTGGGCTAATGCTACACACACATTGGCAGCAACTGTGCTTTTACCCACACCACCTTTGCCGGAAAGGATAAGTATCTTATTTTTTATATGTCCCATGCGTTCTTTGAGTTCTTTGCTTTCTGTGAAAGCTTGCAGTTTTTTATCAGGTTTTTTTTGATTGTTACTCATTTTCAATCTCCCTTTTTCTTATTTTATAAATTGCAGTGTGTCACTTCGGCGTCCACATTCAAACAAGGTTCAATGTTGGATTTGAATTAAGCTTTATACTTGCTTTTATAAAGTGTGTCAAACACTTTTCTTGTCCCCAAAAAAAGACTTGACATGAACTTTTCTTTAGAGTAACTAACTTATGTTAGATTCTTCAAACATTAATTTGTTAAGCTAATTGGCATGAGAATTTTTGCGATATTCTAAGCTTTACCTGGAATTCAAGAGTTGTTTAGTTATGTCCAAAAAAAAGTTAAGTTCCACCATGGAAGATTATCTGGAGGCTATCTTTAACCTGGAGAAAGATCTAAAAGCTGTTCGTGTTAAAGATATAGCCGAAAAGATGATGGTGAAGTTGCCAACTGTTACCAGCATGCTGAATACTCTTGCACAGAGAGGTCTGGTAAATCATGAAAAATATGAATATGTAGAATTGACGACAAAGGGCAAGCGTATTGCGAAGGATGTGTACCGCCGGCATGTGATTTTTCGTGATTTTCTGACGGGTATATTGAATATAGACGAAAAAACGGCAGAAGAAGATGCCTGTAAAATGGAACACACTGTCAGTCCTGTCACCTTGGAGAGGTTTGTAAAGTTTATGGAATTCGTTGAGAATTGTCCAAGGGGTGGTTCTGATTGGTTACACCATTTTCATGAGTATCAACAATATGGTCGTGTTGATAGAGAATGTCTGGAACGGATGAAAAGTTTTGTGAAACAGTATAATATAAGAATAAAAGAGTTAAAAAGTAAAATAGAATAATTCTTTTGTATAAGGGAAGCTGGTGAATTTAACATGAAGGTTAATATAATGTCTTTAACTATGGTATCGCCCGGTAAAAGGGTAAAAATTATTTCCCTTGCCGGTGGAAGGGGAATGCAGGAGCGCCTTATAAGCATGGGTCTGGGGCCGGGTGCAGAGATTGAGGTTATGAGAAGGGGTGCCCCCGGGCCTTTCATTGTTGCTGTTGGAGAAGCGCGTCTCGCTATCGGAGCTGGAATGGCACAGAAAATTATGGTTTCGGAGAACGGGATATTCTGATGCACAGAAGGTGAATGGGACAATTTTTTTTGACCAATAAGTTAGGTACTTCTAATAATATATTACTACTCTAATATTATCAATTGTAGGGTGGCATTTAATATGCCACCGTTTACTGAAAGCCGTTGGCTGATAGCCGAATGCTTTTCTGAGGGAGGATGTTATGACTTTGGATGAAATAAAGCCAGGTCAGGAGTGCCGCATCGTAGATGTAAATCTGGATGGTGCAACCGGACAGCGTTTGATGGATATGGGTTTTATGCCGGGGACAAAGGTGAAAATTATCCGCAACGCGCCTCTGGTTGATCCTGTTGATCTTCTGCTCAGAGGATACCATGTCAGTATACGCCATCATGAGGCCAAAGGTGTGGAGGTGGAACAATTATGAAAGAGATAATTGTGGCAGTGGCCGGTCAACCCAATTCCGGCAAATCGACCATTTTCAATATGTTGACCGGTGCAAGGCAGCATGCGGCCAACTATCCCGGTGTAACAGTGGAAAAGAGAACCGGAAAATACAGTTACAAGGGGAATACTGTGACGCTGGTTGATCTTCCGGGCACATACAGTCTTACCTCATACAGCCAGGAGGAGAGGATTGCCAGGGATTTTCTGCTCCATGAAAAGCCGGCCGTCGTGCTTGATATAGTGGATGCCGCAAATCTCGAACGTAATCTCTATCTGACCTTTCAACTTGCAGAGATGGGTACCCCCCTGGTTATCGCTTTAAATATGATGGATGTAGCAGAAAACCGCGGCTTAAAAATTGACACATTCAAGTTGAGCGAACTGCTCAGGGCAAACGTAGTCGCCACTGTGGGAAAGAAGGACAAGGGTGGAAAGGAACTGAAAGAGGCTATTCTGAATACATATAAAGGCGGCCATTTTCGAATGGGTTATGGAGATGCTTGTGAGAGTTGCGGTGCCTGCCCTGGCATATCGCGTGAGAAGGGTCAGTTTCGCGTTGATTATGGAGAAAAACTGGAACCAATTCTAAGGCCACTCGAAAAAATGCTTTCAGAAGATCCAAAAATCTCTGCCCGGTATCCGGCACGGTGGCTGGCGGTAAAACTTGTAGAGAATGACAGTGAAGCGCGGAAACTTATTGAGGTTCTATGAAAAATACCGTTGTTGTCATTGCGAGCAAAGCGAAGCAATCTCTGACCGAATGAAAATACTGAGATTGCCACGGAGCTAAAGCTCCTCGCAATGACTGGGAGTATTATTTTTCAAAGGGTTCGTTTCTTAACGAAGAAGGATGAATATGGAAATGGGAAAAGATATATTGGGACACGTTAACAGTGAGAGGGAAAGGTTCTTTTCGCACCATAAGAAAGCCCCTGAGAAGGTCGTCGCACAGAAGAGATATCAGGTTGCTGAAAGGATTGTGGAACTTGCTGTTAAACGTGAGAAAGAGTTCTTCAGGACATTAACGGACAATATAGACCAGGTCGTCTGCCACAGGTTTTTTGGGCCGATCATTCTCCTTGGAGTTATTTATCTTTTTTATGAACTGTCCATAGTCCAGGGCTATAAGATTACCGCCTACACGTGGCCCATTCTTGCCGCCTTCCGGGATTTCATCGCATCTGTACTTCCATCACCCGGATTTGTTTTTGATCCCTTGTTCAGAACAGTAACCCTGGGAGTTGTTGACGGGATCGTGGCGGTGTTAAATTACATACCTATCTTCATTATACTGTTTGCCCTGATAGCCATCATGGAAGATACAGGTTATATGGCCAGGGTGGCATTTCTCCTGGATCGTGTCTTCAGATATTACGGGCTGCACGGGCAATCCGCCCTGCCGATGATATTAAGCGGCGTATTTGTAGGTGGATGCGCGATACCTGGTGTTATGGCGTGCCGTACTATCAAGGATGAAAAGGCCAAACTGGCAACCATACTGATCTGTCCCCTCATGAATTGCCTGGCCAAAATCCCCCTGTATATACTTCTTGTGAGTATGTTTTTCTCTGCATACAAGGGGATTATCATGTTTTTTATATCCACGATTACCATTATCATAGCGCTTGCGGTTGCCAAGATTCTGAGCCTTACCTTGCTCAGAAGAGTGGAGACAGCGCCCTTTGTCCTGGAGATGCCCGTCTATCATCTGCCTACGGTACAGGGTGTTTTACGCCGCTGCCTGGAGCGAACATGGCTTTTCGTCAAAAAGATTATAACCATTGTTATAGTGGTTGTATTGATTGTCTATCTCCTTATGACCTTCCCCGGAATAGGTAAGGATAGAAGAGTTTATTATGAGAATCAGACCAACCATCAGGTACAGGCCTTTTTAAATAAGATAGGCAAGGATAACCCATATGCGGAGATTCTCGAGGGGTCAAAATTGACTGAATTTACGATTTACCACGATGATTATAAAAAGGCGAAGATAGGTGCAAAAAGCAGGGAAGCAAAAAGGGATGTTGATGATAAGTTCAGCGAAAGAGACAGCGAATTCTTTAAGATCGTAAAAAGGGGAAAATATAAAGTTAATGGGGAAATAGTAAGGGATAAATATGCCTTGACGGTAAATAAGGCATATAAAAAGCTGAACAGGGAAAGGAACAGGATTAAAAGGGATATCAAGGAAGAAACCATCATAGGAAGCATTATGGGACGTATAGGACGTTCTTTAGAGCCGGTAACCAGGTATGCAGGATTTAACTGGAGGATAAATATCGGTCTGATCAGCGCCTTTGCGGCCAAGGAGAACAGTGTGGCGACCCTGGGGAGCATCTACCAGAGTCCGCCGGGAGAAAAAGGGAAAGCCCTCGGAGTCAGGATGAAAGAGAAAGAGAAGGGCTGGACACCCCTTCATGCCCTGGCAATCATACTCTTTATGACCATGTATCCGCCGTGCATTCCCACGCTTCTTATGGTCAAGCTGGAGTCGGGCAGTACAAAATGGGCGCTCTTTGCAACATTTTATCCCATAGTCCTGGGTTCCATGATTGCGGTTCTCGTCTTTACCGGCGGAAACCTGCTTGGCCTCAGCGGGATGCAGGCGATGATCGCTTTTTATGCGTTTGCTTTGATTGTTACCGTAGCCCTGGGGCTTATCAAAAGCAAGGAGATGTCGGGAGAATATACTTAAAGTAACGTAAGCGTTCAGCTGTCAGCCATCAGCTTTCAGCAAGAACAATGGTGAATTTTATCGTGAGTTTGTCATTCCCGCGAAAGCGGGAATCCAGATTAAAAACAAATAGAAAGGAGGTGATAGGTTGTGAAAAGGTTTTTTACCTGTTTGTTTGGGATCCTTGCGGTGATGCTCTTTCTAACCACTATAGCATTTGCCCATACACCGCTCTGTTCATGTTATGACAATGGGGACGAGACGATAACATGCGAGGGTGGTTTTTCTGACGGTTCGTCTGCTTCCGGAGTCGAAATGACCGTGCAGGATAAAAGCGGCAAGGTGCTTACAAAGGGAAAGATGAATGAAGATAGTGAGTTTACTTTTAAAAAACCGGATGGTCCTTATAAAGTTATATTTGATGCGGGCCCCGGTCATGTGGTCGAAGTAAATGGTGAAGATATTACGGAATAAAAACCCGAAACCCGAAACTTGAAACTTGAAACTAATATTTAAGGAGGAGAGTATGAAAAGATTTGTATTATTACTGTCGTTGATGTTGGCGTTTACGCTGAGTGTTCCGGCTTATGCGCATTTTCAGACTATCTATACGCCGGAGAGTGCTCTGTCAAAGTCTAAAAAGATTGATATTAAATTGATCTTCACCCATCCATTTAAAGCAGGTCATACCATGGATATCGGCAAGGATGAAAAGGGGAATATCCATCCACCGATCGCCTTTGGTTTCGTGCACAAAGGAAAGAGGAAAGACCTTCTCAAACAGCTAAAGCCGATTACCTTCGTCAGCCTTACAAATGAAGGAAGGGCTTATAATGCGAATGTGAGGCTCAGAGGGATGGGAGATTATAATTTCTACTTTGTTCCTGCGCCCTATTATGAAGGAGCGGAGGACATTTACATCCAGCAGTGCACCAAGGCGATATTCAATGTGGCCGGTGCACCAACAGACTGGGATACTCCGGTAGGTGATCCTCTTCCTGTAGAGATTGTTCCCCTGGATAAGCCTTATAGCATATGGAAAGGGATGAGCTTCCGTGGTGTTGTGATTTGTGGGGGCAAACCTGTTCCCGATGCTGAAATTGAGGTGACTTACCTGAACCACAATGTCAAGGGGAATGCCTTTGCGAAAGAGGAGAATATGCCAATACCGCAGCCTGACCTGGTACCTCTCGGCATTAAGGCAAATAAAAATGGAGAGTTCTCCTTTACCTTTCCTAAGGCCGGCTGGTGGGGTTTCTGTGCCCTTGGTGCTGGGGGAGATCTCAAGTATAACGGAAAGGAACTATCCCAGGATGCGGTCATCTGGGTTCAGGTTATTGAATAACTGAAAGGGTCAGCAAGGGGGGATCGGTTTGGCGGCCACTCCCCTCGCAGACCCCCTCGCAAGCCTTCAAAGACAATTCCTCCTGAAGGAGGGTTCTGTGTCTTCTTGGGCCTTTTATTTACTTTAAAAGGGTTTTTGAAAAATGTCAAAGAAAAACAATTATGAGGAGGAGTAGAACAACATGAAAAGACTATTAATTATGATGGTTATATTCATTTTCGGATTGGTGTTTCTTGGTTCTTCTCCGGTATTTGCCGGAGATGTTGAAGATCTTTATGAACGCATTGAGCAACTGGAAGAAAAAGTTAAAAAGCAGGAAGAAAAAACAGAGTTGCTGGGCAAGGTAGGTGAAAATATAACTATAACCGGAGCCATTGAGCTGGATTACAGCTATACGGATCCGAGTGATACCACAGTTGTGAACAGTGATTCCACCTCCGACCTTGATATAGGGACAGTGCAGCTTGGAGTCGAGGCGAAATTTCACGAATGGGTAACCGGTAATTTTGTTCTTAAGGGTGAAAACCTTGATAATAATGATCGTGTTTTCTGGGATGAGGCGATAATCACGATACAGAAAGAGGGATTCCCCCTCTATTTTGTAGGCGGGCATAGGGGTCAGCCCTTCGGTGTATTCAACAGCCATTTAATCAGTGATCCTATTACAAAGGATTGCTATGAGGTTGTTAAGTCAGGTGCGACGATTGGATTTACACCTGATTTCTTGGGGCTCGATATATCCGCTACGGTATATAAAGGTGAAGTCCTGGCGGATAAATTGACAGAGGCTGGTTACGGTTGGGAGAGAGATCCCAATCCCAATCCCGATCCGACGGATGATGTTGATTCATATATTTTCAATGTTTCTTTAGCGCCGGTAGAGGGGTTGAGTCTCAGTGCCTACTTTGATTCGGAGCCGGGGCAGGGGAGTCGCAATGAGACGGCAGGCGGAACAATCGAATACCAGATCGGTATCTTTACCTTCGATGCTGAGTATATTGCCGCTCTCGAAAGGGAAAAGAATGCAGCGGCTAATAAAGAATACAAGGAATCTGCCTGGTTTGGCGCAATCGCATGTCAGGTCATAGATCCGTTGGAAATAGCGGTTCGTTATGAGGCTTTTGACGATGACATAAGCGGCGACCAGGATGGCAATCTGGAAAACGCATATTCTATTGGCGCCAACTATACACTTTTTGAGAAAGACGATTTTGCAACCACTCTTATGCTTCAATATCGCAGAGCCAACCTCGAAAAGGCAGCGGGAAGTACCGTTGATGATACTGTAGATGAGGTCTTTGCCAGAGTGGCGATAGAATTTTAATTTACGGATAAAAACTGATTAACATGTGATGTCTGGTAAGCAGCAAGGGGAGATAGGCAAAAGAGACTGTGAAACGCAAATGTAGTTAGATATAAGAAAGCACAGACATTCTATTGCCTGCTGCCGTAAATGGTAAATGCGTAAATGGGATCAGGTCTTGCAATGCCACATTCAGCACAGCTTATCTTTACTTATCGTACCATTCCACCTGTTTCACCGCCCTATAAAAAACTTTTTCAAAACGCGGCCCACAAATTTTCTTGTAATGTATTCTATATTATGGATATAGAATCAACGAATAGATCGTTGCTGTTTTAGTTTGTGGAAGGTGGACATATGATAGATTTTTTGCAGGGCCTGCATCCTGTAATACAGGCTCTTCTCGCAACATGTTTTACATGGGCAGTGACTGCTCTTGGGGCGGCCGTCGTATTTGTGGTCAGAGAGATGGGTAGGAAGGTACTCGACGGGATGCTTGGTTTTGCGGGCGGAGTTATGATTGCCGCCAGTTATTGGTCACTGCTTGCTCCGGCCATTGAGATGTCAGGAGGAAAAGATATTCCCGCTTGGTTTCCGGCTGCGGCGGGTTTTCTTCTGGGAGGCATTTTCTTGTGGGGTGTTGATAAGATACTTCCACATCTCCATCTTGGGTTTGCTTTGGAAGAAGCCGAAGGGATTAAAACAAGCTGGCACCGGAGTACACTGCTTGTTCTTGCAATAACTTTGCACAACATCCCCGAGGGTCTTGCCGTTGGGGTTGCCTTTGGGGCTATTGCTTCCGGTTTTCCTTCTGCCACTTTGTCAGGAGCCGTTGCCCTGGCTATCGGCATAGGGATTCAAAATTTTCCGGAAGGGCTTGCAGTTTCCATTCCTCTCCGACGTGAGGGAATATCTCGTTTGAAAAGTTTCTGGTATGGACAGTTATCAGGAATTGTTGAACCTGTTGCTGGTGTTATTGGAGCAGCAGCCGTTATCCTTGCACAGCCTGCTCTTCCATATGCTTTAGGTTTTGCCGCGGGCGCCATGATCTTTGTTGTGGTTGAGGAAGTGATTCCGGAATCTCAGCGTGGTGGCTACAGATTTAGCCACCATGGGCGCAATGACGGGTTTTACGGCAATGATGGTACTTGATGTGGCATTTGGTTAACGCGAGCGACTCTACGTACAGCTAAGCATTTTGCTTTCCAGCGTATTGAGTGTAAGGCATTAACCCGAGGGGCGGGAAAACTCCGGCAGGAGAAAATTCCATAATGCCAAGAACAAATGAGCGATTAGGTCGATGCCCTGATTCACCATCAAAAAAAATAAAAAACCTCGTTGACCCTGTAAAAACAGGGTGATAGAGTAGTTTTGGCACAACGAAACTATCATCAACGAGGTG
>Ga0209121_10000618_pt1 | contig 37306 bp, 35 predicted proteins | sample Cruoilmetagenom3_FD_187292 | JGI IMG/M metagenome (GOLD analysis project Ga0209121, IMG submission 187292) | Oil polluted marine microbial communities from Coal Oil Point, Santa Barbara, California, USA - Sample 3 (SPAdes) (version 2) | ecosystem: Environmental > Aquatic > Marine > Oil seeps ... | reverse complement strand
TGATTATAATCCCTATAATTATACTATTGAACTTCAAGGTTCGGGAATCGTAGCAGGTCCAACTACGTGGTCTAGTGGAGTTGCAGTTAATTATGGAATACCTGACGGATTCCCAATAGGAGAATATTATTACACCATCAATTATACAGATGAATATGAAAATTTCATAATTGACACTGTTATATTCACTGTAGGTGATACAATAACTCCTGTAATTACTGATGCTCCAGAAGATTATGGGTGTTTTTCGGGATATACAAATGAGTGTCTCTTTTGGATTGCGACTGATGCTCATCCTGCCACATTTACTGTTGAACATGAAGGTCATGGTATCGTAGCGGGGCCAACCTCTTGGACGAGCGGAGATAATGTGAGTTATACTATTCCAGAGGGTTTATCAGTGGGAGAGCACTTATTTACAATTAATTTCAGTGACCTTGCGGGAAATTTTGCTACTGATACAGTAAAGCTAACAATTCAAGAAGAAAATCCAGTTGAACCATCTCCAGCGATTCCTTTCGGTAGTTCCTTTTTGGTTTTCATGACAATTTCCATCATTGGATTGATATTAATTCAGAAAAGGAAAAAATAATTAATTTTCTATTTTTTTTAATTTTTACTTTTTTTTCAATTATAATATTTAAAAACATAATAAATAAATATTCAAAAAAATAATCTTGAAATAGGAATTCTTAAATTTTATTTGTGAAATGATACAAATAAATCATCTATGATATTCATAGATGAGTTTTAATGAGGGGATATAAATAAATTTGAATGGACTAGAAAAAGTAAAGAAATTAATAGAAAAAGATAAATTCCAAGAGGCTATCGTATTATCAGATAAAATCGAGGAAACTACTGATCTCCGAAAATCCGAATTAATCACCATATTTTTCTATAGAGCTGTATCTCTTTTGAGGTTGGGAAATTATCCAGAGACCTTAAAATATGCTAAAAAAGTTTATCGTGCGATTCGTAAAGAAGCGTCAAATCCTCAATTGGTTGAAATTTTAGCGATGATGGGTCATGCATCATGTTGGTTAGGAAATTTTGAAAAAGGGTATCAATACTTAGAAGAGGCTGAGCAGAAATTAAATAGTCTGATTGATATTCCAGAAAAAAGATGTATCCTACTGGAAGCAAAGATATCTCTTGGTAAGAACTGTGGTTATATGCAACAAGGAAAAAGTGATATGTTCTATGAAAACGCAATGAAATTTTTAAGTCTTTGTGAACGAATTGACGATAAATTTGTATTAGCGGAGATATATTATCAATTAGGATCGTTCTATACCTTTAATAAAATTGATATAAAATTAGCTATGAAATATTCTTACAAATGTCAACCTCTCATGGAAGAATTGGGAAATATTAGTTTTATTGCTCTAAATTTAGTTAATATCGGTTGCATTTATATAATGACGGGTGATTTAGAAAAAGCATTATTTTATCATGAGGAAGCATTGAAAAAGACTGATATTGTTATGATCAAGATGGCTATTTTTAATAATTTATCGATGATTTATACCCAAAAAGGAGAGTTAGAGAAAGCTTTAAAGTCATTAGAAAAAGCTTTTGAGTTAGCTAATAAAGTTAAAGCTCCATTCATTTTGAGCAGCACATTAGCAAGTATGATTGAAGTCTTAATTTTAACAGGTAAAAACGAGAGAGCAAGAGAATATTTATTAAAATTGAAAGAGCTAGCCCAAAAAGAAAAAAGTCCAATTGTGGAATTATCTGCCCATTTTTGTGAAGGATTTATCTTAAAGGCAAAGAATCGAATTCAAGATCGGGCTAAAGCACAGAGTATCTTCGAAGAAATAGTACACCAAGACGAAATCTCTGGAGAATTAACAATGAAAGCTCTTATAAACCTATGTGATTTATTATTAGAGGAATTTCGCTTGACTTCTGAATTGGAAGTATTAGAAGACCTGAGTCCATTACTTGAAAAATTAATCGCTATTGCAGAAAATCTCAACTCATTTTGGATTTTAGCTGAAACTTATCTGTTGCAAGCAAAATTTGCTTTATTAAAAGGAGATTTAAAGAAGGCTAGGAAAAAATTAACTGAAGCTCAAGATGTAGCTGAGAAAAATAATCTTAAATTATTAATGGGTAGAATTTCATATGAATACGATAAAATATTAAACGATTTGAAGATTTGGGAATTGTTTATAGAAAATGATACTCCTTTAAAACAGCGAATCGAGTTAGCTGAACTAAATATACATATTGAAAATATGTTATTTAATCGGAAAGTTTCCCTTGAAATCATTGAAGAGGAACCTGTGATAATCTTAATCATTACAGAAGGAGGTACACCTTTACTCTCCCATTCATTTATTAAAGAAAAAAGGTTTGAAAGCCAAGTTATTAGTGGTTTTTTAACAACAATAGATTATTTTATTAAAGAAACCTTTTCTCAAGGGCTCGATCGAGCAGTTTTCGGAAATTATACGCTTTTAATGAAATATCTCCAACCGTTTTATATCACATATATATTTAGCGGAAATTCCTATTATGCTCATCAAAGAATTAAATATTTTGCTGAAAATTTAAAAAAGCAAGAGAGTATCTGGGAGACACTAATGAACAATTTTAAAAGAAGTAAATCAGTTCATATTAAAGATATTCCTTTACTAGAATCATTGATAAGTAACACTTTTGTGTACAAAAATGTAGAATTAAATCAACTAATATAAATTCTCTAAAATTTATTCTTTTTATAGTATTAAAATTTTATATTAGATAATCTCTAATTTAAATTATTAAGATAATATAATTTAAATATTATTTAGGAAAATAATGACTAATTTTGAGGAATTTGGATTCAAAATTTGCGTTCTTGGCGATGGGGCAGTTGGTAAAACATCCTTAATTAAGAAATTCACCAAAGGAGCTTTTGAGAAGGATTACATCAAAACTATTGGCGCCCAATTTTCTAGATTTAATAAAAAAATTGATGAAGATGTAATTAATTTAATATTCTGGGATATTTCTGGTCAAGATGATTTCAATTTTTTACAACCTTTATTTTATAAAGAGAGCAAGGCCTGTATTATTGTATATAGCCTTGAAGAAAATGATTTAGGCAAAGAAAGTTTTAAACATATAGAAAATTGGCATAACGAGCTAAAAAAGTATTGTGGGAATATTCCTGTAGTTCTATTTGCTAACAAAGTCGATTTAGTAGAGGAGAACGATTTGGATATCTCTAAAATTCAAAACATTGTAAATAAACAAAATCTTCTTAGCTATTATCTAACATCTGCAAAAACAGGACAAGGGGTTGTTGACGCATTTAATGCTATTATTAACGAATTATATCATAAATTCAAGGCTTTATCTTCAGTATGATATTTTTTAAGTAGTCACATCTATTTTTATTGCAGTTCTTGCTTCTAGTTTGTTCCGAACAAATGTAGATGAATGAATAGTGTTTATTTAAATATCTTTAAAAAGTAAAACTAGTGATTTTTATACTTTTACAATAATTTATCTTTTTTTTTTTCTCTTTCTTTTCTCTTTTTTAAAACCTTATCGGCAGCTTTTTGCAGTCGTCTTTCTTTTTCTATCCAAAAATTAGGATTATTCATGTTTGCCTTCATATTTTCCACCATAATTTTTGCAATTTCTTCAGCTTTATGGTTTTTATTCATATTATTTTTTACATCTTCATCTTTTTTGATATTTCTCACCTTTATTTTCTGATTTTCTTTAAATAATTTATTGTATTTTTTTTATTTTCTATTTCTATAAAATATAGATAATGTATTAGTTAATTTTAATGGAGTGGGTCTTTAATTGGTAATTCAATTGTAAATTTCGCTCCCATATTTCTTCCAGCTGATTCGACTCTAATATTTCCACCATGTAATTCGACAATCTCTTTTGAGATGTATAATCCAAGACCGGACCCTCGAATACCGAGATATTCTAATCCTTTACCATGTCTTTCTATTTTACCGAATTTTGTAAGTAACTTAATCATAATTTTCATTCTTAGTAGAAAGAATCTAAAAAAGTAGAATTTTTAACTCAACTGATTTTAATTATATTTCTTGCATCCATACTCTAAAGTTTGAAAATGTAATATCAAATTCTTTTAACTTGGTTTCGACAAATAATAAGAATTTTTCAGGTATAATGAATGATCCCCGTCCTAATTTTATTCCCTGTAGTTCTTTTACCAACCCTCTTTTTTGATATCTATATATTTTTTCTGAATACTTCTTGCTAGTTTTATATCCATATAATATTCTTTTTAGTTTCATTTTAGCAGAACTATTTAATGCTCTTAGATTTAAAGTTATAATTTGATAGGGTTTTAACTCAAGAGTTTTTATTAAAATTTCATTATAATTAGAATTTCCAGTTAATAATTGTCCTTCAGCCAAAATATTTTCAAGAAAATTTGTGTCCCAATTATTAATATCCTCTGGAAAAAAGAAAATGCATTGAATGGAGCGATTTAATAACTTTCCTAGGTTTAAGAAATGGTCAAAAATAGTTGTTTCCATACTTTTTGGAGTATTGGGCTTAAATAAAATACATATATCAATATCACTATTTTCATTAAATCTTCCAGAAGCTAAAGAGCCAAATAATATGATATTTTCAATCTCTTCATATTTTGAGAGATAATTGCCTATAAAAGTCTTAATTTGATTTATTTTTTTTTCCAGTTTTGGATCTTTTCTTAAATTTTTCATCTGACTTTTTTCTAAATTCATATTAAGACTCATCTGTCAACACCTTAACGCATATTTCTTCTAATTTATAATATTTTTCCTTCAATTCATTAAAATCTTTATCCGTCCAACTAAACCCATAAGTAAATTTTGGGCGAATTTTATTTTCAATATCTTGAAATAATCGCCAAATGTTTTCCGTTTCTTTTTCAAAGATATGGGGATTATTTTCTAAGGTTATCCTTACTTTTTGATGTTTGTTGATATGTATCCTATATTTTGCTGCACAGCTTTCAATTAAATGATATATCGAAAGAAAGTATAATTCTGCTCTAGAAGGGAATGAAACATCCTCATTCTCAGCATCTCCTTTAAAATTCAAATACAATTTTTTATGATTTTCAAATTTGCTCATGCTTGCTAAATAACTCCTTTTTCGTAATATAATAATGCGAAAACATTTAAAAATATTTACTTAGTTTGGGGCTTTATTATGACTTATATTGTTGAAAAGATTATTTTATTTCTTATATTATATTTCTCTAAGATGATATATCACGAAAAAAATGCATATTTAAAATCATAATCTTAATTTTCAATTTTTAAAATTTAGTAAATATAGTATGAACATGGCAATTAATGACTTTTCAATATCTAATAAAAGCCGGTTTTTATTTTTTAAGAGATTAAGTTATTCTAATGGTAATTCGATTGTAAATTTTGCTCCCATATTTCTTCCGGCTGATTCGACTCTAATATTTCCCCCATGCAATTCGATAACTTCTTTTGAGATATATAATCCAAGACCAGACCCTTGAATATCAAGATAATCTAATCCTTTACCATGCCTTTCTAATTTACCGAATTTTGTAAATAACTTACTAATTTCGTCTTCAATTAAGCCTACTCCTGTGTCAATTATTGATATTTCAATGCTTTTTCCTTTATGCTTGACCAAAATTTTAATATTACTATTAGCAGGAGAATTTTTAATAGCATTAAAAAGCAAATTTGTAATGACTTGTTCAAATCTTATTTTATCTACATTTAACATTAAATTTGTGGGAAGCTCTAATGTTAAATTGATTTTCCGTTTTTCTAAGAAATAGGTTAGATCATTTGATATATCTCTAATTATTTCACAAATATTATAAGATTGTCTATTTAATTTGAGTTTTGCATAATCTATATGGGTTATCTCAAGTAGGTTATTAATAAGATGTTTTAATCGTTGCTTATTTCTTTGTATTATTTCAAGTAGTTCCGAACCATTCCTATCCAATTTATCGTTATAAACCTTAATAAGAAGTTCACTTGCCCCACTTATTGACATTAATGGGGTTTTCAATTCGTGAGAAGCATTTGTAATAAATTCTTTTTGCGTTTGATTTAATTCTTTTAATCTTCTAATCTGCTCTTTTATAAGAAGGTCTGCTTTTTTTCGTTTTGTAATGTTATGTATTATAACTTGAAAGAACGTTTCACCATCTAATTTGACTCGTGAAGCATGTAAATTTATCCAAACTAAGTCTCCTTTTTTTCTATACATTTGAATGTCCGTAGTATAAGTTTTTTCTCCTTTTAAAAATCCCTTAAAGAGTTTTATAAGTAAAGACAGATATTTTGGATGAATAAATGAAAGATCTTTAAAATGTTTACCAATAAATTCATTCTTTTCATATCCACTGTATTTACCTGTTGCTGGATTGCAATCAACAATTTTTCCTTCTAAATTAAATAAAATTATAGAAAATGGCGAATCTTCAAATATTCTCCGATATTTTTTTTCGGATTCTTTTAATTTTATTTCAATTTTTTTGCGCTCTGTAATATCCAGGATTTGCGCAATAGTCGTTATTCCACCCTTTAACTCGTTAGTTACTGTAGATATTATTTCTACACACCTTTTTTCACCATCTTTTCTTACAATATTAAATTCGTATCTGGGAGGTACTTTTTCTCCTCTTTGTCGTTGAATATAGCGTTCTCCTATAAGTATTTTACTTTCGTCGTCTAAAAAATTTCGAAAATCTTGGCCGATAATCTCATCATAAGAGTAATTTAACATTTTGCATAATACATTATTTACATATATGAATTGGTATTTCGCATTTACAATAAGAATTCCATCGTGAGAATTTTCTACTATGGAACGATAACATATTTCATTTTCTCGTAATTTTTCTTCTGATTTTTTTTGCTGAGTAATATCTCTTGTGTGCACTAAAACTAAATTAGGGGGAATAAAATCATAAATTACCAAGAGTATTTTCTCTTTTCCCGTAGATTGGTAACGGTATCTCATTTCCCTAGAAATATATTTTTGTTCATCAACACATTGATACAGTTCTTCTAAAATTTGAGGTTTTTTTTGATATAATTCTGATGCTTTAATGCCCAAAAAGTTAGTGATTTTATTATCAGTAATTTCTTTAGCAGCATTATTAAAATCAATTAGTATTAAATCGTCATCTACTTTTTGCCAAAGATAAATGGGTGAAGGAATTTTCTTAAAAATAGATTTATAATCTTTATTTGTTATCATTAGATCAAACCTCTTTTCATTTTTCATATTTATTAATAAAAAAATTAGTAAACACAATAGAATTTTTTTGATGGGACCTATTCTTTAGAATCATAGATGGAATGTACTCTTTTCTTTTTTTAAATAAACTTGATAATGCAAATTTAAACTTTATAATCTTTCTCAATCCAAAAAAGATTATTTTATTTCTTTTCTTATATTTCTCTAAGATGATATATCATAAGAAAAATGAATATTTAAAACCATAATCCTAATTTTCATTTATTAAAATTTGTTTTAAATGTTTTAGATGAAAAAGTGAGACATTAATGAATAATGATGAAAAATTAGAATGGAAAAAATGTATTAATTGCGGATTTTTACAGCATCCATCCCATCTTAGATGTTTAAAATGTAAACACGACAAATTTGAAAAGATCATTGCGATCGGAAATACTAAATTAGTAACTTTTACAATCTTAAAAGCGCCTCCTGCTGAGTTTCGCAATGAACCTTCTTATGCGCTTGGAGTTGTTGAGTTTGAGAACGGGATTAAAGCTCTTGGACAAATTACGCCCCAAGATAGTTTAAAAGTTGGGATGAAATTAAAGCCCATTTATAGAAAAATTTGTGATAATTTAGATGGTAAGGAAGTATATGATTATGCTTTCGAACCAATTTAGTAACCTAATAAAAAGGTAGTAGAAAATATGTTCTCTAATGAAGAACTGGAAAAAATTGAACAAGAACGAAAAGAATGGGAAGAAAAGGTTTTAGGCAAATATATCGAACGAGGAGAAAGAAGAGAGACTTTCGAAACACCTTCAAACATACTTTTAAAACACGTCTATGGACCCGGTGATCTTAAGAATATTGATTATTTAGAAGACCTTGGATTTCCGGGAAATCCTCCCTTTACGAGAGGTGTATATCCAAACATGTATCGTGGAAGACTTTGGACGATGAGACAGTATGGCGGTTTTGCAGATGCTTCTAAAACAAACGAAAGGTTCAAATATTTAATATCACAAGGACAAAAAGGACTTTCAATTGCGTTTGATTTGCCAACACAGATGGGCTATAATAGTGACAATAAAATCTGCTTAGGAGAAGTAGGAAGAGTTGGAGTAACGGTTAATTCTTTAAAAGATTTTGAACAAGTGTTCGAAGGGATTCCTCTAGATAAGGTATCAACAAGTATGACTATTAACGCACCTACTTCAGTGCTTTTAGCAATGTATATCGTTGTAGGCGAGAAACAAGGAATAAAACCTGAGCAATTAATCGGTACGGTTCAAAACGATATTTTAAAAGAATATGTTGCGAGGGGTACATATATTTATCCTCCCAAACCATCTTTAAGATTAGTAGCAGATGTAATTGAATATTGCTCCAAAAATTTACCCCGTTTTAATACCATCAGCATTAGTGGATACCACATGCGAGAAGCGGGCTGTAACGCTATTCAAGAAATTGCCTTTACGATAGCAGATGGTATTGCGTATGTTGAAGAAGTTCTTAGTCGGGGAGTTAATATTGACGAATTTGCCCCAAGATTATCTTTCTTTTTTACAACTCATAATAATTTTTTTGAAGAGATCGCAAAATTGAGAGCAGCAAGATGTTTATGGGCAAGAATCATGAAAGATAGGTTCCACGCTAAGGATCCGAATTCAATGAGATTACGCTTCCATACCCAAACTGCGGGAGTCACGCTAACGGCCCAACAACCTAACGTAAACATTATCAGAGTAACCCTTCAAGCGCTAGCAGCAATACTAGGGGGGACGCAATCGCTTCACACCTGTGGTGCGGACGAAGCTTTAGCAATTCCAACAGAAGATTCTGTTAGATTATCCTTAAGAACTCAGCAAGTTCTTGCGTATGAATCGGGAGTTACCGACGTTGTGGACCCATTAGGGGGTTCTTATTATATAGAGTACTTAACTTCAAAATTAGAAGAAAAAGCTTTAGAGTATATTGAAAAAATTGACGCAATGGGGGGTATATCTACTGCCATTGAGAGCGGATTCATTCAAGGGGAAATCCAAAATAATGCATACAGCGATCAGAAGAAAATAGAAGCGGGTCTTAATCAAGTAATTGGTGTAAATATTTATTGCACTGAAGAAGAGTGTAAAATAAAAACCTTTAAACACGATATTGACGAGGAACAAAAAATTATATCCTCTCTTGGCGAATTAAAAAAAAGTCGAGATGAGGTCTTAGTTAAAAAAAAGCTAGCTGAATTAAAAAAGGTGGCTGAATCTTCTAAGAATATTATGCCAATCATGATTGAAGTAGTTAAAACCTACGCTACAATAGAAGAAATTTGTAGCGTCTTAAGAGAAGTTTTTGGCGAATATAAAAGTCCCCAAATATTTTAGGAAATTTATCGAAATACTTTAAAATCTTAAAGCTATTCTTAACTTTTTAGTTTTTTCTTATATTTAGTAATTTTAGGTAATAATGGAATGAATTCAAGAGGGTCTCCAAAAACAGGTACTTTTTTTTTTGCTAACAACCTAGAAACTCGATAACTTTCATCGGGGCGATGGGCTTTCTCAATAATTGGAATTAACGGTTTTTGATGCTTATGACCTAAAGTTAAAGCTTCAAGGATATTAACTTCGAAATTATCATCATGAGTAATAAAATAGCTCGGATCAAAATACCAACTCGGGAGGTCCATTATTAAAGCATCAATATTATTATCAGATAAAGCAAGATCAATTATTTCTTTAATACTTTGACTATTAAAGAGCTGCGCTGCTACATCTAAAGGATTTTTAGAACTTGTACCATGGATAAAAAACTTTTCATCTAATAGTTCTTGTATTTTAGGGCTAAATTGAGGTATCTCCATTCCTGATTTTTCAATTAAATCAACTAAAACAACCCCATAACCCCCGCTTATACTAAGAACAGCAATGTTTTGTAAATCATTAATTCCATAGAAATCTATTAGCCTCCCAGTATAAATCATTTGTTCTAATGTATCAACTTCAATAAGATTATATTGATTAAAAAGAGTTTTCCAAATTTGAGTATTACCCGAGAGAGATGCAGTGTGAGTATTAGCCGCTATTGAACCACTTTTAGATTTACCACCTTTTAAAATAACTATAGGTTTTTTATTATTGGCAAGAACTTGTCTTAAATCATTTCCCCGATTTTCTTTAATTCCCTCCAAATAACACAAGATTAAATTAGTTTCATCATCATTGCTTAAATAATATAAAATATCCACTAAGTCTAAGTCTGCACCATTTCCAAAAGAAAAAACTTTAGATAAATTTATTCCCATTTCTACTGAAGTATAAATAACAATATTACACATTCCTCCTGACTGGCCTATAAATCCGATATTTCCGGGCGTTGTTGGGAATTTTGAACGCCAAGCTATCCCTAATTTTGGGTAAAATAATCCCAAGCCATTAGGTCCAAGAAGTCTAACTTTATTGTGAGCATGTTTTATCAAGTCTTTCTCTAACTGACGACCTTCTTCAGTCCCCGCATCAGAAAATTCTGCTGTAAAGATACTTACTAATTTTACACCTTTTTCTACACAATCATCGATTACATTTAATACCTGTTGAGCAGGAACATTAATGAAGGCAAAATCAACTTTTTTAGGAATTTCTTTTATAGAAGAAAAAATGTTTTCGGTAGGAAAATTAGGAATTTCTTTAACTTTGGGGTGGACGGCATAGAGATCTCCCTTAAAGTTTTCTTGGTGATTTCTAAGGAAAAAGAAGTTTCGTTTCTTTGAAGGACCTATAACTGCCATTGATCGAATATTGTTAATAAAGGAAATATCTTTAATATTGAAGTTAGAAATCTTTGATGAAGTCATTAATGCTATAAAATTAAGCATGAGTTTAATAGTTTATAAAAATCTAAAAGGAAATATTATTAGAAGTATGACTTTACTGGTGTTTGGTGTGATCTAATAATTTATAATAAAAAAGTTCAAACAAATCAAAAACCAAAATATATTCAATGCCACAATCTAATCTTTTTATATTAATTATTTATTGGAAATTGAGATAATAATGCTTAAAAATAATCAAAAAGCAAAAAAGCGCTCAGAAAGAATGATTAAACTGTTCAACGCATTTAAAGAAAAGGAATTAAAAGATTTTCCCGTGCCACCCTTTACAAAATGGGCGAATGGTAGAATTATTAGGGTTCAATACGGCTTAATGGAATTGGAATTTGAAGTCCGTCCAGAAATGGCAAACCCAACTAATTTACTACATGGGGGAATGCAATGCGCTTTTATGGATGATGTCATTGGTATAATCACTACAACTTTAGGTTACGAAGGGTTTCCCATAAGCATAGATTTTCATGTGGATTATTTAGGAAAAGTAAAAGTAGGAGAAAATGTAAGAGTAATTGGTAAAATTATACGCGAAGGTAGAAATATAATTCACGCCATAGCTGAAATATACGACGGGCAAGGTAATTTAATTTCAATGGGAAATTCTAATTTATTAAAGACTCATTTTGTTCCGGATTATATTAAAAAAGCAGATAGTCTCTCTAAAAACAAATAATTTACAACTTAAACATTTTTTGGAAAAATTTTTTCTCTTAAATTATATATTTATGTTCTTACTATTTCTATTTTAATAACAAAATTTTTTTTTAAAATCATTAAGTGAAAACCATTATGATTAGCAAAACCGTTTTGCATATGATTCATGACTTAAAAACAGATAAAACTTCTGGAGCGAGTGAATTAATAGAAATCGCACTTGAAATTTTAGAAAACCAGCTTCATAATATAAAAGATCCTAATATGGATATAAAAGATGTTACACTTGAAATATCTAAAGAACTATTTAACGTTCGCCCAAGTATGGCTCCAATAATCAATACAATTGGATATTTTATTCATGATTTGGAATTTTTCAGCAAGCAAACACTTTTAGAAAAATTAAAGACATTTCCTACAGAAAGATTAAGGATAGATAACGCTTTAACTTCGTCGTTTCATTCGTTTTTAGATAGATTCGAAGGGAAAAAACTCAATGTGATGTTAATCTCTTACAGTACTACAATCATTAAGCATTTGAAAGAAAACATAAAAAATGATTTAGCTTTTTACGTTTTAGAATCTCGTCCTTTGCTTGAAGGGCGACGTACCGCCGAAATATTGTCTTCTAATTTTGAAACACATTTAATAACAGATTTAGCGATGGGGAAGTTCATCAATAAAGTTGATATCGTTCTCCTCGGAATTGATAGCGTACTGCGAGATGGGTCAATAGTAAATAAGATAGGGAGTTATCCTTTAGCATGTATTGCCGCTGCCAACAATAAAGATGTTTACGCAATTGGGGATTATTTTAAATATAATTTAAAGAGTCATTATAACCAGAAAATAATTGTTGAAACCAAGCCAATCTACGAGGTTTATTCTAAAAAAATTAAAAAAGAATTGTTTAAAGTTCATAATTTTTATTTTGATATAACCCCATCTAACTATTTTAAAGAAATAATCTCCGATTTAGGAATATTGACGATGCCAGAGTTTTTAGAGAAAGTTAAAAGAACGCTTCCATTAGAGTGGTTCAAATCATTTCTTTGAACCTTTCGTTTGTTTTAGAAACATCTGCAAAACCGCCATAAAATCCAAGTTCTATTTTATATTTTTAAACATTTTTGTTGAATAAATATAAATCTCTTGTACAAAAAATTTAACTTAGAGTACTATGTCAATTGAAGAAAACTTAGCGTATGGAATTACTAAAAGATTATCATTTCCTCGATTAGTTGGCTCAGAAGGAGAAAAGAAGGCAATCGAAGTAGTCGTAGACGAGTTTGAAAAGATGGGTTATAATACCGTTAATCGCGAAAAATTTAAAACTTCGCTATACAATTGGAAGAGGTCCGAACTTTTGTTTTTAATCTCGGGAATATTATATATCCTATTAGCGATATCTTATTACATTTTACCACTATTATGTTTAATAAAAATCCATTCACTAAAAAGTTCGTTATTTTAAGTTTTAACGTAAATTTATGAAAAAAATGGATAAAACTTAATTTTTTAAGAAGATTTTTCTTAATACAACTTATCAATTAGAAATTAAAAATAAATTTTTAGAGAAAAATGTTAACTCCAGAATATGTTAAAGAAATTTTGAAAGATTACACCATTAAACTTCGATTCCACGCACGCGGGGGGCAAGGAGGCGTTACTGCTTCAAATCTCTGTGTGGATGCCTTCTATGGCTACGGTGTTTGCCAGCCAAAATTTGGTGCGGAACGTATGGGAAGTCCTACTGAAAGCTATGTTAGGCTTTCTGAGAACCCAGATCTAGTAAGATCAAACGAACAGGTATACGGACCTCACTTTGTTTCCGTTTTAGACCCTTCTCTATTATCTGAAGTAGATGTGACCGCAGGTATCCCAAAAGGAGGTTGGTTAATTGTCAATACGGAGATGGATCAATTAACGATTCAAGATACAGTTAAACGTAAGGATATAAATATCGCGACTATAGATGCTACTCGAATTGCTCTTGATGTTTTAAGGCGAAATATTACTAATACTATTATATTAGGAGCTTTAATTCGCGTATCTCATCTATTTACGCTTGAAGAGCTATCTGACGCTATAATGAAGCGGTTTAAAGGAGAAATTGCTGGAAAAAATATTCAAGCTATTAAGCAAGCGATTGAAGAAACATGTATTTATGATATGGGAATCGAGCCAGATTTCACAGTTGATAGTAAAGTTCCATGGCAACAAGTTGAATTAGGATTACCGGGTTATAAACAATTGGATAAAGCAGGAGTATGGTATCTAGATGAACAAATTATTCCTGTAGGAAGTGACCAAGTGAATACTGGTACTTGGGGTGAATGGGAAGTGTTATGGGATGAGGAAATCTGCACTGATTGTGCTCAATGTTGGTATATTTGTCCTGATTTTGCCATACTAAGAAAAAAAGGCGATGATGGATTATGGCATATGGCAGGAATTGACGCATTTCATTGCAAGTCTTGTTTAAATTGTTTGGAGATTTGTCCTGTTAATGCAATTGATAAAAGAATGAAACAGGGACCTGCAGCTTGTGCAGTACCCGAAGATCAAGAAGGAGGTAATTAAAATGTCAATAGAACCTATGAAATTATTCTTTAAAGAGATTAAAGAACCCATTGAAACTACAATGATAGGGAATTATGCCGTCGCTGGAGCAGTTACTCAAACTGATCCGGATGTTATTTGTGCTTTTCCAATTACACCACAAACTCAATCTGTCGAAGGACTATCTGATGTTGTTCACCAAGGAAGGTTAAAAGCAGCATTTGTAAATGTTGAATCTGAATTAGCAGCTATATCCTATTCAACTGCAGCATGTGCTGCAGGAGCCAGAACATTCACGGCAACGGCCTCTCAAGGGTATTTACTTATGACAGAGGCTTTACCTATGGCTGTTGGCTGGCGAGTTCCATTAACAATGATGATTTCAGCAAGAGCATTTAATTCACCTAATTTATCAATATGGAACTCTTGGGAATTCACTCAAACAAATTCTGAATTAGGTTGGAACACTCTTGTTTCTGAAAATGTTCAAGAAACTTATGATGCTGCCATCCTAGCAGTTATGATCTCAGAAAATTCTTTATTCCCCACGATGTTTGTTCATGATGGATTTATTATTTCGCATTCAGTTCAGAAATTAACTTTAATTCCTGATGAAATAGTTCGAATACTAACTCCCAAGAAACCAAGGCATACAATTAACACTAAAAAGCCTGGAACATGGGGAGGAATAGTTACCCCAAGCTTTTTTATGGAAGGTAGAAAAGGTTTGGATGAAGCGAAGGAACCTGTGTTAGGGATTATGGAAAAGGCGTTTGAAGAATTTGGCAATGCAACTGGAAGAAAATATAACTTAATTGAGACCTATAATTTAGATAATTCTTCAAAAACAGCTTTTCTCACAATGGGGTCCATGTGTGGAAATATTATTAGTTGGATGACCAAGAATAAAGATGTTGGATTAATCAAGATTAGAGCTTTTAGACCATTTCCTCATGAACAACTACAAAAAATTGTAGAGGAACATAATATTGAGAAACTGATTATTTTTGAAAAGTCTGATTCTTTAAATGGTATGCTTCCACCATTTTCGATGTCAATTGCTTCAGCTTTATATCCATTAGGCACCATATTCAGAAGTTTTATTGTTGGATTAGGCGGAAGAGATGTAACAAGAGACGAATTTGATGTAGCAAAGAAGAAAATGGAATCTATCAATAGCATGAAAGGTAAGTTATATATGTATCTCGGTGTAAGGGAATCAAAAGAGAAAATAATGGGGGTTGAAATCTAAAATGTCTCAGCCAGAACGAAACATTATTAAGCTTGAAGATATCCTTGTTCGAGATGGAAAATGCAATGTGTTATTCTTTAATTATGACAACGAAGCTTTCATGAATACGGGTATTCAAGAGTCAGGTGGAACACCCCCATATGCCTCAACGACTACTGGTCCTGGTGGAGAAAAGATACCTGGAAAGATTGGAGTAAAACAGGATTTAGTTACTCCATTTGCGTTTTATGGTACAAAATCTCTTTTCTTAGCAACGACTAATCCAGCCTATTCTAATGATTTAATGGGTAAAGTTGCAGATGCCCTTAAATCTAATGGATCTGCATTTATACAAGCATACTCAGATTGTATGAGAGGTTGGCGGCATGGCGCTGAATCAGCTTTAGAAATATCAAAATTAGCTACTGATTGCGGATATTGGCCACTTTATACTGTGAGAGTAAAAGATGGCATTCCAACTTTTACTTATTACAGAGGGTTGGATATTGATAAAGATAAGTTCATAGATTACTTAAAATCAATGGGAAAGTTTAAACATCTCTTTAAACCAAAATTCATGGAAAGAGAAATTGATGAGATAATTTATTTAACTGAACAAAGAAATAGAAAACTTAAAGCACTTATTGAAAAATTCGGAGCAAAAAAACCAATAGATGTTTATCGCGTGAACCGTAAAAGTTTAGAACCTCAAAAACATATCCAACCTGGTCATGGATTATGTCCTGGCTGTGGAGCAGGTATGATTTTAAACCAACTAGCTACTGCAGCTCAAACAGTAGGTGGATATAATGTAATCTATGTAAATAATACAAGCTGCTCAGAAGTCTCTACTTCAAAAGATAATGTGACTTCTTGGAATGTCCCTTGGGTTCACCATCTATTTGAGTCAGGTGCAACTGTAGCAGAAGCAATAAGTAGTGCTTATAAAATAAGGAAGGCAAAAGGTCAATATGAAGGTGAAATTCCATATGTAATTCATATTGCCGGAGACGGCTCTACTTATGACATTGGTTTTCAATTCCTAAAGGCAGCTCTAATAAGAACAAGTTCTTTTGTAGAAATGAATGAGTATTTGTCTTGTAAGTGATAATTTTTTTTTTTAAGTTTAAATATTTAAGAAGGTTATGAAATAATTCCGTTACAAGCTTAAATATTTTAAAGTTAATTAACTATAAACCATCAATAAAAATTATAGTTTTAATCCCCTTCTCTTCTTTTTTTATATGTAAATTTTGCATCCATTGATTTATTCCCTAAAGGTAATATAGCATTTGAATTAGATTGATTTTCAGAATTTTTTATTGTTAAAGGTGATATTATCTCTTCAAATGTTTGATTTTTTAAGATCATATAAAATTGGACCAAATCTGGATTTGACAAATATTTATTTTTTTTCACTTTGCTCTTATATTTAATTTTATCCTTCTTCATAATAACCTTTAAACTTCCTTTAAAAAATTTGTATATCATTTGGTGTGTTATTTTCTCCTATATTAGAAAGCTTGTATTTCTATAGGCGGGATGTTTTCCTTTTTTTTCTCGGCAACTCTCTTAATTTTGGATTGGATTGGACTCTCGTCTAAAGAGCTTTTAATTTCAATTAAGCGATTTTTTATCGCATTTTTAAAGATTTTTTCACCTTTATCTGACCTTGTTATAACAGTAGACCACCCCTCATCTGAACCTATTGAACCTAATGATATATCGGCAAATTCTGCTGTGAGATCTCCACAAAAATGACAGAACTGAGAACAATATACTTTACAATCATTTAACGATAATGAATATTTTTCCCCTGAGTCGACAGTAAGTTCAAAAACTCCAGATTTAATATCCATTTTAATGATTTCATCTACAGACACAGAAAATTTATCTTTAATAAGTTTAAAAATCTCTTCATATGGAAATGATTCCATGCAGAATAAACCAATCTTATATTTAATGTTTCTAAACATTGGTAATTTAATCGGTATAAGTTTTCCTTTTGAGATAGCTTTAATTTTACAAGGGAGAGCAACAAGTGCAATTTTATCATACTTTTTAGCTTTATGCAAAATTGATAGAACTGGAAAATGAACATATGTACTACCGGCAGTTTTATTTAATTCTTCTGCTTTTTCTATAATACTGACTTTAGGTTCCAGGTAGTTTCCCAAATGTTTAATTGTAATAACTGCATCCACTAGCTTTTGTTTTAATAAATAATATAACAGTGAAGTAGCTATTCCTCCATCCTGAGCAACTTTTTTAATAGAATATTTTCTTGTTCTTGCGGAATAAATATCTTTATAATACCCTAATCCATTAGTGTATTTTAAAGACTTATCCATCCTGTGTATATTTTCCATCAAAGCATCCATATGAAAAGAATTAGGACATACTTCATAACATAGTCCACAAGTAATACATTTACTCTCGTCAACATAAAGATAATCTTTTCTAAGATTTATAGCATTTACAGGACATATTGATGAACATAATCCACATTGGCAACATAAATTACTATCATAAACTAAATCTACAGAATTAAAATAATTTTCATCGCTCTTTTTTAAATCATCTCTAATTTTAAAAAGAGGGTCTTTTTTATCCACATCAAGCACCTCAATTAAACCTTTTTCTTTCATGTAAAATAAGTCTCGAATTATGTTTTCTTTTGGAAAAGGAAAGCGTTTTATAATTTCTGTAGCCTTTAAAGGTTTTGAATTTTTTAACTCTTCAAATATATACTTCCTAGCTGTTTCAGCTTCAAATATAGAATCTAAAATCATGTTTAATTCGGCTTGATTATATTTTCCAATCTTTAAAATATCATCCTTAGCTTTAAAAAGTGCTCTATAATGAAAATTATTGGATGCTTTAAATGTAGCATACAACAATTTATGAAGCTGAACTCCTCCAAAATTATAATCATTTTTTAGTCTAAACACCATGATTCAAATTCACCAAATATTTCAATTTAAATTATTACACTTCTAACTTTTCGAATTTTATAGGATTTGGACCAAATTTTTTTAACTTTTTAAAGAACTGAGTGATAAATTCATTTAGATTTTTGTAATTTTTTCCATCCCAGAAACAAATTTTTATTCTACCATCACTTAATCCTCTCTTTGCTAATATTCGGTTGGTTTCATTAACTATTTTTTGAAAATTCTTATAACCTGATTCAAAAATTCCCTTTTTCATTTTTCCTTTGATAAATACAAAAATACCATCAATTCCTTCATAGAAATATTTTAAAAGTTCATTTATATCAAGCGTTACTCTATTTTCTTCCCTATTAATTAGAACTGAGACATTTTCTCTATCTTTTATTAATGTGGATATGAAATTTTCATTAAGCTGAAAGCCAGGGGTAGAAATAATTAAGATTTTATAGCTAATACCCATCAACTCCTTCTAGTATATTTTATATTAAAATTTTTTTTATCCAATTATAACATACGAATTTAGATCATTTATATGTTACTAATTATACTTTCCATGATATGAAAAAGATCAATGTCATATTGATAATCGATAATCATAATCTAAATATTATAATAAAATCTAAGAGAAACACAATTGAATATTATAAATCACTAAATAAACTATATGAATAATTCTTGAAAAAAGAAAAAAATTAGTTCAAGGAAGCTAAAGATTCTTTCAGTGATTTTTCAAAGAGTTCACATATTTTATCGGCTTCTTCGTCTTTTAGTGTAGGGGGGTGGCTTTATTTTTAAAATATTTTGGACGAAGTATCCTGCGGTGGAAGTTATTTGCATCCCCTCTCCAAAATAAATACCATTATTCCATCCAGTATGGATTAGTTTTGCTAAAAGATCATTAAAAGGTTCACGAGTTTTCCTATTCTTTACAAATTCTACTCCGATAAATAAACCTGGACCTCTAATATCACCAATCTCTGGGATTTCTTCCCATAAATCTTTTATAAATGAAGTAATTTTATTCCCTTGTTTCGTTACATTCTCTAAGATATAATGTTTTTCTAAAATTTCCATGGGTGCTGGAATGATCTTGAATCAGATGGCTACAGCAGTCGCGGGTAACAACATTATTTACGTGAATAATACGAGTTGCAGTGAAGTATCGACAACCAAAGATTTTGTTGCTTCTTGGAAAGTTCCTTGGGTTCACCACTTATTTGAAAGCGTAGCTACAATAGCTGAATGAATAAGTACAACTTACAAAATTCTTAAATCTAAAGGTTTGTTCAATGGAGAAGTGCCATATGTTATACACATTGCCGGCGACGGTTCTACATACGACGTTGGGTTTCAATTTCTCAAATCTGCTCTCATTCGAACGAGTTCCTTCGTAGAAATGAACGAGTATTTAAACCAATAATTTATTAAATAATTTTTTTATACATCTCTATTTTTTTAATATCCAATTCAATTAATAAAGATAATATTGTGAAATATGAAGAGAAATTTCTCATTTCAAGTGCTTTATACTCCTTTCCTAATGAAAAATAAAATAATATATTGAAATTAAAAAAAAAGATAAGGTTGCAAATTAATCTTAGTCACCTTGGAAAATCGCCGACTAAAAGCTTTCTGGAAGGTCACAAAGATTATTTTTCAATAATAAGTTTTTTATTCTTTATTTATATGTTTATATCCATTAATTACATTGTGATATATTAAAAAATCACGATTGAAATTGATAAATGTAATAGTTAAAAACCGTCAAAATTTTTAAGAAATAATTTATATTATTATTGTTTAAATTAAAACTTTTAAAAATCATAATTAAAGAAAAATTTTTGTAAGGGAGAAAATGGATAATAAAGAAGAATTTATTGATTATTTGCAATCTACTGATGTGGGCATTAGTTTTTACGATTTATATGACCATGTTATAAATAAAGATGCGTGTGTTTTTTGTGGAGCCTGCGTCTCACTTTGTCCTCGTATTGGAGTAAAGGATAAAAAACCAGTACTTCTTGAAAATTGTCCAGAATGTTCATTATGTTTTAAATATTGTGCGAGAACATATTTTCCAGAAGAAATGTTTGAGAAAGAACTTTTTAAAGAACAAGTTTCTAAAGATCATCTAATAGGACACTATCAACAAATAACCGCAGCAAAAAGCACTAATGAGGAAATTTTAAATGTAGCTCAAAATGGTGGAATAGTTTCGACGTTACTTATTCAAGCTCTAAACACAGGTTTAATCGATGGGGTACTTCTAGCAGCTAGGGATGAAAATTGGCGGCCAAAACCTATAGTAGTAAGAACACCTGAAGAAATCTTAAATGTAGCTGGTTCAATTTATACAATGGCACCAACTCTAATGGCATATAATGATGCGGTTAATAAGTATAAACTTGAAAAACTAGCCTTTGTTGGTATGCCATGCCAAATTAGGGCAGCACGGAAATTTCAACTATGGCCGCCTCTTTCTAATAAATATGGTAAGTTTACATTGATCATTGGGCTTTATTGTACCTCTAATTATTCTTATGATTTAATGGAAAAGCTTGTTCAAGAAAAACTTGGAATAATGTTAAGTGAAGTAGAAAAATTTGATATGTCTCGTGGTAATTTCGTAGTTTACTTGAAAGATGGTTCAATTAAAAAGGTTCCAATAAAAGAAACTAAAAATTATAATTGGGCTAGTTGTCAGTATTGTAAAGATTATTCTGCCGAATTTGCAGATATTTCTGTAGGAAGTGTAGGTAAACCTGAAGAAGGTTGGAATAGTGTAATTATACGTAGTGATGTTGGTAAGAAATTATTTGATGAAGGAGTTTCCGCAAGAAAAATTATCCTTTCTAATACAGTTGATCTTTCAAAAATTAAAAAAGAAGCCTTAAAAAAGAAATCAAAAATAAAAGAATTAAATGAAAAAGTATTTTCAGCTATGCGGTTTTTAAAAATCTCTGATATTGAGATAAAAACATATGCAACTCTTGTATCTTTAGGAAACGCTGATTTAACAATGTTAAGTAATGTCATGAAATTAGAGGAAAAGAAGCTTCATAACGTTCTTAATTCTCTTATACAACGTGAATGGATAATAACTTCAAATGGCAATTATAAACCAATCAATCCAACTAAAGTTGTTAAGGCTGAGATATTTAAGTTAAAAAAAGATTTTGAGCGAAACATAGAAAGGATTAAATCAGAAGCATTAGTAGATTTAGAAACTTTATTTGAGCAAAATAATCTCATGTATATAAAATATAAGGAACTCTGGGATCAGATATATTAAAATTACTTTTTTTTATTCTTTTTTATTCAAAATTGTTGCTAATCCTTCAGTATGTCTGTTTCATCATTATATGAATATTATTTAAGAAAAATGATGAAAGATTAAAAGTTCTTGAATTTTTTGCGATTTAATTTAAGATAGTCCATCTTTGAAGACAGAGATTATAAAAAATATCATTTTAGACTAAATATCCTTTTAGGGTTTTCATAGAACATTTTATTTCCGATATCTACCGCATCGCTAAAAGAAAACTTCTTAGCTTCGATAAAATCAACAAGTACTTCCGCTAAAATGTCAGTTGATATGGCATTTGGAAATGCTTATCAAATTTAATTATATTAAAAAGATAAAAATTAAAAACTACACTGTTTTTCTTCCTTATGAGATTGATGACGAAATCGGTTTAATTTATTTTATTTTACGTGACGAGATATACTTAAAAATTATTCAATTACTAATAAGCAACGAAAAACTCAAAAGAAGCGATGTCCATAAATTGGTATATGAAAAAAGAGAGACGATTTACTATCGAATTAATAACCTTATCGAATTTAATGTTATTAAATTAAGTGGAGATAAAAATTCTCTCGTTCTTAATTCCCGTAAGAAAGACGATATAATTTCAATAATAAAGACATTATCGCAGAATAAACCCCAAATTAAAAAGTTGAATTTCAGTAGCGAGAAACGAGGTTAAAAATTAAATGACATTGAATTTGACACCCGAAGCTATTGTAGATTTTATCGTAGCTATTAGTGGATTTGTATTAACTATAACAACTTACATTAAACCAAAAACTAAAAAGATTACCTCATTAAATTACATTAGGTTATCAATCTTCAGTTCTAGCGTTTTTATTTTTTTAGATGGTTTATCTATCCTCTATATAAGCAAGCTTCTGAGTATAATTTCCGGTTTTACCCTAATACCATTAACCTTGTCATTAGTAATAGGGATAACGTATATTATGAAAGAAAATTTTTCCTCACTTGGATTTATAGTAGTAGTGGGATTGAGTGTGTTATTTGTTTATCTTGGTTTTCAGCCAAATGCCGTTGATATCCAGACACAAGGAGGATATATATGACTACCTTGGACTGGTCTATTTGGCGATATTGGAATGATCCTTACAATTATAAGTGAAATCTATTTGTTTTATTGGGGCGTAAAAACTCTTAAGAATGCTCCATTTTTGATTAAAAAGGAAGCTCGTGTATTCTTCATTGGAATATTCTTAGCCTCGGTTGGTACAATGGTTTTTTACTTATTGTATTTATTTGATCCTTTCTATATTTTAATATCTGATTTTACTTTATTGATTGGTTTCATAATAACAGCTTTATCGGTAATGATTGAACCCAAATTGCTTTATATTTTACCCTTTACGGTTTATAGGATTGTGGTTAAAGATCGCGAAGGATACCCTTTATTTGATCACGATTGGTCGAAATCAGATATAAGTGAAAACATCTTCACTGGATTTATTAATGCCATACAACTTATGAGTGAAGAAATTATGAATATAGGAGGCTTACTCGACATCCAATTAAAAGATGGGATTCTAATTCTACACGAATCTGAGAATATTACTGTTGGATTAATAACCTCGAAATCATCAAAACTACTCAGATATTCTGTAACCAATTTTACACGTGATTTTGAAAATAAATTTGAAAAAATCCTAAAGGAAGGAAATAGAGACATGAGAGCATATGAAAGCGCTGACGAATTAATTGAGAAGTACTTTTCCAATTTCCCTTCTAGAATAATTTCTCATAAGAGAAAACCTTTACTTTTAACTGAAAGATTATTAAAACTTCCTTTAACGTTAGATACAGACCTTAAAACAATTTTCAAAGATGAAAAAGAGCTTAATTTCGTTAAATCTGAAATATATCGCACTCCAGAAAGTACCGCAGCAAGCTTTATCTCATTATATAAAGAATTAAAAGAGGAACTTGACGATGTAGAAAATGAGTCTGAAAAAAGCTAAAATATGGGAAAACGATTAATTTCTTTTTTACATTACCCTATAAATATAAACATAAACATAAACATTTATCATGACATTATAAACATAAACATTTATCATGACTTGAACTTGGCTTTTAATTTTTTTTTTCTTAATCTCGTGCGTTCATAATTTCTAGGATGTTTTAATTTTTTTTGGGGGATAAGATAGAAATAAAAGAAATAGTCTGAAATTAAATTTATCTATTTTCTAATTCTAATAAATTACATGGCAATATTAATTGAAAAAAATTATCCGATATTTACCATTGTTATTAATAACCCCGAAGTTAAAAACGCAGTAGATGGTCCTACAGCTCAAGAATTGAGCTTTGCATTTAGAGAATTCGAAAACGATAAAAAAGCTTTAGTTGCTGTATTATGGGGTGCTAATGGAACGTTTTGTTCGGGTGCTAATCTGAAAGCTATAGCTGAAGGAAAAGGTAATAAAATAGAAAAAGAGGGCGATGGTCCGATGGGTCCTACGCGGATGTTTTTATCAAAGCCAGTTATTGCAGCTATAGCAGGTTATGCTGTTGCAGGAGGGTTAGAGCTTGCCTTATGGTGTGATATGCGTGTTGTTGAGAAAGATGCGGTTTTTGGAGTATTTTGTCGCAGATTTGGCGTACCTCTTATAGATGGCGGTACTGTGAGATTACCAAGACTTATTGGATTAAGTCGAGCTATGGATATGATTCTTACGGGACGCCCTGTGAATGCTGAAGAGGCACTCGCATGGGGGCTTGCTAATCGAGTAGTTGATATAGGTCGATCGAGAATAGAAGCAGAAAAATTAGCAAGAGAAATTGCGACTTTTCCAAAAACTTGCATGAGAAACGATCGATTCTCCGCTTATGAACAATTTGGATTAGATATTAAAGATGCGATGGTAAATGAATTTGAATACGGTTTAAAAACCTTAGAAAGTGGAGAATATTTATCTGGGAGTAAGGAGTTTATTCAAGGCAAGGGAAAACACGGTAACTTTTAATGAAAAAGTAAATTAGCTAATTTCAAGTATTATCTTTAATTAGTATTTTTATTATTAATTTTTAGTTTATCCATGTTTATGAATTTCAGAGTAATAATGAAAGCGATAAAAATTAAAATCGTAACTAGATAATAAGGTAAAAATAAAGAAAATTCTCCTATTATTGAAAGTAAAATAGGTCCAATTGCTCCACAGAAAAACCCAATAGCATTATTGAATCCTAATCCTGTTCCTTTTAACTCCGAATTAATTTCTCCTATAACATGTAATAACAACGTATTCCCAGCAGTTTGTAATATTGCAAATCCTGTTCCTGAGAAAATACTTGCGATTAAAAACAATAATATATTATCAGTAATACTTACGATTATATATACAAACCCAAACAAGATAATGATTGTTTGAGCAATTAACATCAGCTTTTTTGGTCCATTTCGATCAACTAATCGTCCTGAAATTAGAACTACTCCTACATAGACAGCAACTACACTAAATAATAAATAACTCGTCTGAATACGAGTCATATTAAAGTGAATCTGTAATACCCAAATTAAATACGAAACTACTCCTCCAAAAATAAACCACCTAATACTATTTAATAAGACAGCAAAATCATACTGGGGTTCTTTTAGCAATGAAAAGATTTTTGAATTCTTAAGTGGAGTTCTTTTTTTCGTCTTAGTTTTTTTGTTTACACGAGCTTTAATAGTCTCTTTTAAAAATAATAAGATTAATATAGCTGAAAAAGTTGCTAGAATACCTGAAATTAAAAATATCATTCGAAAACCTAAATACGTAGAAATATATCCCCCAATTACAATGCCGCCAAAATAACCTAAAGTTAGGGAAAATGAATAAAAAGACATGCCTTTACCTTGTTTTTCTTTTCGGTAAGCATCACTTATAATTGCTTGTAAGATGGAACTGTATGCGCCGGCTCCTTGGATTGCTCGAAAGATAAGGAGTTCAAAAATATTTTGTGCTATGAAACATAGGAAGGTCCCCAAGATATAGAGAGACATCCCAAATAATACAATTCGTTTTCTGCCATATTTATCTGAAATGGTCGCCATTGGGAATTGAAGTAAGGCTTGCATAACAGAAAAAATACCAATGACTAAACCATAAGAAGTAAGGGTCCCAGATAAGTTTAAAATGAATTTAGGTAATCCTATATCAACAACACTAGAACCAAGATTTCTGATAAAGTTCGCAATAAAAATTACAAGAAGGAAGCCGTTCGCAGTGTTTGCGATATTTATTTTATCTTTAGTTTGAAACCCCATTTATTTTTGAAATTAAGAAATCAATATAAAGTTAATTTTCACATTAAATATGTACTATTTAAGATTATAAAATATAGAACTTAAATAAAAAAAATGGAAAAAAGATGTTAATATTTAAAGAAATTAAAGTGAAAACTCCAGAAAGAGAATTTTTACTAGAAATTACAAATGAAATTAAAAGAATTGTAATCAATTCGGGTACAAATGAAGGAGTATGTCGTATATTCGTACCTCATACTACTGCGGGAATAACTATTAATGAGAACGCAGATCCCTCCGTTATGAAAGATATCTCTAATTATTTAAGCAAATTGATACCTAAAGGTGGAAGTTTAGGCTATTCATTTAGACATATGGAGGGTAATTCAGACGCGCATATAAAATGCTCTTTAACTGGTCACTCGTTAGAATTATTAATTCATGAGGGTAGATTAATGCTTGGAACATGGCAGGGCTGCTATTTAGCTGAGTTTGACGGTCCCCGAGTGAGAAAAGTCTACGTGCAAGTTCAAGGCGAAATAAATTAAGAGAATGTCAATAAATTATACGTCATTTCTTTACTAATTTCAAAGTTATAAAGAATGTGATAACTATTAAACCATTAATTAAGTAAAAAGGTGCAAATATATATATTTCTCCTAAACTACTAATAACAATTGGCCCAATAGCGCTACATAAAAATCCTATAGTGTTGTTAAATCCGATGCCCGTACCTTTTAAATTCGGGTCAATTTTTTCGATAATGTTTAATAGTAATGTGTTTCCCGCGGGTTCGTAAAACGCCAACCCTATCCCAATAAGTGTCGAAATAGTTAAAAATACAATCAGATCAAAAACAAAAATAGTTAAGAACGAAAGAGCAAAAATGATAACAATTATTTGTCCTATTAACATCATTTTTCTTGGGCTATGGCGATCTGTTAATCTACCAGAGATAAACACAGAAGTAATGTAAGCTGCTACAATAAGAATTAAAGCATAGCTCGTTTGAATTTCGTCTAAAATATATTGAACTTGTAAGACCCAAATTAAATATGCCATAATTCCTCCAAATATAAACCACCTTACGCTATTTAAAAAAATCGTAATTATAAACTGCTTTTCTTGTAATAAGATTTTTATATTTTCTAGATTTAGCGACATTTTATTCTCATTTTTGGGACTTTCTAAATTGGATTTCACCTTTTTTCTCTCTTTCAAGAAAATAAACATAACTACCCCTGATATTATTGTTAAAATCCCCGAAATAGAAAATATGTTCCTAAACCCTAAATATGAAGAGACATATCCCCCAATTACAATTCCGCCAAAGTAACCTAAGGACATAGATAACGCATATAACCCCATTCCTTTTCCATGCTCTTCTTTATCGTATATATCACCAATAATTGCTTGTAAAATCGACATATAAGCTCCTCCTCCTTGAATTGCTCTAAAGATTATAAGTTGAGTAATGTCCTGAGCGATAAAACATAAAAAAGTTCCAATTATGTATATAACCATTCCGATAAGTACAATTAACCTTCTGCCATACTTGTCAGAGGCAGCAGCGAATGGAAATTGAAACATTGATTGCGTTACAGAGAAAACCCCAATTACGATTCCATAAGCAGTAAGAGTTCCAGAGAGGCTTATAATAAAAGAAGGTAACCCAATATTAACCACACTTATTCCTAAATTTCTAAAAAATACTCCCAATAAGATAACAAAAAGTAAAATTTTTACGTGCTTTCCAAAATTGCTCTTTGAACGCTTTAAATTATTCTTAGTTTTAATCCCCATTTAATTTAGAAATTTAGAAATAGATTTAAAGTTATTTTTCGCAATATTTTAAACTCTTAATACTCATATTTACATAATCTTAGTTATAAATTTAGAAAAAAGGGATAACGATGGAGTTTGGATTTAATTCTTTATCAAATTTAGCTCAGATTAGGAAAGATGTGAAGAGAAAAAGAATTTCTAGTTACGATAAAACAGGGGCAAATGCTGATTTTTTTACCTTCAAGGGCAACGAAACAAAGGAAATTTGTAACATTGAAGGAGCTGGAATGATAAAACACATCTGGATGACGATTGCCTCGGGAGATCCTTATTACTTAAGAAAAGCAGTTATTAGAGTGTGGTGGGATAACGAAGAACACCCTTCAGTAGAGTGCCCAATAGGAGACTTTTTTGGTTTAGGGCATGCAAAAACCGCAAATTTTTGGAGTTTACCGCTTTCTATGGGGCCAGAGGACGGAAAAGGATTTAATTGTTTTTTCCCAATGCCATTTTCAAAATGTGCTCGAATAGAAATTGAAAATGACAGTGACACCGCCCTGGTAGTCTATTTTTATGTTGATTATGAAGAATATAGCGCGTTAGACTCTACTTATGGTAGATTTCACGCTTTTTGGAATCGCGTAAATCCATGTGAAGGAAGCGATTATATTAAAAAGAAAAAAGTGGAATTCTTTTTTAGAAAGAATCCAACGCACGAGAAAGATTATTTTGTTATGAACGCTGAAGGTGAAGGTCATTTTGTCGGATTTCATTTAGATATTCATAATTTATATGAAACTGAGAAGCATAATTGGCCTGGTGAAGGAGACGATTATATAGAGATCGATGACGGTGAAATAATTCTTTATGGAACTGGTACAGAAGATTATTTTTGTACATCGTGGTGCCCAACTCAACACTATTGTTCACCCTACTTTGGAATTCCATTGCCGGGGGGTAAAAATTGGAGCGGTAAAATATCCTATTATAGGTATCACATTGAAGATCCAATATATTTTCATAAAAATATTAAAGTAAAGATAGAGCACGGTCACGCGAATCAAAGATCAGACGATTGGTCTTCAACAGCTTACTGGTATCAAACAGAACCTCATCAAAAATTTAAAACTTTTCCGACAGTTGATGATAGAATACCTAGAGAAGAATCTAAAGAAATAGAATCATAAAAAGAAATGAAAATTTAGATTAAATTCACTTTAATTTTCTCAATCGTTCTTCATGAAGTGCTTTTAACTTCTCTTGCTGTTCAGTGAATTTTTTGTAATTTAGGGGAAAGAATTTAAAAATTATTAGCCCAATTAAAAGACCAATAGCAGGAACAATTGATATTGAAAGCCTTAACCCAATTAATGCTTCAGATGTTTGAGTTTCTAATTGAGGATCAAATCCGCTAATTATCTGAATAAGTATTAAGGCTGTAGCAGAAAAAATCATTGATAATCTAGCAATAAAGGCTCCAATTCCTCCATATGTTGCTTCTCGTCTTTTTCCTATCTTTATTTCATCATAATCTATTGCTGCGGAAGATACTGGTTCAGTCATTAATACTCCACTAATTCCAATTCCAGGAAAAATTAAAATAATTGTTAAAATAATAAAATTTTCTGCTAGAAAGAGTGGCACCATACCAATACAAAATATGATCATTGAGAGAGTTAAGCCAAACTTTGGTCCTTTTTTTCCATAAATTTTCCACCATAATGGGACGCCACCAAGAATTCCTAATGCTGCTCCAAGCATCGCAAAACCTGCCATTCCCTCCTCCATATTTAGAATAAATTTTGCATAAAGAGGAAGAATCATTAAAGTAAAACCAAAACAAAAATCAATCAATGCGTATGTTATTGCTCCAATTATGAATGGTTTGTTCGAAAATGTTTCTTTAAATGCCTTAAATATTGGTAATGGTTCATCTATTTGAAATTCCTTCCTCTCTTTTGTTCCTAGGAGAGAGAGATACATTGTAATTGGAATAGTAACGCCCATAATAACTCCTGCCATTGCCCAACTACCTAGTGCAACAGCGATCATCGAAGGAATCATGATTCCAATCATTGACGATGTAAATGCAATCGTATCTTTTACAGCTACTACTGAAGCTCTTTCCATTTCATCTTCATACATTTCCGTATATAAAGCGCTCCAAGCTGTCATAACTATTGTAAATCCCGTATCGAATATAAACAGCATTAATAAACCGTGAAGAAAGACTAAGCCTGTATCAGAATATGGGACCCACCACAGTGCCATAAAACCTATCGTCATTGGAATTGTTCCATAGATAATCCATGGTACCCGACGCCCTCTTTTTGGCTTCAATTTATCCATATAGTACCCAATTAAAGGGTCGTTGAAAGCATTCCATATTCCATAGAACATGTATAGAAGTCCAAATTCAATAAGGGAAAGTCCACAGATTCTAGTATAAAAAATTAATAACCAAGTACCAATCATATTGTATGGAAGGGCAGAGGGTACAGCACCTAACGAATACAGTAAATGTCCTAATCGCGAATGTATTTTAATTCCATCAGATTTTTTAACAGATTCCGTCATTTTTAATAATTCACATATTAATAAAATTTTTAAAAATCCATTTTTAATTAATATTTTAATCTTTAGTATTTTAATATTTACATTTTCGTGTAATAATATCTGATGAAAAAGCGTACGAAGTTAGATTTATTTGTCATCTTCGACAACTTTTAAACCTAAAATTTTTGCTCCGTTTATGAAATCTTCCTTCCAATCGCCTATAAAAGTTACTCTATGCCATCCAAATGCGTTCCAATCATAGTTTTCCATGATCTTTTCAACATCGCTTTCTACTAGCATTTTAGAAACGCACCCCTTTTCATCCACTATGTTATCAATTATTTTTCCTGTACGGATTGAGATTTTCTTTTCAAAAACGCTGATTTTAATAGTCGTTACTGGTTCCCCTATTGGAAATTTAACGCGAGGCGAAGCGCCTAAAAAATGAGTTTCACCATGGTACACGATATCATAAGGCGCTTGTGGACCCCCTGGACCTTGCAGATTACTTGGAGCTACACAATGCATATATGTGATTTGATTTTTTTTGATATCAAAAGTGTGGTTGGACACATATCCCGGTCTACCAGTTAAGTACAGTCCAAAAAGAAAGCTTATGGTCGAATCCATATCAGACTCACATATGCCGTATTTCCCTTCTTTGCTTAATTCGAAGAAAGCCATGCAAGGATAAGCGGGAAGCGCGCCGCACAATAAGAATGTGCCACAATCGGGAGTAAAAATGTCAATATCTTTCTCTATCAAGATATTTTTAAAAGCTAGATATAGTTTTGCGGAATTAAAAATGGTTTTATCCGTGGGTTCTACTATCGTAGCATTTTTAATCCATTTTTGAGCGATCTTTTTTGCTTGGTCCGTGTTAGCTCCATTATAATATTTGAGAATCTCCTCTGGATCTCCTCTAATCATTTCTATATCGAATACATTTTTTAAAATTTCTTTATAGAGCGTTTCGTCCTTTCTCCACTGATGTGCTTGATCAAGACCAACTGTATCTGTATAAAACTCAAATTCCTCATCGCTACTCATTTTACCTATTTGATCCAAAAATTCTGGATAGTTTTTAGCTATTCGCATTCGTTCGGGATTAAACAACTCTAATATGACATCCCAGTTCATTTTAATGACATCCTTGGCATATACAAGTACTCTTTTTCCTCTTAAACGCACGAGATTAAACATATTCTCAAACATCTTGTCAAAATCCTCTAAATTTTTTGAAGACAAAATAGATAGCTGATAATTCTTGTCTTTAACACTTGAGAATATTTTTGTGAACGTATGGTCTCCAGCATAAATATAATTGGCTAATATTACTGGTTTTTTGCTCTCAATAAATTCAATGCCCGCTTGAACAATCCCCGGATCTCCATAATGTCCTATCGTAAAAACTATAACTCCGTCAGCCTCTTCGATATCTTTTTTAATCTGGTTAACTAATTCGTTATCGTAGGTTGTAATAATTTCACTATAGTTAAACTCAATTATATTAAATTTCTCGTTTAGATGTTTTTTAATGGAACCTATCGTTTTGTTATTATCAAACCCCAAATAAGGCCATCCAGCTTCCCACTGTGGTTTTCCTATAAACACAACTTCTATTTTTACATCTTTTAAATTCATTTTAAAATTCACTATGAATCAATAAATTGCATTACTTATCCATTAGATTCTAAACTTTAAAAACTTTAAAAATCTTAAAAATAGATTTTTGCAAAAACCTTATTGAACTAATTAATTAAACGTTTCTTTCACGTTTCCAATTGGCATTATCGCTCGTTCTTAAGTACCACCGGAGCAATTGTTCTTTGAGATCGACTTTAATTTTGTCGTAAGCGTATATATCAATTAAATTACTAGCTTCATTTGGATCGTACATTAAATCGTAAAGCTCTTCCTTTCCACTATCTCGAATAACGAGCTTCCATGTTTTGGTTCTTATCATAGCAGATCGAGCTACGGTTGATCGATTTTCTTGAGGTATATTAGTTTTATCGTAATAAATACCAATGCCCGGCATTTCAGGATTTTTAACAACCGGTTCAAAGCATTGAGGTTCGCGAGGGTTATATCCTCCCTCAGCAAAAACAGCGTCTTTTAGTTTCAGTAAATTTCCTTCTAGAAAAGGAATAATATTTTTGCCAAAGTGAGTATATTGAGTTTCAATTTGAGCAATATTCAATACTGTAGGAAATAGATCTATAGTTTGAACTAATTCATCGTATAGAATTCCTTTTAGTTCGATACCGGGAATTTTAGCAATTAACGGAACGTTGATAAGACAATCTTGGAAAGCGTTAGGCCATTTTTCTGTTAATCCGTAGTCTCCCGTATAATCTCCGTGATCAGCAAAAAAGAAGATTGCGCTGTTTTCATATGCTCCGATATCTTTTAATTTATCGATTATTTGTCCAAATTGGTAGTCTACCCGAGAAACCATTCCATAATATGTAGCGATAATTTCTTTAAAATCATCTTTATCTAAATTGTTCAAACCGTACTTTTCACGAATTAAACGCATAAATTCTGGCTTGTCATCCAATTTAGGTGGCACTGGGGCCGGTACTAATTCTCGATCGTACATAGAAAAGTAAGGCTCTTCAACCGTGTAAGGAGGATGAGGGAAATTCAAGGCTATGTATAGGCAAAAAGGATTCTTATGTTCAGAATTTAAATAGTTAATTGCCTTTTGAATAATGTGATAATCAATATCTTTTGATTGTTCTAATGTTCTCTCACCATAATAAAAAGATTTTCTCATAGGATGCTCTAAGGGATAGGGATTAGATTTCCAAGCACCAGTTTTCATTCTTAATCTTTTCGTTACGCTTTGTTTAATAGCATCTTTACTGAAAAGATCGTTCCTTCCAATCCATATGACTTCGTAGCCTTTTTCCTTAAGAAACTTAAAAAGATTTTCTTCATGCGGCTGTAATAACTGGTAAAGACTTCTGTGCCCATTCGAGTGTACATATTGACCCGTAAAAGTACAACACCTTGAAGGTCCACAAACGGGATTGACAGTGAAACAATTAGTAAAAGCAGCGCCGTCTTTAGCAAGTTTATCAATATTTGGCGTTTTAATAACGGGATTTCTTCGACCATCAAAAGAAACGCAATCTCCACGCATTTCATCTGCTACGAAAAAAATAATATTAGGAAGCAGTTTCTCTTTTGCCATGTTTAACATTTATCATTTAAGATTTAAAAGTTTAATAATTAAGAATTCAAGTTTATTTTAAAATATTCAAAATCTACTATAAATATCCCAATACTTTTAATTTTCGAAAAATTATTTTCCGTGATAAAATAATACGGAATTTTATTTAAAAGGATGTGAGCTATGAACTCAAGGGAAAGAGTAAATACAACTTTAAATCATAAAGAACCCGATAAAGTTCCGATTGATTTAGGAGGAAATCAATCAAGCATTCACATTAAAGCGTACAAAAAATTATTGGAATACCTTGAAATTGACGATGAGAACGTTCAATACGCTGATTTCGTTCAACAAATCGTACGCCCATGTGATAAAGTCTTAGAAAGATTTAGCATTGATGTAAGATATGTTAAACCTTTAGGGGGGATGGTTAGAGTTCAAGACATGGAACCTCAATACGAGGGTAAATATGTGGGCTTATATGACCAGTTTGGTGTGTTTTGGGGGAACGATGCTAAAAAAGATTTAGACGAGATATTATATTACGATCCTGTTATTCATCCTTTTGCTGATTTTAAATCTGTTAGCGATATTAGAGATTACGACTGGCCTAATGGAAGAGATAAAACACCCTTTAACGGATTGACGGAATACGCTAAAAATTTGCGCGATAATACTGATTTTGCATTATCGACTCCACCAGTTGGATGTATTTATGAATATTGCACGTTTTTATTTGGTTTCATAAAAACTTTAAGATATCTAAGGACTAAGCCAGAATTACTAATTGCAGCAATGGAAGGGTTATTAAAGTATTGGACCGATTATGTTACGACCTTTTTAGACGAAGTTGGAAGATATTTAGACATTATATGCATTAATGGTGATCTTGCGGAACAAGCAGGACCAATAATGAGCGTTAAGCTTTACGAAAATATGATAAAACCGATAGAAAGGAAGTTATCAAAAAAAATTCACGAATTAGTAGAAACGAAAATAAACTATCATTCTTGCGGTTCGGTTTCGCAATTTATACCTCATTTTGCTGAGATTGGGTATGATGCTATTAATCCAGTACAAATAAGTGCTTATGACATGGAGCCTTGTTCCCTAAAGAAGCGATTTGGAGATATAATGTCGTTCTGGGGAGGCTTATGCAACTCACAAAAAACCTTACCCTTCGGAACTCCAGAACAGATTAGAGAAGAAGTCAGAAGAAATTTCGAATGTTTGAAACCTGGTGGAGGTTTTGTTGCGTCTAACATCCACAATATAACCGCCGAAGTTCCACCCCAGAATATTGTTGCTATGTTTGATGCCGCTAACGAGTTTGGAAATTATTAATAAAAGAGTTTTTTTACAATCAATTTTAATAATAAAATATTAACGTAATTTTTTCTTAAAAATTAATAAATCAGAGGATTTTTATGTCTAAAACAGAAAAAATATCTACAAAGATAAAATGGTCAATTATCCTTCTAAGTTTTGCTGGCCAACTTGCTTGGGCTGTAGAAAACCAGTATTTTAATCTTTTCTTATATAACGAAATCGCTCCCGTACCTATGTATGTTTCTTTATTAGTTGCCATAACCGCGGTTGCTTCCACGGTAACAGCAATTTTTATGGGAGCTCTAAGCGATGTAAAGGGAAAAAGAAGAATTTTTATGTTAATCGGTTACTCATTGTGGGCACTTACAACTGCTATGTTCCCATTAGCAGGTTATTTTCGACCCGTGATACTTGCTGTTACGATCGCAATACTTTTTGATTGTATTATGACGTTCTTTGGTGCTACGGCTAACGATGCCGCATTAAACGCATATGTTACCGATGTTACTAATACTCAGAATCGAGGAAAAATCACGTCCCTAATGGAAATTATGTTCCTTATTGCCACATTAATAATATATGGATTTGCAGGATTTATAATTGAAGCAGTAGGATACTATGTGTTTTTCTATATTGTAGGTGGAATAGTAGCGCTAATTGGAATCCCTGGTGCGTTGATTGCTCCTGAGCCCGATGATCTAAGACCATCAACCTTAGGCTATTGGGGAACTATTAAAAGCACCTTTAATCGAGCTGCAATTACCAAGAACAAGAATCTTTTCCTTATTTTAGTTGGCTCGGCGTTGTGGGGCATTGCGTTTAACGTCTTCTTTCCATTCGTTTTAATCTATCTTGAACATTTTTTGCACATTGAAATTTTTTTAGCATCAATTGTAATCTTCGTAGCATTATTGATTTCGATTATCGCAGCCTATCCAGTGGGAAAATTAGTTGATAAGTTTGGCAGGAAAAAAATAGCTATAGGAGCAGTCTTTCTAGAGGCCGTATCCTTGTTTCTTTTTGCCTTTTCTGAACTCATTGTATTCGTTGCCATAACAGCGGCAATTTGGGTATTTGCGATGGTCACTTGGGATATAGCTTCAAAAACGTGGGTAAGAGATTTATTACCAGACGAAAAGAGAGGACAGTTTTCTGGTTATTTTATTTTATTCAATGTCCTACTTGGAATGACGATTGGGCCGCTAATAGGTGGTTTGATTTCTGAAACATACGGCACACCCATAATAATTGAAGGAATAGCTGGTTTTATTCCCCCGCCCTTAGTCTTCATTGTAGCAGCTTTCTTAATGTTACTAGTACTGATCCCTATAGTTAAAGCGAAAGAATTTGAAAAATAACGATATAAATTTAAATAAATATAAATTTTTAATATTTTTTTGATTTTTTAATTTAAAATAAAATTGGATTCAAATTACAGGTGAAAAGATATAAAAAGTAAGAGTTTTAAAATTTTTGACGCTCATCTTCATACCTATGGCACATTTCTACCTAAAAATGAAGATTTAATTAGTTATCTGGATAAATACAACATCGAAAAAGCAATTATTACTACAGTTAATAGAGCAGCAAGCTCTAAAATCTATGCTAACAAAGATAATATTGTAGAAAATAACATTTCTAACAATGATGCTGTAAAGAGAGCGTTTGAAAACTTAAGGAAGTCAACAAAAGGTCAATTAGATCATCAAGATGTTATTAACATAGCAAACAAAGATCCAGAAAGATTTTATAAATTCTTTTGGTTCAACCCAAAAATCAACCCTGAAGATGAGGATAACGATTATAAAGTCTTAGAAAATCATTTTGATTTAGGTTTTTGTGGGGTCAAAATTCATTCTGCTATTCATTTAATAAAAATTCCAAGAGATATCATAAAACTAGTTTCTTTTATGCAAGATTATGACAAGAAATTTCCGTTATTTGTTCACCTTACGCCAAAATTTTCTGCTTTTGGAGGAATAAGCAGCAAAGATATAGCTAAATTAGCAAAGAATTATCCAAATTTGCGCATCATTATTGGACATGCTGCTTTGGCAATGGAGTTTGCAATAGATCTTGGATTGAGCTTAAAACAATATAAAAACGTGTTTTTTGAAACTTCCTGTTCTATACCTTACGGAATATTAAGTTTGATAAAAATGGTAGGGCATAAACGCGTATTATTTGGAACAGATGCGCCAGTCACTAATCCAATAAAACTTGAAATTGATAAAATATTATGCTTACCAATTACTAATGATCAAAAACGTGATGTTTTTTTCAACAACATTGACAGCTTAATTAGAAATTAAACCATTATTTTTCAAAGATTTTAAATTATTTTAGAATGTCTTTCAAATCTTCCACTAAAATTTTATTGATATT
>Ga0209121_10000617_pt1 | contig 37334 bp, 28 predicted proteins | sample Cruoilmetagenom3_FD_187292 | JGI IMG/M metagenome (GOLD analysis project Ga0209121, IMG submission 187292) | Oil polluted marine microbial communities from Coal Oil Point, Santa Barbara, California, USA - Sample 3 (SPAdes) (version 2) | ecosystem: Environmental > Aquatic > Marine > Oil seeps ... | reverse complement strand
TGTGAGGCCGAACGCTGACGACAGGGTATTTGTATCCTTCGGCAAGTGGATTAACACGGCAGAGCTTATCAGAGAGGATTTGAAGGTAGCGAAACTTGAATTGATGGACAGAGAAGGCAATGAGATATTTTTCCACAGCCTGCGAAACAGCTACATTTCTTTCCTTGCGAACAGCCAGACCCCCGCAAAGGTCGTCCAGAAACTTGCCAGGCATTCAGATCCCAGATTGACGTTCAACACCTACGCACGAACCTTCGAGGAAGCTGAACAGAAGGCTCTGAATTTCCTGCCGAACTTCGGGGATTTTGTCTTGTCCACCTGCTTGGACAGTAACCGTATAAAACATAGAGATTTCAGTAGAAAAGCAGAGACACAAAACGGCCAAAACACAAGAAAAACCGCGATTTTGGCCGATCAACGAATAGCCCCAAGGGGATTCGAACCCCTGTTGCCGGGTTGAAAACCCGGTGTCCTAGACCTGCCTAGACGATGGGGCCAACCTGATTTACTCCATGCTGATTGCTTCCTCCGGGCAGGCGTCAACGCACACCCCGCAATCAATGCAGGTTTCTTCATTGACTACCGCCTTATCGTCAACCATCGTGATTGCCTCGCTCGGGCATTCTGATACACACGTTTCGCAACCAGTGCATTTCTCTTGATCTACTTTAGCCGGCATCTACATAATCCTTTCAAAAAACAGAAATTATTAATGCTCTTTAAAATCTCAGTTACCAATAGAAGACGGAATGTTACAAAATTATCAGGATATTACAACCTATTTTTCCAACAAATTTCGTAGCATTTAGTCAGATTCTACGCAAATCCCGCCTGATTGGTTCATTTCTAAATTTTTCACCCTTCCGGGCCCTTTTATAATTGCCCTTGCCGCCCTGGCTGTCCCCTGTCTAAGACAGTTGCCATATCGCGAACATTCTTGCTTGGGTCATTCTTTGCCGCCCATTCCAGAACATTATCGAACTGGTTGTCCGGGATTGTGTTCAACAGATAAATAGCCATCATACGAACGGGCCATTTATTATCATTTAAATTCTCCGCCACGGCACTGATTAGTTCGTGATCCAGAGGCAAAGAAAGCATATCAGCCATTGTATGTATCTTAACAACCCACTCACCATCAGCCGGATTACGCAGGAGCCCTGAATTATGCGATAACGCATTTCTCAATAAAGGTGCTATCCAATCGGCATACATAAATTTGTAAGGCGGTGTACGATTAGACATCGCATACTGTTCCTTCAACAGTCCGGTGAACAGCCGTGCGGTATTGATTTTTTGGTCTATCTGGTCATTCGAGATCGAATTAAAACGGTCTCTGAGGTATTTACCATTGAGTTCGATACCCGGACGGCTTATTCGCACCCTTTTCGGTTCGAGATAAATGAGTCTGTTGGCAACTTTACCCTCATTTGTAACTACGGGATCGAAATAAAGAGCGAATTCTATATCAAGGGATGCCTGTGGATAAGTAAGGAGCGTCTTTCGAAGTTCGCCCGTCATAAGTCGCAGAGGAATAAGGATACTGCGACCAGGCTCGATTAGGAAGGCCGTCCGGACCCTGGTGAATATCAGGTTAGGTATATTTTTACTAAGATCTCCGCTGATATTAGCGTCAATCCTGATATTACCCTTAAACAAACCGTGGTCACTAATCACAAGCGGCTCGGAAGAGTTATTTGTGATGGCAACAAAACCGCTGAATTCGCCGCCGTATAGAAATGTACCGCCCCGAATCTGAAACTGTGCCGAGATTATCTGCTCCGGCGGAGTAAATACAGGAACAAGTGATCGACCAAAGACATCTTTTAATCCAGCTAAAACAGTATCAGCTTCAACCGTCGGGAAATATTCTTTGCCCTGCTGAACCATAATATCTTTTGCACGCTCGGCTGCGAACGAGCCGGGGTCCCTGGCAATCGCTGAGGTTAGAGTCTGAATTGCCTGGTCATTTTGGCCTTCGGCCAGTTGGATCTGAGCCTGTGCTAATTCCGAGATTTGAGTAAGCTCAAAATTATTAATAAGCGGCTTGGCCCACTCGATATCTTTATTCATCACAAGCGCATACGCCAACACAGCAGCCGTAACAGGCGAGTTGTCAGCCTTATAAGCGATGTTAGCCCACTTGACCGCTTCGGCCGGTATCGGCAGGACAAAACAATAAAACCAGGCAAACTGTTGGGTATAGGATTGCTGTGAATTAGTGTCGTCCAGGTTCCCCGATCCCATCGAACTTTGGTTCGAATCCTGCAGCATTATCAGCCGCCGGGTTTTTTCTTCAATGGCCTGGAATATAAGAGTTGCCAGTTCGGTGTCGCCCATTTTAATTGCTGCTTTACCTGCAATCGCCTCCAGGCGCAGGTCAAACCCACCTTCTCGCCGGACACGCTTGGCGATTTCAAGGCATTTGGATTGATTTCGCCTCGAATTGTAGCTGCTAATCGCCCAGGGAAGATAGATGCGAGCCGGCAGTGTTCCCGAAGGGTAAAGATAACTAAACAAGTCGGCGCAGTATTCATAAATAGCTGTAGATATCTCGTAAAGCTGGAATTGTTCGGCTTGCTCCGCAAAGACAATGGCAGCTTCGATGTCCGATGGATTCTCACGCAATGCTAATCTTAATCGTTCAAGATATATTGCCGGCCCAATCCGTTCGGGCTTTATCTCCGCCAGCCTGGCAAAGGCCAACCAGTTATATCTATTGTTCTTATAGGCCTGCATAAGATAAAACTCAGCAGCATCATAATCGGCTTTTTCAGCTTTCAACAGGCCAAGCATAGTGCCCAGCTCGGAAGCCAGGATTGTGTTCTTACTGCCCAGAGTCTCCAGCATCTGTTCGAGAAACTTCTCACGTTGCTCACGGGAGTTAGCCCGTCCAAGCAAATAACCGACTGCCTTTTTTGCCACCTCAAGGTCTGCGAATTCATCTACATAGTCAATAAGTAAACCATATACAAGGTTGGTATAGTCCCGCTCCGGATCCCGGCAGGCAAACTCAATCATCAGAGGCCGGATGCCCTTGGCGTCACTATCGAGTTTCATCGAAGCGGCTAAGAATACGAGCGCCTGTTCGACTTTGGACCCTGCGGCATCTTCTGAATTGGCAAGCTCATAAGCTATTTCATAAAATTTCCGGCTAATAGATGGTGAAGACAACTGTCCCGGTTCCGGCGATGAGCTTGTTGTGTTTATCGGAGCTAACAGGCTGGTATTCGCTGCCGTTAATCCCTGAGCACAGACCGATACGGAACAAAAAAGAAGTGCCGAAAGCACCAGGATAGGTGTTCTCTTAAGCATTTGTTTCTCCCGTGAAAATGCAAAAGAAACAGTACTTTGCATCAGCATAGTTCGGCATCCCCGCCCTTTTAGCCTTAGAAATAATGGCAAAACAATAATTTTATGTAATGAAATTTATATATCCCTTAAATCCTTATATGTCAAGTTACATCTATGGCTTTTTGCCGGAAAATAAAGAAAGCATCTCGATATGCAGCAACTTTGCGGCCACCGTATAAACCACCGCCGCCGTTGGCACAACCACAGCAAGCCTCAAAACATCAAAGCCTGTGCCGTCGGGCAGCCCCCGGCATAGATACAACAAGCATTGCCCGGCCATCCACATAAGAATCGTTGCCGTAAGTGTTTTAATCAGCGTAGCCAACATGTTATCCAATACCGAAGAGCCGAACCTTCTGCGAAGCGCAAGCAAAAGAATCACAACCTGCAAATAGGAACACAGCGCCGTTGAAAGCGCCAACCCGGCCGTCCCCATAAACCATATCAGTGTCAGGTTAAGGATAATATTTACACACACCGCTACCAGGGCGCTTCGGGCAGGCATTTTGGAATCCTGCATCGAATAGAAGGCCCTCGTGACGACCTGCTGGGCAAAAAAGCCGCACAACCCCAGCGAATAGAACAAAAGCACCCCTGCCGTGAGAGTCGTGTCACTGCTTGTGAACCGTCCTCGTTCGAAAATAACCGAAACCACCAGGTTGCGCACCAGTAATAATCCTGCGGTCGCGGGCAGCGCGACAAAAACAGCGGCTCGGATGCCGCGTGAAATAGTCTTGACCAGGGCGTTGAAATCTTTTCTTGCCGCTTCGGCGCTCATTACGGGGAAAATCGCAGTGGCCAGAGATATACCCAATACTCCCAACGGAAACTGATAAAGCCGCTGCGAATAAAAAAGCTGAGAGACCGCCCCTTCCCACATCGGATACCTGATTTCTCTGCCGAACAGTGAGAAGATTTCTCCCTTTTCCTGTGAACCTGAAAACCACAAAGCGATAAAATCGTCGGCCAGTGTGTTGATTTGTGTGACCGTCAAACCAAGAATCATCGGCCCCATGAGGATAATAATTTTCTTGAACGCCTCCGATCTGACCTGCCAGGCCGGACGAATATAGACTCCCCTTGCCCGCAGCGGCCGAAGCTGCATAAATAGCTGAGCCAGCCCGGCAACAAGGACCGCTGCGGCAACTACAAAGACCAGACTGCCCGGTTGTATCCCAAAGCCCCATCCGCCGATACAAAGCGAACTGATGATAAAAATATTCAGCACAATCGGTGCGGCCGCCGGCATAGCGAAGTGCCTGTGCGCATTGAGTATCCCGGCTAAAATAGCTACGACACAAATCAAAATCGTGTAAGGCAGCATTATTCCGCTGAGCGTCAGCTTCAGGTCTGTACCCGGGTAGATGCTGAAAAACCTGTAATAGCTCCAGATAATCCCCTCGCCAAGCAGAACGAGCCCGGCCAGGATTATGAAGATTACCGTAACCACGGTACAAGCCAGTTTCTTTGCCGCTTCGGGGTCTTTCTGCAGTTGTTCGCTGTATACCGGTATCAGCGATGAGGATGCCGCTCCTTCTCCGAAAAGCCGCCTTGCCAGGTTGGGGATTTTGAATGCTATCACCCAACCGTCCATCAGGCCGGCAGCGCCGAGGAAATAGGCAAACGCCATATCCCGGAGCATACCAAATATCCTGCTAATCACTGTCAGAGAAGCAATTTGTCTAAATCCTTTTATCATATCCGGCTGCCTTATTCTCCTTTCAAGGCTGGTAGATGAGCAGTTACGTTTTGCGTGCCAGGCTAAACGGCCTGCACCGCCCAACATTATTTAACAGACCCACGGAAGCCATACTAACCACCAGGCTTGAGCCGCCGTAGCTAACCAGTGGTAAAGTCAAGCCTGTAATCGGCATAAGACCGACAGTCATGCCCACATTGATGAGAACTTCCACGACGAACATTGCGACAATACCGACGGCAAGTAATCTGCCGAACGGGTCGGTATTGTTCGCCGCGATTTCCAGTCCACAGCTTATAATAAGAACATAAATCCCGAGCAAACCCAGACAGCCCCAGAATCCCCATTGATGGGCGACTACGGCGAAGATGAAATCGTTGTGCCTTTCGGGCAGGAAGTTGTATTTGATAAAGGGCCCTCTTCTGAAACCATACCCTTTGGCGCTATTTATCCCGCCGGAGGCGATAGCATATTTAGATCGGATCAGGTGGTATCCCCAGTCATTCTTCCATTCTTTCGTACTGAATTTTCTGCCCACGAGAAACCTGCCAAAGGCCGGATGTTGCTCTGCTTTCTCACGAATCCAGGCGTTTTGCAAAAACACACTGCTTATTCTGGCTCGCTGGTAATTCTCCATTTTGTACCATAGCAACGGGCTAACCAGAATAGCCATAAAGATAATAATCAGAAAATGCTTAACCTTGGCCCCGGCGACAAACAGCATTGTGAATAAAATCGGCATCATTAACAATACTGTCCCGAGATCCGGCTCGGGCAGAATAAGAATCATCGGTAGCAACGTAAGGGCAAATGGTCCGATGAGTGCCTTGAAATTCCTGTAGTTGCTACGGTATCGCAGGTACCATGCCAGGGCCAGAATATACGCCAGCTTACAAAACTCCGAGGGCTGAGCCGACGGCGACTGACGGCCTCCAACAGTGAACCATATCCAGCGATATGTACCGGCTATAGGTTTTGCAAAAGGCAGGACTACGACATACTTGCTTACGAGCAAAGCTGCCAGCAGAACGAGCACACCGGCGAAAAGCCAGTAGCTTATCGAACCTAAACGTCTGTAATTTATTAAGTTAACGACTATAAAGCCAGTCAATCCAACCAGGGCAAATACGACCTGTTTTTCCCATTTATTACTTAAATTCTCGATTTGGCTATCGGGACTTTGCTCTACAGGATGGCCAACAGAATAAATAGTGGCTATCCCAATACCAAGCAGGAGTAAGGCGGCCGCCAGCAAACATAGTCTGACAAATAATAGTCTTCCTTTCAGAATATTATACATGACGTAAACATTACCATAGAGACGCCAAATTTGCATATATGAACTGTAAAATCACAAAAAAAACTTGTTTTTTGGCATTTTCTGCTTGAAGTTAGGCGAAACTTGTGTTACGATAAAATTGATCTTCACCAATAGAAACCTGTGCTTATGTTTCTGCACGATGTTCCGCCCGCAGGCGAGAAAGGAGAAGGCAAAGGAAGGGATTAATTATATTTATTTCCGGCAGTTCCTGCCGGTCGGATCGCATTGTTTAATGAGCTAAATGTCTATACATGATGAATTGAACAAGCGAATCTAATGTTTTGTCAGGCAGGAAACAAAACCAAGACAATGCAGATTGTGTAGTTCTGCAAAGAGGAAAAAGAAGAAGGAAAGGAAGGAGTTGTATTATGAAAAAGATAATTCTTGCTTTGGTTGTGGTCTTATTAGCTACTCCGGCCTGGGCAAGTGTTGCTATCACCGTGACAGATCTTGGCGACGGTAAAGCCGCTATCGACTACTCGGGAACCGAGCTGGTCAGGGCTTTCGCACTGGATATCACGGTTGATGCAGGTACTATTGATGCAATTAGCGACTTTGCAGTCGGCGATGACAACAACGGATATGGCATATTTCCGGCAAACTTCAGTCGCTACATTACCGTCGATGCTACGACCGGTGAGGTCAGTGATTGGTCAGTAGAGGGTTACACACCCGTAGCCGACGCTGATGATCCGGGAGCACTGGGTGCTCTCGGCACAAACGGTATCACCATTGAGATGGGTTCACTCTACGACACCAAGGCTCCGGCCAATGATGGCAGACTTTGCGTCATCACATGCAGTGAGCCGTGCAAAGTTACTGTCGCTACGAACGCGACCCGCGGCAACGTGGTGCTGGAAGATGCCTCGGAAGCAACTGTGGATCTGGCCGGTGCAACAGATATTCAAATCGGTGGTGCCGGCAGCTACACGGGCCCGCAGCCTGATGAATGGCAGGCCGTAGGAGAACCCGATTGCTGGATCGCCAGTATTAACGCGAGACAGTGCCACGGCGACGCCGATGGTGCATCTCAGGGCAAGCAGAAATACTGGGTATCAACCAACGATCTGGACGTTCTGATTGCAGCCTGGAACAAAAGCTTTGCTCAGATTGAAGGCCAGACTGTTGGTGACGTTCCTTTGATTTGTGCCGATTTCGATCATCTGTCCCAGGGTAAGCAGAAATATCGTGTATCGACCAACGACCTGGACATCTTGATTGCCAACTGGCAGGCTGCCGATAGTCCGGCTCCTGACTGTCCGTAACGCACCAGGATTCGGAGCCGCATCAATTGGTAGATTTAAAGTTAGAGACCTGGATATTTCAAATAGATCGTATCTTTTCGACGAAATGAAAGGAGAAGATGATGAGAAAAATGTTAGTTTTGATTTTGGTTCTTGGACTGGCATCGGCTGCGAACGCTATGCTCATCAAAGTCGATGACCAGGAAGGTGACTCTTTTGAAGTTGATGTAAAGACCACAATTACCGTAGTAAGCGAGGATTCTTCCAGTTGGCTGGGTTATATTATTGTTGAAGAAGGAGGTGCCGGAGTATTGGAGAACGCCGTAAAGCTGGACGCAGCAGGTGATTTGGGCGTTGCTTCGGCCTATGAAGAGGCTGGCTGGGGGACCGGATTTGAGCTTTCTGCATCAACGAGCCCGGGAGGAGTTCCTGCCGTAGCCGCAGGTTCCCAGTTCAGTTTCGATTACGTCGGATCCGTAGGCGACATCGCCAGGATTTCGCTGTTCGTCGATCCTGAGTTTGACGTGCCCGCTGCATTAGTGGATGTAACGGTTGTTCCCGAGCCGATGACCATTCTATTGCTCGGTCTTGGTGGTCTGTTCCTGCGTCGTCGCAGGTAAAATGTTAGCCTTGGCCAAGGCCAACAAATTAGTTAGCCGGGAGGCAAGTCGAAAGGCTTGCCTCTTTTTTTTGCCTTGCAGCTTATATCGAGGTCTCCTAAAATTCGGTTTATGAAACGATTAGCGGTAATGCTGGTTTGCGTTTTATTCGTTCCCGCACTCAGCGGCTGCCGGAATTCCGCCGGGAACAAACGGGCAATCGAAGTAATCATCGACGGCGACGGTCAATTCCCTGATTTTCTCGTTGGCACATGGAGAGCCGACGAAGGGGGCTGGGAGTTCGTATTTGAGCCGGACGGATCAATTTCATCGGCGATAATCAGTCTCGGCAGGACAAGAATGCAGCCGGGACGAGTAACCACCGTGCCCACGCAATTGGGCGGCGAAGGAGTATACAAACCAGGCACGTGGACCGTCCAATACTCTCAGGAAAGCCGGGAACTAATCGTTGAAATCGTAATAGACCAATTTCGTGTCGAACTCGGCGACAACATCTTACACGGCAGGAGCCGGGATTTTTTCATCGGTTCGATCTCGAAGGACGGTCAGTTGTGGTGGGCCGAACGGCTCAGCTTTCCTGAGTATGTCGTGAATACCCAGAAGTATCATGACTTCAAGCTGCCCTTCGATCCCGAAGGCAATCCCGGCGAGGGTTTACTTTTCCAAAAGGTCCCGGAATCGGAGTGAACTATTTTTCCCTCGGTTTGACTCCTTGAGCTCAACGAACTCAAGGAGCTTTTTCAACTGCCCCACCGCCTCTTTGTTGCCGGTTTGTAATATAAATGCGTTTATATATCATTAATCGCTAAAGCGAACAATCCGGGACATTGACGGAACGGACAGTTTCGAGTATTGTACGGATCATGTTGAAATCAAGATAAAACCGTACATAATAACCAAATGGAGAAATTGAAAATGAAAAGACGAGACTTCCTGACGGCGGCAAGTTTTGCATCGATAGCGGGAGTGAGTTCATTTACGGCGGCTGCCGACAGCGGCAACGATAAACAGGAATACTTCGAGTTCAGGCAATACCATCTTAACGTAGGCTCGAAGAAAAGGCTGGTCGGCGATTTTCTGCGAAAGGTTGGAATCCCGGCGATGAACCACATAGGAATCGGGCCGGTCGGCGTCTTTAACACGATGTACGGACCCAACAGCCCTACACTTTACGTGCTCATGGTGCATAAGTCGCTGGATACGGTAGCAAATTCGGCCTCGATGCTTATGGCCGATGACCAATATCGCAATGCCGATTTTATCAATACCTCGCTGTCCGAACCGGCGTATGTCCGGATGGAAAGTTCGTTGATGGTGGCGTTTAAGGGTCTGCCGCAGCTTCGCGTGCCGGAAAAGAAGCCTCGTATTTTCGAGCTTCGCACTTACGAGAGTCACAGCATCAAGGCCGCAAAGAAAAAAATCGAGATGTTCAACGAGGGCGGCGAGATTAAGGTTTTTCTTAAGACAGGATTGCAGCCGGTCTTCTTCGGCGAGACTTTAATCGGGCCAAAAATGCCCAACCTTACTTATATGCTTGTCTTCGACGACCTTGTAGACCGGGATGCGAAATGGAAGGTGTTCGGCGGCGATCCTGAGTGGAAGAAGCTAAGGACTAATCCCGAGTACAGGGATACCGTATCCAATATCACCGATATAATTCTTCGCCCGACGGGGTATTCGCAAATATAGCAGGCGGCGGGACGTAAGAGAAGGGTTCGCAAATTTTATTTGTCCGGCTTGGAGCCGAAGATATTTAGTGTCTGTTCGAGAAGGGGCAGGGGTTTGGTCGTCACCTTGGGGTCGTGGAAGTTTCCGGTGACATCCATTCTGACAACCGCCTGGCCGAGTCCCTCGGTTAACGACTGGAAAATCGAAGGATCGTCGGTGGCAAGACGCTTTCCACGTGCGGTAAGAGCGAGGTTGATACTTTGGCTTTTCAGGTCCATCGAGCCGGAGCCGGAAAAGGCGAGGCTCTTGCCGGCAAGGTCGAGGTTCTCTACAAAAAGTCCGTCCTGCTTAATGTAAGAATCGACATACATCCGGTCGAAAGCGTAGTCTTCCGGCCCCGATAATTGTAGTACCTGCAGAATTTTGGATAGCGGTGAAAGTTTGCCCACCTGCATGTCGCTTATTGAGAGCCTGCATGTACCGATACGTGAAGAACTGTCTCCGAGCCTGGCATTGAGGCTTAACGAGCCGTTCATTTTCCCGCTCGTATGGCCCTCTTCAGGAGTTTTGCCTGATTTTGCGTCCGAGAGAAATTGTTTTAAGTCAACATTATCAAAACCTGTTTCCAGTACGTATTCTCCGGCCTGCTCGACGGGCTGTTTGAGTTCGAATTTACCTTTTAGTTTTCCGCCGTAGAAATCGGCAATTAAATCTTTGGTTGACCAGTTCTGCGAGTTCGGGTCATACAGGATGTCCGCTTTAAGGTTGGTGAATGATTTGCCTTTAACTTTAATAGTGCCGCCGTCGAAGGCGCCCTGGAAGCTGCTTAAGCCTTCTCCGGTTTGGTAAATGCCTTCCGTTTTTAAGGCTGCGTTCAATTCGGTTTTGGTGCCGTCTATTTCGAGACTGCAATCGTTAAAAATGATATCGCCGGCAAAATCAATTGATTTCCAGCCGTCATCTACGCGGGAAAGGCCTATCTTCTCAAGATCCAAATCGAAACGTCCTGCAGGTAAGAGCCTGTTGTACAGGGAGTGAACACGTTCGGGCAGGATGAGGTTTAGGCGATCGTCGAAGAAAATGTCTTTGGCCGTTAGATACAAGTGAATGCCGCTTAAGGTATTGTCGGCCAGGATTGCTTCTCCGTTTAGTATTACGGTCGCGTCGTCTTCTGTTGCCGGGACATTATCTACTATGGTCGCGGCAATGTCCTTGAGCTTGATGCTATTATCTTTTATTGTTAAGGTGCCGGTTATATCTTTCAGCGGATAGGGAAACTTCGGGATAGTGACACTGTCGCCCAGACACTCTACAGTTATGCTGTAATCAACAGGTTCGGCAAGGCCTTCTTTGTTTATATCGGCGATGAGATTGATCCTTCCGTCCGGTTTTAATTCCGAGATTATTTTTCCCATTGAGTCGGGCAGCAGATTAAACAAGTCGTCGTTTAACAGAGTCTGTTCCAGCTTAATCGCCAGTTGATAACGGGATTGCCGGTATTCCTGATCCAGATGGATTTGGCCGGTCGAGGAAACCGAATCCCCGCCGTAGCTACCCGAGAATTCTTTAACGGTTATCAAATGAGGAGTGAAAACGGCCTTTGCTGTTATATCGGAGATAGGAAAAGGAAATTGATCCGACTTCAAAGAGGCATTCTTGAAAGACAAATCGGCAGTAAAATCCGCAGGCCCGGAATCCTGTGTCGATATCATTATCTTTCCGTCAGCAATGCCGACGGGACAATATTTTCTGTATAAATTCTTCTGTTTCTCCGTTAATGCGGCCTCCAGATTTATATCCAGCGGAATGTTATCTGTCTCAATTTCGAAATCATATATCGGCGGCTGATCGTCGCCGCGAGTTTCTACATCGCCGTCCAGGGTTATCTTACTCTCGCTTACCCGTGAAACGACATTCAAAAACTTTACTTTGTTTTTATTGAAAAAAAGGTTACCGGTCAGATTTTTTAATTGATAAGGAAATTGACTGTATGCGGCTTCGGCGTCGTTTAGTCCAACCGTCAGTTCTACCTCTTTGTACATTTCTGACTGTCGCTTTAGCAGGAGATTTACCGACGCATGTCCGGTGGGGGAGAAAGCTGACCAGAATTTTTTCTGTTTTGTGCTCAGTGCATCATATAAATCACTGTCGAAAGGGACCTTATCACTCGTAATCCGGATATTGTACTCAATATTCGGCCCGAAGTTCTTGCACGAACCGTCAAAGAAATACTCGACATCACCGTGCTTACCGCTCAGGTTATTAAGTTTCACGCTGTTTGTAGTAAAATCGATCTTACCGGCCAGATGCTCTATCGGGTACTGAAACTTGTAGTAGGAAAATGCGACATCCTTACAAGAAAGATGACCTGCAATCGTACTTTCGCTCAGGCTGTTTAAATTCCCCGACACCTCAAGTTCGACATCTACCAGACCCCGAGGCTGGTATCCGTCCAAAAATGCCTGCAGAGCGGTAAACAGACCGGACTTGCCCAGAAGAACCGGCCCGACCGATGCAAGGCTGTCAAGTGATGCATTGCGTCTCGATTGCAAATCGGGTATCCTCAGCTTCAGTAAGAAATCATTGTTCCGGTCATATTTGAGCTCAGCGGCCAGCACATCTATTATCCATGCCATTTCGAGCTGGGGCACATCTACGGATGAAATTCCGCCATTAATCGTCACGATACCCGGTTTCCACAATCCATCCAAACGGCTCTTGACGAAACCGGAAGACATCGCAGCCGTCGTTATATCAAATCTGTAGCCCTCTTCCGATTTTCGATCGAGCCCGAAGTTCGCCTTGATAGGTACTGAAACAGCGACTTGCGCCCGTCCGTTTGAAATCTTACTATATTGCAGCGTCCCCGCTTTGAGAGTAATGCGAGGCATTTTACCAGGGATTTTCTTGTGCTGTTCGATTTTTATGCCGGATAAATTCGAGAAGCCCGTGTCCAAATCGTATTGTGCGTTGAAGACGAAATCGTCGATATCTATGACCTTCAACCTTGGCCGTAGTATAAGCAAGCTGCCTATACTGAATTGTCCATACACCGCTTTAGCTTTGAGTATAGTGTCGCGGCCGTTTTGTATTTTGGGGTTAATTACAAGCTGTTCAATGAATACCGAACCGTTGGTGTAAAAATTAACCGATCCCGTTCTTATCTTCGTATTGGTCAGCTCGGCAATTTGTCGTATGGCGACGTAACACAGAACCCGGCCCATCTCAACATAGAAAATCCACAAAAGAGGGGCCAAAATCAATGCTGTAACGAGCAAGCCAATTATAGTCTTGAAAGTTCGTTTTTGAGTCTTGAGCGGGGTCATAATCAATCATCATTTATCAATAATCGGTTCCCTTGATGGCCTTATCTGCAATATCCCGCCGGTAATAAGCACCCTCGAATTCTATTTTATCTACAGCTTGATATGCCCGTGTCTTTGCATCTGCAATTGTCCGGCCAATCGCAGTGACACCCAGGACTCTGCCGCCGTTGGTAACAATATCTCCATTTTGTTTCTTTGTGCCTGCGTGGAATACCATCACATTTTCGAGCTGCCCGAGCTGTTCCAGGCCGGTTATCTTTTTGCCCTTTTGATAATCGCCCGGGTAACCTCCTGAGGCCATGACTACACAAACCGCGGGCATGGAGTCCCATTTGAGCTTAACCTGGTCCAGAGTGCCGTCGCAGACGGCTAATATAACTTCCAGCAAATCGCTTTTCAGCCGCATAAGAATCGGCTGGGTCTCGGGGTCTCCGAAGCGGACGTTAAATTCCAGCACTCTCGGTCCGCCGGCGGTAATCATGAGCCCTGCGTACAGAATACCCTTATACAGCGCGCCGCTGCGATTCATGCCGTCGACCGTCGGTACAAGAATTTCCCGCGTGATCTGATCCATCAAATCATCGGTGACCACGGGTGCCGGGCTGTAGGCGCCCATTCCGCCGGTGTTGGGTCCGGTGTCACCGTCTCCGATGGGCTTATGGTCCTGCGACGATTCCATAATATAAATATTTCGCCCGTCCACAAACGCCAGTATCGAGGCCTCCTCGCCGAGCAGCTTGTCTTCGACGATGATTCTGTCCCCGGCCGAGCCGAATTTTTTGTCGCACATTATTCTCTCGGCCGCCAATATCCCATCGGCAGGATCATCGCAAACAAAAACTCCTTTGCCCATCGCGAGACCTGCGGCTTTGACTACGACCGGTTCGTCCCGGGTTGCGATATATGCTTTGGCATCGCTGAACCTGTCGAAAGTTCTGCCCTCGGCGGTCGAGACGCTGCTGGAGCGCATGAGCTGCTTGGCGAAAGCCTTATCGGCCTCAAGTTGAGCGGCCTTGGCGCTCGGGCCGAATGCCTTTATACCGGCGGCTTCGAACGCATCGACCAGTCCCCCCGCGAGCGGGTCTTCCGGACCGACAACGACAAGCCCCACCTTGTTTTGTCGCGCGAATTTTAGAAGTTCGTCGGTGTCATTAACACCGATAGGAATATTTTGGCCACACTGTTCCGTGCCGGGATTTCCAGGGGCGGTGAAGAGTTTGGCTAAGTCCTTCGACTGAGCCAGTTTCCAGGCGATTGCATGCTCACGTCCGCCACTGCCAATTAACAATACGTTCATCTGTCACCTCGAATAAGGTTTCAATTCTCTGTAATTCCCGCGTAAGCAGGAGCTCATTCGCTGTGCAACAGTCTACCAGAGCGTGCGGTTTTACTCAAGCTTTTTTGGTAGTAAGCAAGTTTGGCTTCAAATTGGTCAAATTTCTGTAAAAACTGCGATTAGGCTTGGGATGTGAATATGAAAATGCAGGAAATTGATTGCGGCCTTAGACTTTTGACTTTAATAACGGCAACAAGTGTTTATAATGTTTCTGTATTCGCAATGTATGGCAAAACACGTATCCTAAAAGGGATTGAGATGAGTAAGAAATGGATTAATGTTTTAACAGTTTGTGCCCTGCTTGCAGTTCTGGTTTTTGCCGGCTGCGCTGAGCCTGTGAACTTCCCGGAGATAGTTGGCGAAGTGCCATCTTTTGTGATTCCGTCGCGATATCGCATTGTCGGTACATCGGTTCAGCGTAGGCCGATAATGTGCCTTCAGCTCGGCCAGGGCCCTGATGTAACTTTCATTATGGCGACCATCCACGGCAACGAACCTGCCGGAACGCCGCTTGTTCGACGTCTGGCCCGGCATCTGCGGCAACATCGGGAGCTGCTAAACGGGCGGATGGTCGTGCTCATGTCCGTGGCGAATCCCGACGGTATGGTAAATGGCACCCGTTACAACGCCAAGGGCGTGGATCTCAACCGCAATTTCCAGGCGGCAAACCGGGTCAACAGTAAGGAGACCGGACTAACTGCGCTTTCCGAGCCGGAAGCCCGAGTAATTAAGCAACTTATCCAGGAATATAAGCCTGACCGAATTGTAAGCATCCATCAGCCGCTGAACTGCATCGACTATGACGGGCCTGCGCGAATGCTTGCCGAACGAATGGGTCAATATTGCGCCCTTCCGGTAAAGAAGCTGGGCGCCAGGCCGGGCTCGCTCGGCTCATACGCAGGAGTTACATTAGGCATCCCGATTATAACATTCGAAATGCTTCAAGCCGACTCACAGCTTAATTCGGAAGCACTCTGGCGGAAATATGGAAAAGCGCTGCTCGCCGCGATCACATTTCCAAATCGGCCGCAATGAAAACACAAAATTTCAGTTCTCTTGAAGAATCCGAAGGTAAAGCAGAAGTATGTCTTATCGTAGTATGTCCGCCTTCGGCGGATTGCCCATAAGTCGCAGGGCCATCCTGGCCCTGACAGACGTATAAGCAAAATAGATATGGGTGATCTCTTTGCAATCGCAGAACGGCAGGGCTCAGGGGCCGAGCATCAGCGAGGTCCATTGCAGCCCTTTGTTAGCCACTATTTTAACAATGAATCAATTCTAACGAAAACGTAGTCCACGGCCATCTTGATGCACACTGAAATACTTATCATTGAGCTTTTTGACTTCTACCTCACCGGTAAAAGTAACCTCTGCATATTCTGCCTTGAGCTTGCCTCCAGAAATGCAAATATTGGTGACCACCCGCATTACACCTAACTTGTTTTTAGCATCCTGTTTAGTTGTCATTTTTATGTCACTCCCTTGATTAATTATGATGGCTAACGAGAAGCTGAAGGGCGGTCGTTCAGACCGTCCTCTTCGAGCGATTTGTTATATAATCCTGACATTAGAAAATGCTTCAAGCAGAGTGATGCTATCGGCAACTAAATCAATGGTAATATTTTCAACAACATCTTCAAATGTATGCATATCAACACTGAACTCTGATATATCACAATCATGTCCAAAGATCTCGCATATTAATTTGTACTCTTCATTACGATTTGTATTACGTTCAACAAATCGTAATGGAAGACCATGGTGAATCGGAATTCTCACATAATCATAAAATGCCTTAGATTTTGTGTATAAATCAGTGCTAATTAGATCTGATTGAGATAAGTCATCTATTATAGTTTTAAAAGTGACATTACGCTTCGCTTCTATTTCACGTTGTGCGTTTTCTGTAGTGGATTGCTGGCTATTAGCCTCTAAAGAGAATTTCTTAATCCCTATTTCTCTCACCACGATTTCAAGAAGTGAAGATGCAACATGAAGGGCACCTAATAAAGCTCCTCCCCGTAGGCAGAGATCAAGATCGATTTTGTAGTAGTGGCTTGCTTGGCCACTAAAACGCAAATGGTTCAAACGATCTAAGCAGTTATCAATTCTCTTGACCGTATTTTTGCCAAACTGCTTTTTGTAGTCTCTACTCATTAGATGATTAAAAATATAACAAGTTATTATATAGTTTTCCTGTTATCTTCGGAATTGGATATCCGTATTCTTATCTGTGCTTCTTAAATATTTCAATTTCACGCCTATTCTAACTCGATAACATGACAAACCGCATATTATCAAGAAACTCGGTTTTCTCTTGGAACTTCTTCCACTTAGCTTTGGATTGAATATACCAAAATGTGCCCGGCAATGGGAAGTTTTTTTGGAAAGGAATCAACTGTTTTTAAACCAGGCCCAAAAAATAGTAATTTTATCGATCACCAAGACGCATGGGCAGGAAACCTGCCCATCCTACCGAACTGATTCCCTGATGACCTGTTACTCTTTTTGCATTATGCAATAACAAATTTCGACGTGAGATTTGGGCCGCTTTCGGCTATAATAGCAAGCTGATATGGGAATATTCAAAATCAACAACGAATATAAACCCGCTGGCGACCAGCCGCAAGCTATTGAGAGGCTCGTGGATGGATTGAGCGCCGGCAGGAAATTCCAGACTCTTATGGGTGTTACCGGCTCCGGCAAGACTTTCACGATGGCGAATGTCATAGCTCAGCACAACCTTCCGGCCCTTATCGTCTCCCATAACAAGACGTTGGCCGCCCAGCTTTACGAGGAATTCAAGGAGCTATTCCCGGAAAATGCCGTCGAGTATTTTGTCAGCTATTACGATTATTACCAGCCGGAAGCGTATATCCCCCAGCGGGATATCTACATCGAAAAAGACGCATCGAAGAACAGCGACCTCGACCGGCTCCGTCTTTCGACAACAACCAGCCTTTCGACGAGGGATGATTGTATTATCGTCGCATCTGTCTCCTGCATTTTCGGGCTTGGCTCGCCGGAGGATTATAAGGCCAGCGTCGTGGCCGTTCGCACCGGCGAACATTACAATAGAAACGAACTGCTCGGGAGATTAGCCGATATCCAGTACAGCAGAAACGACATCGACTTCCAGAGGGGTACGTTCAGGGTACGCGGCGATGTGGTCGAGCTGCATCCTTCTTACGAATCCTTCGCGATTCGATTCGAATTCTTCGGCGACGAAATAGAGCAGATAAGCTATATCAACCCGGTATCCGCGGAAATTCTCGCCGTCGAAGAACAGGTTTTTATATATCCGGCTCAGCATTATATTATGCCCGGCGAGAGAATCGGTTCGGCCGTTGAAAGTATAAAAGCCGAGCTTCAGCATCACCTGGCAACACTCCGAGGCGAGGGCAAGCTGCTGGAAGCCCAGCGGCTCCAGGCACGGACGATGTACGATATCGAAATGATGCAGGAAGTCGGTTATTGCAGCGGGATCGAAAATTATGCCAGGCACCTGGCAGGCCTTCAACCCGGAGCAAGACCCTATACCTTGATTGACTATTTCCCCGAGGATTTTCTTTTATTTATCGACGAATCTCACGCTACGATTCCGCAGGTCAAAGCGATGTGGGCCGGTGACAGACACAGAAAAGAGACATTGATCGAACACGGCTTCAGATTGCCCAGCGCGCTGGATAACAGGCCACTGCGCTTCGATGAATTCGAGCAAAGCTGGGCCAGGGTCGTCTTCGTCTCGGCCACACCCGCACCGTTCGAGCTGGAGAAAAGCAATTATGAAGTTGTCGAGCAAGTCATCAGGCCCACCGGACTTCTGGATCCGGAGATATTCGTCTATCCGGCGGGCAATCAGATCCCGCACCTCCTCGGCGAGATCGAAAAACGAGTCGAAGCCAAAGAGCGGGTTCTCGTTACAACCCTGACCAAAAGGATGGCCGAGGACCTGTCGGGTTATATAACGAAGAAAGGTTTTAAGTGTCGTTATCTGCACAGCGAAATCGACACGCTCGAAAGAATTGAGATACTGCGGGATTTACGTCAAGGCAATTTCGATGTGCTGGTGGGCGTGAATCTACTGCGTGAGGGCCTGGATTTACCCGAAGTCTCGGCCGTCGCTATCCTCGATGCGGACAAGGAAGGATTCCTCAGAAGCCAGACTTCGCTGATTCAAACCATCGGCAGAACCGCACGAAATGTCAACGCAAGCGTATTCATGTATGCTGATAAGGTTACGCCTTCGATGCAGAAAGCTATTGACGAAACGGAAAGACGCCGTAAAATTCAATTACAGTACAACAAAGAGCATAATATTACGCCCGAGACGATAAGGAAAGAAATCCGCGCGAGCCTGACCGAGCAGATAAAAGCAAGGCAGACGGCGCGCCAGGCGGTACGCTTTGGGACGGGCGAGTATGAAAGGGTTGAATTAGCTTCTCAAATTGAGAAGGAAATGCTTGAGGCGGCCCAGAGCCTGGATTTTGAGCGAGCCGCTTTTTTGAGGGACCAGTTGCGTGAGTTGAAAGAGCTGCCCGAACTGGTTCTGGTCGACTCAAGAAAAAAGAAAAGTGACTTTTTAGCCATGAAAAAGCAGAAAAGATACAATAAAAAAAGCACTTTGCCTGGAAATTCGAAGTAAAGGAAAAGAGAACAATGAAACAACTTAATCTTGCAAAAGTACGACCTCTTATACAAATGGCAATTGAAGAAGATCTTGGACGAGGCGATAAGACAAGTGAGCTTCTGTTCAAAGATGACACTACAGCGAAGGCAACAATTATCTCACGTGAAGAAATCGTAGTATGCGGAATGGCTATTGCAAACGAGATTCTAAAAAGCTATGACGAAAGGCTCGATTTGAATGTGCGCATCGGGGACGGCGAATTGGCGCATGTCGGAAGCAAACTCGGCGTAATCGAAGGGCCTTTACGTCCTATGCTCAGCGCCGAACGGGTTATGCTGAATTTTATTCAGCGACTTAGCGGAATTGCTACTACAACGATGAAATATGTCAGGGCGATTCAGGGCACAAAAGCGCGAATTTACGATACGCGCAAGACGATGCCCGGCTGGCGACTGCTCGAAAAGTATGCGGTCCGCTGCGGCGGCGGATACAATCACCGGCTCGGGTTGTATGACGGCATTCTCATTAAAGACAACCATCTGGCGCAATTAGGCAAAGACTTCCATCGCAAATTGCGGAACATTATCGCTAAGGCAAAAGATGTAAAAGGCGTCAAATTCGTCGCTGTTGAGGTTGACCACGTCGATCACCAGCTCAACTACGTCCTGGAGATTCCCGGTATCGACATTGTACTGCTCGACAATATGGGCCAGTGGCAGCTAAAACACGCCGTGGAGATGCGAGACAAAATGTGCGGCAAACGGAAAAAGCCGCTGTTAGAGGCATCCGGGAATATCACGTTAAGCAGCGTCTCTGCAATCGCGCAGTGCGGCATCGACAGGATCGCCATAGGTGCGATAACTCATTCGGCAAAAGCCGTTGACATCGGACTCGACAGATAACTGATCGTACTGCGTTCTGTGTGCCGCGTGCTGCGTATTACTCAGAACGCTGAACGCTGAACGATATGCTGGATCCCGATAAAATAAAGGCGAACCTGAAGACCAAGCGCATCGGCGGGAAAATCCTCGTCTATAACAGCACATCGAGCACGAACAACGTTGCCGCCGAATATGCAAGAAATAAACAGAACGACGGCCTGGTTATCTTCGCCGAAGAGCAAACCGCGGGCAGAGGCAGGGCCGGCAGTGAATGGCTAAGCGGCCGGGCCGACAGCATTCTTTGTTCGATTGTACTGACCGACAGCAAACTCAACGCCGAGCTGCTTTCACTCACCTGTGCGGTGGCGGTTGCCGAAACCATAGGCAAGACGGGCAGGAGCCATGCAAAAATCAAGTGGCCAAACGACATCATGCTGAACGGCAAAAAAGTGGCTGGCATACTGCTCGAACCCAAAGTTGATAAAGGCTGGAACGCCTGCATTATCGGTATTGGGATCAACTGCCACCAGAAGAAAGATTCTTTCAGCGTCCAGATACAGCCGAACGCAACGAGTCTCGACGCGGAAAGCAATTCAGTTTCCGATCGCATCCTGCTTGCGAAAAGATTGCTCACTTCGGTAGACCAATGGCTCGAAACGGCTGAAAAAAACGGTGAAAAAGCGATCAACCGGTGGCGTGAGCTAAGCATCCAGTTGGGTCACAGGGTAACGCTTATTTTCAACGGTGCTAAATTCGCCGGCCATTGTATCGGGATTGATCCCGAAAAAGGTCTGATCCTCCAATTAGACACCGGTGGGGTAAGAATGTTCGATGCCGCTCATACGGTCATTGCGAAGTAATCGCGGCACACTCGTTTTCGTTCCAGGACAAAAAATGAATCGCGAGTTTCGCTTTCATCGCTTTTCTGATATAGTATTGCCTTACATAAATCTGTATTATTAAAATGGAAAGGATAGAGTTATGTCAACAAACGTATGGAGTAAGTTATCAATCGGCATTTTCATGGCTTTAGTTATGTGTTTTCTCCCGGCCTGTTCAGGCAGGCAAATTAGCATCAGCAATCTGAAAGGTTCCGAGGATTATTTGAAAGCCGGCGAGCAGGACATACAGAGGTGGCGTGATATGAAATTTGGCTTGTTCATCCACTGGGGGCCGGTCAGCCTTAAGGGCACGGAGATTGGCTGGTCTCGCGGCGGCGAGCGACGCGGACGAAACGACAAAAGCACCGGTTCAATCCCCGTCGAGGTTTACGACAACCTCTACAAGCAGTTCAATCCCGTAAAATTTGACTCCGAACAATGGGTGCGGATGGCCAAAGACGCCGGCATGAAGTATCTTGTCTTCACCAGCAAGCACCACGACGGCTTCTCGATGTTCGACAGCAAGCTTACCGATTACAAGATTTCCAACTCGCCGTTCAAACGGGATGTCGTCGGAGAGCTTGCCGACGCCTGCCACAAAGGCGGCTTGAAGCTCGGCTATTATTACTCTCCGGTCGATTGGTATCATCCTGACTATCGCACCGAGAATCACGCCCGCTATATCGAATTTATGCACGGCCAGCTTCGAGAGATTTGCTCAAACTACGGCAGGATTGACATTATCTGGTTCGACGGACTCGGCGGCACGGCCAAAGACTGGGATTCGGAAAACCTCTTCAAGATGATCCGACAGCTTCAGCCTGACGTTATCATCAATAACCGTGCCGGGCTGCCCGCCGACCACGATACGCCGGAGCAGAGAATCGGCAAATTTCAAAACGACCGCCCATGGGAGACCTGCATGACAATCTGCCGGCAGTGGGCGTGGAAACCCAACGACCAGATGAAATCGTTTAAGCAGTGCATCCAGACCCTGGTGAAAACAGTTGGGGGGGATGGCAACCTTCTGTTCAACGTCGGTCCCATGCCGGATGGCAGGATAGAAACTCGACAGGTCGAACGCCTCAAAGAAATGGGTGCCTGGCTAAAAAAATATGGACAGAGTATTTACGGCACGCGAGGCGGTCCGTTCAAACCGGGCTCCTGGGGCGCCAGCACGTACAAGGGCAACACTGTCTATGTTCATGTCCTGAATTGGTCCGGCGAGAAACTGGTCCTGGCACCTGTACCGAAGAAAATCGTTGCCGGCTCCGTCCTGACCGGTGGCGAGGCGAGTGTCAGACAGACCAACGAGGCTATCGAGATTTCCGTACCGGAAGCCGACCGGCACGAAATCGACACGATTATCAAACTGCAACTGGATAGCTCGGCTGATGAGCTTGCCCCTGTTGGTATCCCTTCGGCATCTCTGACGCATGAAAAGAAATCCCGGGCATCAAATATATTTCAAAAGAATCGTCATTACGGACCGGACAAAGCCGTAGATGACGACCCGGCCACTCGCTGGGCTACCGACACCGGCACGAAACAAGCATGGCTTGAAGTGGATCTAGGCGAAGCCACCACGTTCAATCAGGTAAAAATTGCCGAGGCTTACGACCGAGTACGGGAATTCGAGTTACAATATAAGAACAGCACGCGATGGAAAAATTTCGCCCGGGGCACAAAGATTGGAGCCGACTACTCGAAGACATTTGAGCCCGTCACAGCGAGACAGGTACGTCTGAACATTCTCAACTCGACCGATGGGCCGACTATTTGGGAGTTTCATCTTCTCGCTCCGAAGAAATAGCGGAGTGATGTTTTGCTTTATTGAACGATTTGAGGAAGGAGAATTTTATGAATCGTCGTAGTTTTTTAAAAGCGTTAGGATTGGGGGCAGCTTCTCTGGCTGTGCCGAGCTGCACGGCCGGGCCTGCAAATCCGGCGACAAATAAGCTGCAAAAGAGGCCTAATATTGTTTTCATTCTCATCGACGACATGGGCTGGCCGGATGTGGTATGCTACGGCAGCAAGTTCCATGAGACGCCGAATATCGACCGGCTGGCTGACCAGGGGATGAAGTTTACCGATGCTTACGCGGCATGCCCGGTATGCTCGCCCACGCGCGCCAGTATTATGGCGGGCCAGTACCCGGCCCGAGTTGGTATCACGGATTTTATTCCGGGTCACTGGCGACCTTATGAAAAGCTTGTTGTCCCCGAAAACCGCCTGCAACTACCTCTCGAATCCGTCACCCTCGGCGAAGTGTTCAAGGAGCAGGGCTATTCCACCTGCTATATCGGCAAGTGGCATCTCGGCGGCAAAGGCTATTCCCCGGACAAACAGGGCTTCGACAAGGTCGTGTTGGGTGTCAAAAACCGCAGCGACAAACAGGTATCCGGCTTCACTGACAAGGCTATCGAGTTCATAGAAGAGAAGAAACAGGAACCGTTCTTGCTCTACTTGTCACATCACTCCGTACATATCAAGCTGGAGGCGCCCGAGGAACTCGTCGACAAATACAGGAACAAACCCAAGCCGGTAACGGGTGTGAATAATCCTGTCTATGCGGCAATGGTCGAACACCTGGACACCAATATCGGCCGCATTCTTAAGAAGCTCGATGATCTGGACCTTGCCGAACGCACAATTGTAATCTTCTTCTCGGACAACGGAGGACTGCGTCAGGCCTATGGCGGCTACACCGGCAAAAGGCAGATTGTCTCGACCAATGCACCGCTTCGCGATGAAAAGGGTACTTTGTATGAAGGCGGAGTTCGGGAGCCGTTAATCGTTCGCTGGCCCGGCGTTGTTAAAGCCGGAACCACCTGCAGCGTTCCGGTCACCAGCGTCGATTTCTATCCCACTTTTCTGGAGATTGTTGGCACAGGAGGAGAATCGAACCAGGCTCTCGATGGCGAGAACATCCTGCCGCTGCTAAGACAAACCGGCTCACTCAAACGGGAAGCGATATACTGGCATTACCCCCATTATCATCATTCGAGGCCCGCCGGCGCGATACGAGAGGGAGACTATAAGTTGATAGAGTTCTTTGAGGATGGGCGGATGGAGCTTTACAATCTCAAACGTGATATAGGAGAGAAAAATAATCTTGCCGAAACCATGCCGGAGAAAGCGGCCGACTTGCAGCGGAAGCTGGCAAAGTGGCGCCAATCGGTCCGAGCCAAAATGCCCACTCCGAATCCGGATTATGATCCCGCCAGGGCAAACGAATGGGCTCGCCGGCCGCGAAAGTAACCTCGATTATGAAAGCCTGAATATGACTGAAAGTAATCTTATTAAGAGAAGGCAATTCCTGCAAACAGCAGGATTAGGTACGGCTTCGATTCTGCTTAGCGGCAAAACTGCCGGTGCTGCAAACTCCCCTGTGACGCCTCAGCAGAGATCAAGTTCTGCTAAACCTAACGTGCTTGTAATTATGACCGACCAGCACAGGGCCGATTTGATGACGTGCGCGGGCCGGGATCTTGTCCCCACGCCTAATATCGACCTGATCGCGTCCCGCGGCGTACGGTTTACTAATGCCTATTGCCCGTATCCGGTGTGCGTAGCTTCGCGGATGGCCCTGCTGACCGGACTTTACGCGCACAGCACAGGCGCAATTACAAACCGGGACCGGCTCGATTGGCGCTACCGCACGATAGCGAATCATTTCACCGACAACGGTTATCTGACCGGTTTGATTGGCAAGATGCACTTTCTCGATGCCCACAACCACGGCTTCGAGTATTACATGTCAATCAACGACTGGCTCATGTACCTCGGCCCGAAGGTGCAGCATTACGCCAATGAGATTGCCAACCATCCGCTGGGGGCTCACTTTTTCAAGACTGTGGATGACGGCGGCGCCGGCTTGCCGGACGTCGATGGATTATGGCTCAAAGGCAGTCCATGGGTGGGTAACGTCGAGAAATGGAACTTCGACAATATGGCATCCCCCCTTGAACCTGAGGACCATCTCGATATGTTCCTGGCGCGCGAGGCGGCCAAATTCATTAACCGGTACCGCGAACAGCCGTTTTTTCTGGTTACCAGTTTCATGAAGCCGCACTCGCCGTTCTACCCGCCGAGGCAGTGGGCCGAAATTTATCCGGTCGAGAAAATAACGCTTCCAAAGGTGGGGGATATTTCTAAATACCCACAGCACATCCAGCGGCGCATCAAGAATATGGCGTCATTGGGCGAGAAACGCCAGCGGGCCCACCGCGCGGGCTATTTAGGCAATCTTGCGTTTATCGACACTTGCATCGGCCACGTTTACAAAGCTCTCGAAAAAGAAAATCTGCTGGACAACACCATTGTTGTCTATACCTCCGATCACGGCGAAATGGAAGGCGACCACGGATTGTATCAGAAATTCTGCATGTTCGAGCCCTCGGTGCGGATACCGCTGATTGTCAGTTATCCGAAGCATCTGCCGGAAGACAAGGTGACCGCCGCTCTGACCGAGTATATCGGCCTGTACCCAACGCTGAGCGAGCTGGCAGGGCTTGAAGCGCCGCGAAAGACGACCCTGCTCGATATCCCCGGCGCACCGGAGCGTATGGACGCGGCGAGCTTCGCGAATGTTCTGCGCCACCCGGATATAGAAGGGCCGGCGGCGGCGTTTAGCGAGTTCAACCTGCGGTCCCGGATAAGTGAGTATATGATTCGCACTCGGCGTTATAAATACATCTTCAATCACGGCACGACACACGAGCTGTACGACCACGAGGCGGACCCGGGCGAATTCGTAAACCTTATAAACGATCCGGGCCTCAAAAAAGTCCGAGATCAGTTGCGCGACCGGCTCTTCGCATGGTACGATCCGGAAAAGAATCCCTACCGGCAAAAATAGAAATCCTATATAATCGGCAAAACCTATTAGTGCACAACAAGGAGTTTTTAATAATGTCAGAAAGTTATGATGTTGTAGTTATCGGCAGCGGTCCCGGCGGTTACGCCACCGCTATCAAATGTGCGCAGCGGGGCGCTTCGGTAGCGGTTGCCGAAAAGAGCTTTGTCGGCGGAACCTGCCTGAACTGTGGGTGTGTCCCCTCTAAGACGCTGCTGGCCTCGGCTCACACGCTGCTTATGTTCAAGAACGCTCATTTAATGGGTATCGACGTTGGGGCCCCGACTGCGAACTGGCCGAAAATCCAGGCCAGAAAGGATGCCATAGTTACTGCTTTTCGCAAAGGCGTGACAGGATTGATTCAGGGCAATAAAGTGACAATAAAACAGGGCCGGGCCGTAGTTGCTGCACCGGGCCGAATCAAAATCGAATCCGAAACCGGGCCGACAGAGATTGAGGCTAAAAAAATAATCCTGGCGACGGGTTCGCATCCTATTGAGATTCCGTCGATTCCATTTGACGGCCAGACCGTTATCAGCAGCAAAGAGACCCTAACCTTACAGCAAATACCACAATCGATGGTAATCGTCGGCGGCGGAGTCATCGGCTGTGAAATGGCCTGTGTCTACGCTGCAATGGGAACGAAGGTGACAATCGTCGAGGCGCTCTCGCGATTGATCCCAATGGAGGATCAATGGGTCGGCCGGCTGATCGAGCGCGAATTCAAAAAGCTCGGTATAACTTCGCTGACCGGCCGGAAAGTTACATCTGTCGATAAAAGTTCAAGTCCGGCGAAAGTTGTTCTTGAGGACGGCCAGACAATTGACGCTGAAAAGGTTCTTATTTCGGTGGGCCGGCGTGCCGTCGTCGACAAAGAGACTGTCGAAGCGCTGAACCTGAAGATGAACGGCCCTGCGATAGCCGTTAATCGGAAACTGGAAACGAACGTACCCGGCGTATATGCTATTGGCGATGCCATCGGAACAACATATTTGGCTCATGGAGCCTTTGCTGAGGCGGAAGTTGCAGCGATCAACGCTACGGGCGGCGACCAGCAGATCGCGGATTATTCGCTCATACCGCGGGCGGTCTATACGTTCCCGGAAATCGCATCGGTTGGCAAGAACGAAGAGACTTGTGCTTCCGAAAGGCTCGATGTTTCCGTTGGCAAGTCATTCTTCAGAGCCAACGGCCGAAGCACAGCACATAACGAGGTTGTCGGCGAAATAAGGGTGGTCAGAGACAACTCTACCGACAAAATCATCGGTGTTACGATGGTCGGCGCTATCGTCACCGAGCTGATAGCCGCAGCAAGGGCACTAATCGGCAGCACGGAAAAGATTACGGAAGTCAGCTTCCCGCACCCGACTGTCTCAGAGGTGCTTAAGGAAGCCTCCGAAGATGCTTTCAGCCTGAGCCTGCACAATCCGCCCCGATAAAATCATACAGCCCGCATCTTTGTGTCGCGGGCATCTTGCACGTACGCGTTTAGCCAGGGAAAAGCCATCCCCATCCCAATAAACAACAATTGGGATGAGGCTGTTACCCAATGTTATTAATAGAATAGGGGTGGCAGCCTCAAGTGGCAATCCCTTGGGGACGCCTTATGGCGCTTGGGGATGGTCGATAATACCAGAGGCCGGCTAAACACGTACTCCTGCCCGCGATTCGAGGGCGGGACGCCCTCGGCACGTTTGGCGGGTTTTTCTTCTTTTTTCCAAAATTATTCGATTTTTTGTAAGTTTTCATCACGATTGAAGTCTAATATTGTAGTCATGGCCGAGATAATTGATGATGAACTTCTTATCGAGCAGTTCCGCCGGGGCGGCGAATCTGCTTTCGAGAGAATTGTCGAGCGGTACTCGGCTGAAGTTGCAGCTTTGGCGAACCGGCTGCTCGGCTGGCCCGGCGAGGTCGAGGATGTTACTCAGGAGATATTCCTCGCCGCGTTTCTCGGCCTGAAAAAATTCCGATGTGAATGCAGCCTCAGAAGCTGGCTCTTTACCATAACAATAAATAAATGCCGCAGCTATCGTTATAAATGGAAGATTAGACATTTGCAGGCCATCCCCATCCCGATAAACGACATCGTGATGAGGCTGCCACACGCTGCCGAAGTGAGCTGCTCACCAATGAATGCAGAGGATTTCCAACGTGTTCGTCTTGCTGTGGCGGCGTTGCCGGCCAGGTACCGTGAGCCGGTTGTGCTGAAGTATTTGCAGGAGCTTGGCACCGACGAAATCAGCCGAATCCTCGGCATATCCAAAAACGCGCTGCATGTGCGATTGAGCCGGGCAAGAAAACGTCTCAAACAGGACCTGGCGGAATTGATTGAGTTATAAATTATGACAGAAGATAAAATAAAAAAACTGCTTCAGGAAGCCGACCGGTTGGCGAGGCGGCCTGACCATGTCCGGGTGAATCTCTCCGCTATTCACCGCCGGGCCAATCGCAATCATTTCATTATTTTAGCTGCCCCTCTTGCCGCAGCCGCTGTGCTCATGGTCGCTCTGAGCATTTTGGCTCTTACGTTTAGGGTCGCAGAGCCGACAGAGGAGCAGAAAAAAATTGCTTTGCTCGAAACCAAGATTAAACAGCTTCAAGTAAGAACCGATGCGGCTCTTGGTTTAATACAGGAAGTGCTCGAAGAAGAGCGAAGACAAAGCCGCCTCGATGAACTCCAGGCCCAGCTCGCAAGCATCCCCGATCCTCTCAAAGAAATTCGGCAGCAGGTTGACAAGACAGCATTTATCCTCGTTTATGAAGCCGACCGTTTGTATAACGAGCTAAACCAGACGGATTCGGCCATTGAGAATTATAACCGGGTCATAAAGCTTTTCCCTGAAAATCGGTGGACGAAAGTCGCCCGGCAGCGATTATCCGAAATAAAAAACAGAAAAATCTAACAAAACAAATTTTAAAGGAGATTCAAAATGGAAACCACAAAACGCATTGTCATTCTGCTGCTTTTGGCCCTCTTAACAACAGGCACAACACAATCAGCAGAAAAACAAGCGGCGGCTCCCTCGAACACTCGCACTGCAAGCTGCCTGATGAAAATAACATGTGATTCGGCCATCCTTCCGCTTAGTTACGAGACTGTTGACTATTTGTTACACAGTTCCGGTGTCGGTGGAAAAGCAGCCCGAGATATACTCAATATTTCACCTGACCAGGCCTACGATTTGTTCACTATCGAATATGCGGAATTTGGTGCTTCTGGCGGCCTCGGCAGCTATGGCTTGCCGCTGTCGCCCTCGCGTTCAGGACGATCATCTATATCTGAAGAGGAAGAGGAATATGAGTATGCGATGATGATGGAAGCGGAGATGGGGATGGCACGACCAAATGCTTATCAAGCCCCACCATCTGACTCAGGAAAATCCAGCGGTTCCTCTTCTGTCGCACGCTCCACTTCCAGAAGCCAGCCCGGAACCGGAATATCTTCTTCTGCCAGGCGCACAACCGCTTCCAGAACCCGGCCTACGGCCCGCACAAGTTACAGCCGCGGTCGCAGTAGAGACCGGGGGGACACCTTATACGGCTACACTACTACTTCCAGAGCGACCCAGCATCGCAGTGAAACCACGACCGCAGATCCCACTGACGAGCAGACTTATCTCTTCAGCCTGAGCGTTCATCTGCCCGAGGATGTCAAACCTCTGGCCAAAGAGTTTATGAATGCCCTTGTCGAAAATCTGCGTCAAGTACTAACCGATGCCTACAATGCGCATGGGAAAGAAATCCAAAATTTGATTCAATTTGCCGAGTCACGGCGTGATCGAGCCCAATCGCAACTTGCAAAAGCAATGGAGCAAGCTAAGGCAATAAGGCCGGCCCAGGCGATCAAACAGAATCCGGCGGATGCCGCTGTGTATCAACAGTTGGAACAGATTATTGATCTGTCGAACTTAACATCTTCTACATCTTTTGTTGATGTAATAGAACAATTAGAGGATTCCGTAGATCCTCCGCTGCAGATACAGCCTAACTGGAGGGATTTGCTCGAAAATGCCGAGATCGAACCGACCACGCCCGCCGGGATGGATCCGCTGCCAGGTATTAAGCTCCGCAAGGCGCTGGAGATTTTATTAGATGGGCTTTCGAGTGATTTTGCAGAACTAAAATACGTCGTGGATGAAGACGTGATAGTAATAGCAACGCGAGATCGGCTTCCGAGTAAGTTGATAACGCGCGTTTATGACATCTCTGATTTTGCATATTCGGCCGGTAGCGCCAAAGAGGTGGCCGATGCAATCCAGAAAACCATCGAGCCTGAGAGCTGGTTTGATATCAGCGACATGGGGGAAGGAACCATAACGCCTTACCCGAGTCAACAACCCAGGAAACTTGCCGTTCTACAAACCTCTGAGATTCATCAACAAATCCAGAGGTTTTTAGAATCCATCAGAATGGATATTCCTGCCGGCACTCCTTTAAATGTCCCCGCTGAAGTACATCTTCGTAAGCAGAATAACCTGCTCGCCGAAAAGCAGAATCTTGAGATGGAACTTGCCCGACTTCAGGGACGTATGCCGGCGATTGAAGAACAAATCAAGAGAATAAAGAAGGAAATAGACGAGAGGATTCAGACTGACCAGGTTAGCGAGGAATTGAGAAAAATACTCGCCGTGCAAGAAAAGTATTTTGAAGGAGTCAAAAGACTCGTAGAAAACGGCACAGTTCCCAATAGTGAGCTTGCGGATGCTGAGGAAAAGCTCGCCAGGGCAAGAATAGAGCTTGCAAGACGGAGCGAACAGATTGGTGTGTCTGTCGGTGCCAATCAACTAGCCACGTTCAGTCACGAGTTGGCTACGCTGGCGATTGATATGGCAGAAAAAAAAGCAATGCTGGAAATCGTTAGTAACCAGCTTAATCAAACAGAACAGCAACTAACGGCTTCTACAATATTAGACCCAAAAGTTTCGCAAATACGCCTTGCTGTAAGAGCATTGGAAATCGCAGAGAGACGTATCAACGAGTTAAATACTCTCTCTCTTAATGTGCAGCCGCCGACGGTATCTGTACTTGGCGCGGAGTAATTTTACTTAAAAGAAACTGAATCCGGCGCCCGTGCTTGTCTCAACTGGGCGCCGGATGAAAATTCACCATCGGCATGTTCGATACCTGTCTCGTATCATGCAATACAAGATTAGTGCTTAAAGTGCCGCTTGCCGGTAAAGACCATTGCGATGCCGTGCTTGTCGGCGGCTTCGATGACTATATCATCTTTCTTGGAGCCGCCCGGCTGAGCGATCGCAACTATGCCTGCCTTAGCGGCGTTATCGACGTTATCCGGGAAGGGGAAGAACGCATCCGAGGCCATAGCACAGCCTTTGGATTCCTCGCCGGCACGTTTGAAGGCTATTAAGCCGGACTCGACGCGATTCATCTGCCCGGCCCCGACGCCCCAAACCTTTTTGTTCTTAACCAGCACGATTGTATTGCTCTTTGTATGCTTTCCGACGAGCCAGGCAATTCTCAAGTCTTCAAGCTGCTGTTTCGTGGGTTTGGCCTTGGTCGGATACGTCAGTGCATCCGGCTCCCAGCCGACGAGATTTCGTTTTTGCAACAGCATTCCGCCGACGATGCATCGCACATCGAACTCGCTGCCGTCGATACTGGTCCTGTCGATCGGTCCTGTTTCTATCAGCCGAACCCGGCCGCCCCAGGCCTTTAACGTCCTGATGATCTCAACGGCGTCCTTATCGAACTCGGGCGCGATAATCACCTCGGCGAAGAATCCGCCGGCCCCCATTGCTTTGCCGAATCGGCTGTAGGATTCCATAATCGTCTGTGCCAGCTCGACGTTCACTTTTCGATTCAGCGCGATAATGCTGCCGAAGGCACTGACCACGTCACCCTCGTAGGCCTTGCGGTATGCCACGCAAATGTCATCATCGACGGCACATCCGCACGGATTAAGGTGTTTGACGACGACTGCCGCAGGCTCGGAAAATTCCTTCACCAGCTCGAACGCTGCGTTCGTATCCATCAGATTATTAAAGCTTATCTCGATACCGCCCTCCAGCAGGGTACCGCTGCTGACCGATGTTTCACCGCTCGCGGGCAGCTTGTAGAGCGCCCCGGTTTGATGCGGATTTTCACCGTAGCGAAGCAGCTTTTCTTTTTTGATTGCTATAGAGACTTTCTCAGGATATTCGATGCCCGCTTTGCCGTTCAGATATTTTGCGATCGCCGCATCGTAAGAGGCGGTCAGACCGAAGGCGATCCGCGCCAGATCGCTCCGCAGCTCCCCGCTAACGGCCCCGTTGTTTTTCTCCATCTCTTCGACAACACGATCATACTGGTCGGCCTGTGTCACTACCGTCACGAATTTGTGATTTTTCGCAGCCGAGCGAAGCATGCTCGGCCCCCCGATATCAATATTCTCGATTGCCTCGGCCAGCGAGCAATCACCCCTGGCAATCGTCTGTTCGAACGGGTAAAGATTCACACAGACCAGATCAATCGGCTCGATACCGTGCTCTTCCATCGCCGCTTTGTGTTCGCGCTTGTCCCGCATTCCCAGCAGGGCCCCGTGTATCTTGGGATGAAGAGTTTTCACCCTGCCGTCCATCATCTCCGGAAAGCCCGTCACCGACTCGATTCCGACCACGCTTATTCCTTCATCCCTTAGCCTTTTCGCCGTTCCGCCCGTGCTGATTATTTTAACCCCCATCTCGCCGAGCTTTTTGGCAAATTCAACGACGCCGCTCTTGTCGGAAACACTTATTAACGCAGTCTTAATTTTCACTTCCATTTGTACTTATTCTCCTTCCCTACGATGAAACACAATTGATTGGCAACGATGATTTATTCGATCGGTTGTAAGCAGGCGGTCCGGCCGCGATCATCGGCAATATAAATATTTTCATCCGTTATATTGGATATGTGTTTTGAGACACCCGCAAAGTTAACGGTATAAAGCTTCTTCGCTTTGACGTTGTCCATCACCACCAGGGTTCTCATCTTTGTAATTACGTAGGCTTTGCTCCCGGCCTCCGTCAGCAAATCAACGCCTCCGGGCACCAGCCACAACAGCGCCCCTGTCCCCTTGTCTATGGCCGTTAAGCCCTTGCGGGGAACATGCTGGTAGATAATACCCTGTGTCACGCGGGGCGCCTCTTCAAGCACGGCAGCGGTCTGGTGCTTCCAGATGAGCCGCCTTCTTTCAGGCAGACCAACGACGTCGACCCGGTAGACATTCGTATCTTTACTGGCAAAAAACAACGAGAATCCCTCTCTGACAATTGGCCCGGCGATAGCCTTCGAAGCATCGAATTGCCAAAGACGTATAGGCTTGTCCGGCGCAATAGAAATGATATTACCTGCGGCGGTGGCAAAGACGACATAATTATCCTCGGCGGCAATTGAAGTGATCAGCGACTCGTTCTCGGCGGCAACCTCGAACATCTGCACCCTGTCATCGGCGCGTAATACATGCAAACGTTTGTCAACACCGCCCAGGTAAATGTACGAACTGTTGCAGGCCGCCGGACAGACGATACTGAATCCAGCATCCATGGTTTTGAGTTCCATCCCGGTATTAGCATCAAATTGAATAAGCTTGCTGCCGTCTACGGATAGAAGCTCGTTGCCGTAAATTTTAAACTCTGCAATCGGCAAATCCGCCGGCGCGATGGTCCTGCCGAATATTATGTTCCCGTTTTTCTTGTTCAGGGAAACCATATAATTTTGGCTGGAGATTGCATAGATACGATTATCGAGCATGAGCAGTTGCCCCAGGCTCTCGTTTTTTTTGATTGGCAGCTCATTTTCCCACAGTATTTTGAGCCTGGCGTGTTTGAGCAATTCCGGCGAAACGAGCGGCCGTGGATTACTTGCCGCGGCGAAGCCGTTCTGCCCAACCGATAAAGCCAAAACACCCACCAGTAAAACGATTCTGCTTCTGACAATTTTTAGCATTTTATTGCTCCTCACAAAAAATATCTTTCCGCCACCACTTTCCGTCGTTTTGCGAAATGTATATATACGGATGCAGAGCAGTCCAATTGCTCTTACACACCCTCATTCAGGATAGCTCCACATAATCAGCCAAATCAATTTTGTGCTCCTGCTCGAATTTCCGCATCTGCTCAATACGCTCGATATCGTCTTTTATTCGATTTGCCAGCTTAAATATATATGGCTTGCCCTCTAAGCGGTTCCGCAGGTCATCGAGCATCGGCTCCCATGTCCCGCCGTACAATTGCGCCTTGAGAATGACCAGCATACGATGCTCATCGCTAAGAATGGCAACGAAATCGTTTACTACCTTGTCAACGTTGGTTTTGACGTTGTTATTGCTATTTTCGCTCGGCTCAGCCATTTGCCAAAACCTCGCCCCGTTCGAAATCCCTGTTCTGTTATATTGCCCCGCCGGCGATTTTCTAACGGGGTTCGTTTGAGCCGAATACTAATGCCCATCTCCGGAAATTGCAACAAATTTTCATAAATTAAGTCCCGACTTGTTTTTCCTCCGAATTTTCCCGGTTATCGCCGGGGTGGGTAACCCGCAAATTTCTGCCATCTTTTCGCCGGCGTAATCCAATGTCCCGGGCGGCAAACCGGCTTTATCGAAGAGTTTTTGAGTCGGTTTTGCCGTTTTCTTTGGAATTCTTCTTTACTCCCGGCTATAACTGAAACTGCTCCCGCCTGAAGCCGATTTTCAAAAAGTCAGATATTGTCTCGCTTTTTCAAGCCTGACTCCGACCTTGCCCACATCTTCTATAGAATGAATATGGTGATGTTTTCTTAGCTCCAGGATTCGCTTAACCGTAACCGGACCGAGCCCGGGCACTCTGAGCAGTGAAAATCTCGATGTATGATTTATATTCATGGGGAAAATTTCCGGATGCTTTTTCGCCCACGCCTCTTTTGGATCTATCGTTAGTGACAGATTGCCATTGTCCTCGAAAATAATATCCGATTCGGCGAAACGGTATTTTCGCAGCAGAAAATCCACCTGATATAGCCGGTGCTCCCGCATAAGAATACCCGTTTTGCTTTCCGGCTCAACCTGCTCACCGGCGATAGATTCGTCCCCCAGGCCCCGCTGATAGGCACTGAAATATACCCTGTGCATCTTTAATCGCTCGTATAGACCATTCATATACTTCACGATTTCCGCATCTTGCTCGCCGGCGGCCCCAACGATGAACTGCGTTGTCTGCTTTACCCTTTCGTATCGCGAGCCGCGCCCGGTCAGTCTGCTGATGAGCTTGATCGGCTCGATGATATCCCGGATATATTGTTTCTTCTGCGATAGTTTCGCGAGATTTTTCTCGCCGGGAGTTTCGATATTCAGCGAAACGGCACTTGCCAGCGAAACAGCCTCTTGAACAGCCGCATCGCTCGCCCCCGGAATAATCTTCAGGTGAATATAACCCCTGAATCCGTGCCTTCTTCGCAGCAATCTCGCTGCGCCGTTGAGCCTGTCCATAGTCGCATCGGGTGAGCCCAAAACCCCCGAGCTTAGAAATAGCCCGAACACTTTTCGCTGATTGTAATAGTCCAGAAAAACCTTTGCAGTCTCCTCCGGCGCCAGACTGACCCTGCGAACGTCCATTTGCTCTCTGAGCGGACAGTACCTGCAATCGTTCGTGCATACATTCGAGGCCAGTGTCTTGAAAAGTACGCTCCTGCCGCCGTTTGGAAGCGTAACCGGATAAATCCATTTGCCCTCGGCGGTTCGCCGGCGGTGTTCGTCCTTACTCGTGCTGCATGAGCAGGCAAGGTCGTATTGCGCATCGGCACTGAGTATCTCCAGCTTCTCCTGTGTACCGGGCCTCGATATGATGCCGACCATTTTCTTTACCTTCGCAGCCTAATCCCTGACTTGCTGTTTTTGCTCTCTGGCTTCGTGTTATTTTACCACTTTAGCCGATACTGCAAAGACTACAAGCCAGATTACAAAAAGTAAAGGCGCAGCATCCAAAAGAATGCCCATAAAAAGAAAAATAATTGCAAGTACAGCAACAACCATTACCGAGAAAAGCAATGGCCCGGCGAGTTTTCCTGTCGTTTGTTTAATTTCCGACTGCCGGGCCTCGTCCCATTTTCTCAGAACCGATTTGGCTCCTGCAGTCTCATCCCTTGGTACAGTAATACTGATTAAGTAGGTCCCTCCGCTTCGAACCGGGGCAGAACTCGGATTCTCCAGTGTTGCAGGATTGAATCCTTCCTTACGAAGCATCCCGAGCACCGTCTGCAGCGATTCGGGATTAGCCTTGTAAACAATAACATTATCCATAGTTTTGCACTGAGCCTAATGATGGCTCATCGTCGTAGTCATTAAGGTCGGCATGATACAGGTAACAAAAATGGCTGCCTGCATCGCCTCGATGACTTCTGTCGTGGCCTTTCCCGTAATTTCTCCTTTGACAATTTGCTCAATGCGAGCCTTACGGCCTTTCAGCTTCTTTTTATCGAAGACTATCTTCAGAAGGCCCGTACTGTTGGCCAGTGATAACAGGACAACAGTACGGGGATCAATATCTCTGGTCTCAGTGAAGATGGCATGTTCCAGCCGTCTAATCAATTCCCTTTCCGGCCCGGGATTGACTTCCGGATATATTTTCCGGGTAAAGAGCAGCAGAACTTTATCTTCGTCGGCCCTGAGGATGCCGCGCCTGCACAGTTGCTGTGCCACGCGGTGTTTAAGGTTCTTTACACCGGCAAACCGCGATACCCATGTCTGGAGCACAGCGCGTCTTTTCGCACTGTTGACTTTTCCGAGACATTCGTCAACCAACGGCTCGTCGAGAAGAGTTGGGCTGACAAGATTGACGAGCTTTCTCTTGCCGGACTGTTCAACCTCGATACGTTTGCTCAATAACAGCTCGGCCAGCAGCGCCGCGCCGATTGCGTACTGGTACATCGTCCCCCCGGAAGCAATTGTACCTTCCTCATCCCGCAGGGCCAGCAGCAATATCTCTTCATGTAGAAATAAAGTGTTCTGCATTGTTATCCAATTTCCGCCTGACCGGCAGCTTCCGTCCCGCTTTTTATCACTGACGATGCCGCCTTAATCATGCCTGCTATGTCGGAAAGATCCGAAGGAATTATAATCGAGTTGTTTGTCTTTGCGAGTTTGCCGAATTCATCCAGATATTGTTCCGCGATGCGAAGGTTTACCGCGTTGACTCCGCCTTTTTCGTTTATTGCCTTGGCGATTTCCCGGATCCCGTTGGCAGTTGCCTCGGCAACTCTCAGAATTTCGATAGCTCGACCTTCGGCCTCGTTTATCCGTTTTTGCTTTTCGCCCTCGGATTGGGCAATCACCTGTTGTTTTTCGCCTTCGGCTCGGTTAATCTTTGCCTGCCTGTCACCTTCCGACTCAGCAATAGTTGCTCGCTTTTCCCGCGTAGCCCTCATTTGCTTTTCCATCGCGTCTTTGATGCTCTGGGGCGGCAGGATATTCTTTACCTCATATCGCGTTACCTTAACTCCCCACGGGTCTGAGGCCTTATCCACGGCATCAACAATCGCGCTATTTACCGTCTCTCTTTCCT
>Ga0209121_10000616_pt1 | contig 37345 bp, 37 predicted proteins | sample Cruoilmetagenom3_FD_187292 | JGI IMG/M metagenome (GOLD analysis project Ga0209121, IMG submission 187292) | Oil polluted marine microbial communities from Coal Oil Point, Santa Barbara, California, USA - Sample 3 (SPAdes) (version 2) | ecosystem: Environmental > Aquatic > Marine > Oil seeps ... | reverse complement strand
TGTGTGGCGCGTATCATGAGCCGCATTGTGCGCAGCATCCGTAGGCAAGAAACCCACCGCGAATAATACGATAACGCCAAAAGCTAAAGCGGCAACATTCTGAGTAAGAGCAGAAATAGCGGGTTTAACTTTATCTTGTTGGTTTACAGTAACATGTGAAGTCATAAGTTATCCTTTAGCACCCACCGTGCATTCTTTACGTCATATTTAACAGGCCGGTCTTCGGGCTCCAAGAGGGTCAAAGGAATTGACCAAGTTTGCGCCTTCCCAACTAATGTTTAGCCAGTGGCACTGCAAACGACTCTATAACCGATGCGGGGGCAGCGATGGGGTTGCGTTCTATTATCCTAGAAACCGCAGTAGGATGATTAAGCACTACCATACTTCCCGATTATCTTTGCTTGTTAGGGCAAAGCACCTGATTCAAATGAATGTTATCAGCAATCCTAATTAATAGGAACTCTGGATAGCTCCTGTGAGAGCGGCTTATCAAGTCTGATCAGTTGATACCAACTGGAATCTACCTTCCCCGAGGACTGGTAAACTTCGATTTTGTAGCCCTTTTTTCCGAGGTCTTGGTTCAAGGTGCTCGCATAGAGCTGTGATCGAAACTCTTTATAACTTAGAGCGTTATCAGAAAGGGTATTAAAAAGCCCCTTTAGTGTGAATCGATACGCGTCATCTATTCGCTGAATCTCTTCGCCACTGGCGCTTATTTCTCGAAGTAATTCGACGTCGGCGTCGACTAATTTATTAAAGAGTTCAGCAACAGCTTTCATAGTGTACCCAGCCATGTTTCATGCTTGAGCGTTCATTACAAACGCTCAAGCTCCTATATCACTGACTCAACAGGCACTCACTCAACGACTGGGATTTTTCCGATTTTGGCCTGCCAAATTTTGGGGGCCGTTTTATGAACTGACTCACCCAAAGAGTCCACCGCGACGGTGACGGGCATATCTTCAACAACAAATTCATGAATCGCTTCCATGCCCATATCTTCAAATGCCACAACGCGTGATTTACGAATCGCTTTGGATACCAAAAATGCTGCGCCGCCCACGGCCATCAGATACACGGCTTTGTGCTTTTTAATGGATTCTATCGCAACATCACCGCGCTCTGCCTTTCCGATCATACCCATCAAGCCGGTTTTCTCCAGCATCATATCGGTAAACTTATCCATCCGCGTTGCGGTAGTGGGGCCTGCGGGGCCAACCACTTCGTCACCGACAGGATCAACAGGGCCAACGTAATAGATAAACTTATTGGTGAAATCCACACCATCGGGCAGCCCTTCTCCACTCGCCATCAAATCGGCAATACGCTTATGCGCTGCATCACGCCCCGTTAACATAGTGCCGTTTAGTAGCAGGGTATCCCCTGGCTGCCATGATTGAACCTCTTCCGGGGTAACCGTATCCAAGTTAACCCGCTTGGCGCCTTCCGCACTGCCCCAGTCAATTTTTGGCCAATCTTCCAGCTTCGGTGCGTGTAATTCAGCTGGCCCGGAGCCATCCAGAACAAAATGGGTATGGCGCGTTGCTGCACAGTTGGGGATCATCGCCACAGGCAAAGAAGCAGCATGAGTTGGGTAATCTTTTATTTTTACATCCACAACCGTAGTAAGACCGCCTAATCCCTGCGCGCCTATTCCTAGAGCATTCACCTTTTCAAAGATTTCTAAGCGTAACTCTTCCACGCGGTTAGAAGGGCCTTTTTTAATCAACGACTGAATATCGATGGGGTCCATCAAGGACTCTTTCGCTAAAACCATGGCCTTTTCAGCGGTTCCACCAACGCCTATTCCGAGAACACCCGGTGGACACCAGCCCGCCCCCATGGTGGGAACGGTTTTCAATACCCATTCCACGATGCTATCACTCGGATTCAACATAACCAGTTTGGATTTGTTCTCAGAGCCCCCGCCTTTTGCTGCGACAGTAATATCGAGCTTATCGCCAGGAACAATCTGGGTATGAATAACGGCCGGCGTATTATCTTTGGTATTTTTACGGGCGCCGGCTGGGTCGCTCAGTATGGAGGCACGAAGTATATTATCGGGATAAGTATAGGCTTTTCGCACCCCTTCGTTGATCATATCTTCCAGTGAAAGCTCTGCATCCCAACTTACTTCCATGCCCACCTTTACAAAGACTGTCACGATACCGGTATCCTGGCAGATTGGCCGATGCCCTTCAGCACACATGCGTGAATTTACCAGAATTTGTGCCAGCGCATCTTTTGCTGCCTGACTTTCTTCCAGCTCATAAGCCTGGTAAACAGCGTCAATAAAATCTTTGGGATGATAGTAGGAAATATACTGCAGGGCATCGGCCACACTTTGAATTACATCATCTTGACGAATTTGGGTCATGGGTCTTGTCTCTAGTAAGGGTGTTTGTAGGTACTGCTCTCTCAGGGAAAAGTCACAAAAGCATTCACCGAGATTATAAACCGAAGAAGCTCTGAAACAATGCCCATTGCCACCAAGTTATTATGCAGCAACGATTTTACTAGGTAAGGCTCAGCACCTTAAACAAAAAACGGAAGCCGAGGCTTCCGTTTTTTGTTTATCAGAATATCAGCAGATCAGGAAAGAAGCGCTTTTTTATCTTCTTCATTAAGAGGCTGGTGACGCACATCTTCGCCTGTCACTGCATAAACCGTATATTCACAAATATTTTTAGCGTGATCTCCGATGCGCTCTAGTGCGCGAGCAGCCCAAAGCGTATTCAACACGCGCGAGACATTGCTAGGGTTTTCCATAATAAGCGTAATCAACTGTCGCGTAACAGACTCATACTCTTTGTCCACTTTTTCGTCTTCTGAAGCCACCTCCAAGGCGGAACGAATATCCATACGCGCCATAGAATCCAGCGCATCGTGCAGCTCTTTACGAACGTGCTCACCCAAGTGATTTAACTCCTGACAGTCACTGCGCGGACGATCCATTTCTGAAAGTTCCAAGGCCATTAGCGCAATTTTTGCCGCTTCATCGCCAATCCGTTCAAGGTCGATGATGGCTTTATGCAAACTCATAATCAAACGCAGGTCACCGGCAGTGGGCTGTCGTCGAGCAATGATTTCCACGCAATTGCCGTCAATACTCTTCTCCATCAGATTGACCTGCGCATCAGCTTGTATCACCCGGTGGGCCATGGATACGTTTCCACTCATCAAGGCTTCGCAAGCGTCTCTCACTTGCGCCTCAACCATGCCTCCCATGGTGAGCACCTGATTGCGAACATCATCCATTTCTTCATTAAATTGCTCAGAAATATGCTTTTGCACCATAGCTTTAACCGTAACGTCCAGTGATATAGTCTTCGGTTTGCTGCTCACCAGGGTTGGTAAACAACGTAGATGTGTCATTAAACTCAATGAGCTTTCCAAGATACATAAATGCAGTATAGTCTGAAACCCGAGCGGCCTGCTGCATATTATGTGTCACGATTATAATAGTGAATCGCGATTTCAATTCGTTGATCAACTCCTCAATCTTTAAAGTTGAAATAGGATCAAGGGCGGATGCTGGCTCATCAAGCAACAGAACCTGTGGCTCAATCGCAATGGTGCGCGCAATAACAAGACGCTGCTGCTGACCACCAGACATGCCTAATGCGCTTTCTTTCAGCCTGTCTTTTACTTCGTCCCATAAGGCCGCACCCTTCAGGGCCCATTCTACTTTGTCATCCAGTACTGAACGCTGATTTACACCCTGAAGACGTAAACCGTAAGCGACATTCTCGTATATAGACTTGGGGAAAGGGTTCGGGCGCTGAAATACCATACCTACTTGTCGACGCAAATTGGACACATCAACCTTGGGATGGTGGATATCCTTACCACCTAGCAAAATCTCGCCTTCAATACGAACATCATCCACGAGGTCATTCATTCGATTAAAACACCGCAGCAAGGTTGACTTACCGCAACCACTGGGGCCGATAAACGCCGTAACACGGTGCTCAGGGATTTTAATATCAACACTTTGCAGGGCCTGCTTTTGGCCATAAAAAAGCTTTAGGTTCTTCGTCTCAAAGGTCGAGACTTCTTTGCTGATATCCAAATGACCATTATCGTTATCCACTGGGGAGACGGATACACTGATTGGTCTCTGTGCTGTTGTCATTCAAACTACCTCTGTCATCTTTATCCGGCAACCGTTACCCGGTCACACCGCGATATTTTTCACGCAAACGGTTACGAAGCAAAATGGCACTCAAGTTAAGAATTACAATAATAAGTACCAGAAGAAATGCGGTGGCATAAACAAGCGGCTGTGCAGCCTCAACGTTTGGGCTTTGGAAGCCAACGTCGTAGATATGAAACCCGAGGTGCATAAACTTTCTTTCGATATGCAAATACGGGAAGTTTCCATCCAGGGGCAACTCTGGCGCCAACTTCACCACCCCGACCAACATCAATGGGGCAACCTCACCCGCCGCCCGTGCAACAGCTAAGATAAGCCCGGTCATAATAGAAGGGGATGCCATCGGGAGTACTACTTTCCACAAAGTTTCAGCTTTTGTTGCACCAAGGGCCAGACTCCCCTCGCGAAGGTTCCGGGGTATTCGTGTCAAACCTTCTTCGGTCGAGACAATCACCACGGGCAGGGTGAGCAAGGCCAGTGTCAACGATGCCCACATTAAACCGGACGTGCCCAAATAAGGGGCCGGAGCATATTCAGGGTAAAACAAACTATCCAGCGTGCCCCCTAAAAAATAGACAAAAAAGCCTAAACCGAAAACACCATAGACGATGGATGGAACACCGGCGAGATTATTCACCGCAATACGGACAACTTTGGTGACAATACCTTGAGAAGCGTATTCTCGCAGGTATACCGCTGCAACAACGCCAAAGGGGGTAACGATAATAGACATAATCAAGACCATAACCACGGTACCGAAGATGGCTGGAAACACTCCCCCTTCCGTATTTGCTTCGCGCGGGTCATCTTTCAGAAAACCAACAAATGTCGAAATATAGTTGGTTATTTTTTGTGCGTAACCCATGCTATTCGGGCGCAAACCTTCGATAACATGGGCGAACGATATACTCACTTCTTGACCGTTCATAACTTGAAAAACGGCGCTATCCCGTTCAATCTCCTGATTCAAGGCCCTCAAGTCAGCCATATATACATCAAATTCTTCACCTAATCGCCGCTCTTCCAATTGGATTTTTTCCAGGGCAGTGGGCGTATCTGCCTTATCAATCTCAAGTTTTTTGCGCTTTAGGCGAAGCTTTTCCAACTGATAGTTGATCGCCCCCATTTCAACCCGTTCAAGTTGGCGCACTTTCTTCCGCAAACTTGCCACTCGCTCGACACGTTGACTAAATTCGCTCCAGGCATTTTCACCTTTGGCGACAAGCTTACCTTTTTCAGAAACAGAAATAAGGTAACCGTAGAACGCCCCCCATTCACTGCGCTCTAACACAACAAGCTCCTTCGGCTTGGACACCGATACAACATTTGCTTGCTCAATCCAGCGAAAATCTGCCGAAATCTCACGGTTTCCCGTTTTCAGTAACCAGCGCTCACCGTTATTAATCTCTGAGGCCTCTGCACCTAGGCTTTTTAAATCCACCTGTTCTTTGCGGATCAACTCGCCAATGATCTTCTGGGAACCACCTTCGCCCTGATAAACCACCTCTACAATATCGGCGGCCCAGAAATGCCCTAAACCACGTACAAGGATCAGCGACAGCAAGGCAATAACCGTTACCATGCTGATCGCTACTGCACCGGCATTTAACCAGATCCAGGGGGAGCCGCTTTTCCACCACTTAGAAAGATTTTTCATAAACAACTCGACCCTACAAATTACTATAACGCGCACGCAAACGCTGGCGAACAGTTTCTGCGGCGGTATTAAAAACAAACGTGGCAGCAAAGAGCACCAAGGCTGCTAGAAACAAAATACGATAATGACTGCTATCCACTTCAGACTCAGGCAGCTCTACGGCAATATTTGCAGACAGCGTTCTCATACCCTGAAAAACACTAAAATCCATGACAGGTGTATTGCCAGTGGCCATTAACACAATCATGGTTTCACCAATAGCGCGGCCCAAGCCAATCATTACGGCCGAAAAAATACCCGGGCTTGCTGTCAAAATCACCACTTTGGTCAGAGTTTGCCAAGGCGTTGCCCCCAGAGCTAGAGAACCTTCGGTGAGATGGTGCGGCACACTGTAAACAGCGTCTTCCGTAATTGAAAAAATGGTAGGAATAACTGCCAAGCCCATAGCAATGCCCACCACCAGAGAGTTACGTTGATCATAGGAAATGCCCATATTTTCCTGTAACCAAAGCTGGATATTGCCGCTAAACAAAACACTCTCTAGCAACGGCCCTACCTCAAAAGACAGCAGTACCGCTACAACCGTAACAGGCATCAACATTGCTGCTTCCCATCCAGTGGGAACAAGATTCCGAATAGAAGGTGGCATAAATTGCCAAGCCAATGCTGTAATAAGAAAAGAGAGAGGAATAACAATAATTAGACTAAACACCGCCACCAAATGATTTTCTAGCGTGGGGGCTAACCATAGACCCGCCAAAAAACCCAGAATGACTGTCGGCAGGGCCTCCATGATTTCGATACCCGGCTTCACCCAGTTTCTCATCATCGGCGTCATAAAATAAGCGGTATAGATCGCACCCATGATGGCAATCGGCATGGCAACCAGCATGGCATAAAACGCCGCCTTCATTGTTCCGAAGGTTAGAGGAACCAGGCTAAACTTAGGTTCAAAGTCATCATCCGCCGAGGAGGATTGCCACACATACTCTTCCGAGTGGTAACCTTCATACCACACCTTCTGCCATAAACCATGCCAGGTCACCTCAGGGTGTTCGTTATCAATGTCAAAAAGTCGATACTCGCCTGGATTGACCTCGGCCAAAAAAGCATCAGAACGGGAAGACAAGGCAATATTGTCAGCTCTATCAAAAAGGGGGCCGGTTGTAATCAGCTCTTTCTGGCCAGTTGTATGGAGAATCGTCAGCTCTTGCTTGGCGCTAAAAACCAGCAAACCTTTACGGCGCGCTTCGGTAATCAGCGCACTGGAATCACCGGGCAAGTCAAAACTTCTTGGGCTAACCATGCGGTAGTCGCCTTGCTCTTTTCTTTGTAAGGTCCATTGCGTCAACACGTGATCGGAAGTCGCCAGTATCAAAGAGCTACCGCCCACAAGAAATTCAGCGTTTTGAACCGTAACTGGCTCCACGAGAAGGGACTGATTAACGAGCACTTCCGGGTCGTCCTTATCCTTTATGTCTAAAACAAGCAGCTCTCCCTGCTTGCTCAGAGCGAGAACCAGCTCAGCAGTATCGTTAACAAGGAGATAATCTACTGGGAATGACACTTCCAAGTTATAGTCAGAATCAACCTCACCTATCTCATCCCCCTCTTCCGCAGGGTAGTATTCAAGCTGAAGTTCATTTGCAATATTAAGATAAACAAAAGCAAGGCCTTCTTCATCCCGCTCAACATTCAAAAACTGTGGATCACCAAGTGCTCCTATTTCGATGGACTCTTCGCCATAAGGGAACCCCACTCTCGGGATTAACTCGCGCTCACCTGACTCAAAACTTACCAGGTAGCTCACTTCCACCAGGATTAAATGGTTTGTTTCATCAAGTAAAGCAAAAACATGCCCTTCCTTATCCACAGGCACAACTCGCTTTAGCCTCCCATCAAAGGGTAGCTCGAAGCTTTTTATTAAACTGCCATCATGAGAATAAAAAAACTGAAGGGGTTCTTGCTGGGAAAAGCGGAAGCCAATTTCACCATTTTCTGAAATCCCCAGATATTTGGTTTGGCTTTGCGCAAGGCTGCTCTGTGAGAATTCAGCGACGCGATCGACAGAGGCAGGAACAAAAATTGGCAGAACAACGGAAAGTAAAAAAGCGAAAATCAGGACAATCGCTAGAATAACGCTCAAGCCACCGAGCTCAACACCCCAGCGGGCCAAGCGGTCAACTACTGCCCTCTGGCGCTGGCGTGGGGTCGTTTGATACAGGTTAAAGTCAGACATATGGGAAGTCTACGTAGTAAGTGTGACCGTAATTTTAAAAAGACCGGCTCAACGCTTCTTCACGCAACTGGTCTCTTTTCAAGTGCTTAGCATCGTGCCAAGCAATCCTAATCCCTGAGGTTTGTCTTCCTTAAACAAATCAACAAAGGCCGATGTCTTTTGTATCGACCCACCGCAACCTAAACACGGGCGCGCAATTATAAACCTAAAAAAGGGGGACTTCCCCCCTTTTTTGCACCAAACCCGAGTTTCGCGCCTGTCTTATTTGAGCTTTTTCAGCTCTTTTTCAGCCACACTGGCTGGCAGCGGAATATAGCCATCCTTAACAACCACTTCTTGCCCAACCTTGGAAAGTACCAGCTTAACAAACTCAAGCTCCAGGGCAGGAAGTGGCTTGTTAGGGTGCTTATTCACATAAACGTAGAGGAAGCGAGAAAGCGGATAAGTTTTGTCGATCGCATTTTCTGCTGATGCCTCAACAAATGGCTTACCTTCTTTTTTAGCAATAGGGACAGCGCGCACTCCGGAAGTTTTGTAACCAATCCCCGAGTAACCGATGCCGTTTAAGGAGGAAGTGATCGACTGAACCACGGATGCAGATCCAGGCTGCTCGTTCACAGTGCTTTTGAAGTCTCCCTTACACAGACCTTTCTTTTTAAAATATCCGTAGGTGCCGGAAACAGAGTTACGGCCATAAATCTGCAAAGAGCGACTTGCCCATGGACCGCTTAGACCAAGATCCCCCCAAGAGCTAACACCCTTGGATGCACCACACTTACGTGTTACGGAAAAGGCTGCATCAACTTGAGGGATAGTCATGCCTTTAATAGGGTTGTCTTTGTTTACGTAAACCGCCAGAGCATCCAGTGCTACACGAATAACGGTGGGCTTATAGCCATGCTTTTTCTCAAAAGCTTGAAGCTCTTTGTTTTTCATCTTACGGCTCATTGGCCCAAGGCTTGACGTTCCTTCAGCGAGAGCAGGAGGGGCTGTTGAAGAACCCGCAGCCTGAATCTGAATATTAACGCTGGGATATTGGCGTTTGTATTCTTCTGCCCAAAGGGTCATCAGGTTAGCCAGCGTATCGGAACCAACACTGGAAAGGTTACCGGAAATACCACTATTAACCTTTTGATATTCTGGTAGTTTTTCATCAACAGACACCGCTGCCTGAGCATTAATATTGATGACTGCAGCACCAAATGCCAACCCAAATGTCGCTATCAGTTTCTTAAGTTTCATAATAAATCACCTTGGTAAACTTCACAGTTTTGTAATATTGAAAACAGGAGGGGCGAGTATGAACGCACTATATGACAAATTTGTGACTAACTTGTCATATGTACAAAAAACCATCTACGAGAGGACGCACTCCCGCATAGACCAAGGGAAGTCTTTTTTGCGGGTAGGCAATTAATTTGCTATAGCACCCATTAAAGAAGGGGAGTTCAAGAGGGCGATGAGGCGATAAGTGGCTTCAATGTTTCATCCGGCTCAGACTCATCCAACAACCTCTCCCCAACAACCGTCGAAAACAGCACCCTCGGAGCAGGAAACTCACAAGAAAAGCAGCTCCCCTCGCCCACCTCAGACGTTATATCAAGCTCGCTATCATGGCGTCGTAAAATCTGCTTGACGATGGCGAGCCCCAACCCGGTACCGCCTTTATCTCTGGAGCGCCCGACATCTATACGATAAAAGCGCTCGGTTAGGCGCGGCAAATGCTCTGGCTCTATACCCAGGCCCTCATCCCGCACCTCAAAAATCGCTTTGCCGTCAGACTCATACCACCGAACGGTGATTTTTGTGCCGTCAGGCGTGTACTTGATAGCATTACTGATCAGGTTGCTGAACACACTATAAAGCTCAGAGTCCACCGCTCGCAGCATTAAGTTCGACTGAATATCCACATCGATATGATGACGGCCACTGCTCAAGTGCTCCATGTCAATCAAGAGACTCTTTAAGACACCGCTAACCCTCACCTCCGGACACCTATCTAACAGGGGCGGCTCAGCCGTATCCAGGGTAGAAAGCGTGAGCAAATCACCCACAATTGTTTTCATTCTCGTGGCAGGCTTGAGCATTTTATCAATACTGTTACGGTAGCCTTCATCCAGCGCCTCATCATCGGCCAGAATTTCAAGATAACCCAGTACCACTGTAAGCGGGGTACGCAGTTCATGAGACACATTGGCGACAAACTGCTGACGCATATTCATTAAATGATGGATATGCGTGGTGTCGCGGGCAACCAGGAGGCGTTGATTTTTGAACTCCACCAAGCGCAGCTCAAGGCTTTTTGTATCATCCACTGGGGAAGGGATCTCAAGGTTTACATTGCCCTTCCTGTCTTGCAATAAATCGGCAAACTCAGGAGCCCGAATAATATTGGAAACAATTTGCCCGCGATCCTTGTGATTAAGCCCCAACATAAGTTCAGCGGCTTTATTGAACCATTCAATTTCGTCTCGGGGATTTAGCAATACGGCAGGATCAGGCAATGCCTGAGTACTTTCACGGAAACGTTTCAGGATTTTGCCCAACTTCTTTTTTCGGGTGCGGCTTTTTTTCTGTAGCTTCAGATACTCATATGATAGTTCGCCCCAGCCCCCGCTTTGCTCAAGCGCCCTTCTTTTTTTTGAAGCGCTCCACTGCGTAAAGCGATACATTTGCCTCAATTGGTAAAGGCTAAAGATAAATGCCGCGACAAAAAGGCCGACCATCAACTCGCCACCAAGCCCACCGAACAGCGCCCCCACACTCAGCAATATAACTAAACGCAAGGCCTCTTGAGCCCAGGGGCTTTCCATATCATCACCATACTATTGTTATTCTGTTAACTCACTTTCGTCGAAAAGCGATAACCCGCACCACGAACAGTCTGTATATGCCTATCATAATTCTGCTTGACCAAAAGCTTACGCAAACGCAAAACATGCACATCCACCGTGCGATCCTCAACGTAAACGTTACGCCCCCATACGCGATCCAGCAATTGCTCCCTGGAAAATACCCGTTCAGGGTTACGCATTAAGAATTCCAGCAGGCGATATTCTGTAGGCCCGACATGGATGGGTTCACCAGCCAGGACTAGTCGGTGAGCCTGGGTGTCGAGAGAGAGTTCACCAATAGATAACAGTTCATCCTCGTTATTGGCCGAACGCCGCATAACGGCTCGAATACGAGCAACCAGCTCTTTAGGCGAAAAAGGTTTAGTCAGATAATCATCAGCGCCCACATCAAAACCGCGAAGTTTATCGCGCTCTTCACCGCGGGCAGTTAACATAATCAAAGGAAGCTCTTTGGTATGATCATCAAGGCGCAGGCGACGTACAAACTCTACCCCGCTCATCCCCGGCAGCATCCAGTCTATCAGAGCAACATCAATACCGGGCTGGTCGAGCAAGCGAATAGCGTTTTCGGCATCTTCGGCCTCGGTTATATGAAAACCTTCTCGCTCCAGAGAAAATCGCAGCATATCGCGAATATCAACATCATCTTCCACTATTAAAATATTTTGGCTGGCCATCTTTTTCACCGTAACGGAAAAATGCCATCTAAACAATAAGATGTTACAAGTACATGACAGTCACCGAGCTTAACTACATTAACACTAAGCAAAAAATACTGGTGAAATATAATAGCATGACAAAAACCGCTGCTTTATAAGCCAGGCTGAACCATCAAAACAATAAATCCTTAACATTTGTTATCTTTATTGATTTTGGTTAGGGTTTAAGCGGCAGATCTGACAATATAATAGCGCAGTCATTTCACTTTAACCCGCTAGTTTTAACACCGTAATTTAACGCAATCTCTTGCACCCAGGAAAAAATTGCAATGACCCAACAAGACGAACTTATTAAAACACTTGAAAAACTGCACCTACAGCTTAAAGACTATGAGCCAGAGCAGTCACTGGATGAAAAAAGCGCACAACTGCTTGAGCAAATCAGCCATGACATCCTGCAAATAAACCAAACGCTCCCAGAAGGTGAAAAACATCAGTCAGAGGCTTTAGAAGAGTCCATTATTCATTTCGAGCAGGATCACCCCACACTCACTGGCATACTCAGGGATGTTGCAGACTTATTAAATAAAAGTGGAATCTAAGAGCATAAAGATGCTTATTCAAACACTAAAGAGACCTATCAGATGAGCGATCACCAGGAATCAAAATCTCTGCTTCTTGCCAAAAAAGAAGAAATCGAAGAACGATTACGCCGCACCGACAAACATATTCACCACCGCGACGAACCCTTAAGCGCGGACTTTGCCGAACAAGCCAGTGAGATGGAAAACTTCGAGGTACTGGTAGCCCTGGACAAAGAAGGAAAAGAAGAACTCGAACAGATAAACACAGCCCTTACGCGCATTGAAAGCGGTCATTATGATGAATGCAGCGCCTGTGGTGCCAACATCAGCAAAAAACGTCTGGAAGCGATCCCTTATACTGCTTATTGCCTTGATTGCGCTGACAATGTGCAAGCATAATTACTGAGCGTACTTTATCACCTACTTTCTAACCTAGCGCTGTAAATAAACTAGGCAGCGCTGGAAGCAACCCCCCCCTTGGAGATGTTTATGCCCACCTACCAACATATATTGCTAGCAATTGATTTAACTGAAGAGTCCAACGACAGCCTACTAGAAAAGGCTCTGGAGCTATCAAACAGTGACCAGTGCAGATTAAGCATCCTTCACGTTGTCAGGCCCGTTGGATACACCTACGATCGAGGCCTTTCTATGGGCTTGCTGGATGACAGCATGAAAACGCTGCAAGAAGAAGCCATCAGCCAGGCAAAAAGCAAGCTGATGGAAATCGCCAAACAAAATGCCATTCCTGAAGACCGCATGCATTGCAAACTGGGCAAAGCCTCCTTGGAAATCATCAATCTTTCTAAGGAGCTAAATGCCGACTTGGTAATCGTAGGCAGCCACAGTAACCCCAGTCCACTTCAGAAAGTCGGCGCGACCGTGCGTGGTATAACCGACAGGCTTGACTGCGATACACTCATCGTTCAACGCTAATAGAAAACACAGCCCCAAGAGTAGCAACGGGGCTTCACTTGTTCTCCTGTGAAGCCCCCTCTTCTTCGCAATCCACGTACTTTATAATCTCCTCAAGACGCTCTTGTGCCGCCTCATCCTGGCCCTCTTCTATCAGACGCTCGAGATCTTTTTTATAGGTCACAAAATCTTCCGTGCAACCCACCCCCACAGTAGCATCCCCCGAAGGTACTTGCGCTACGCAAGCACAAAGCGCAGCTATCATGGCGACAAGCCCACCAGCTCTTATTATTTTGATCAACTCAACTCTCCAACAAGATTGTTAAAATATCATCCCTTAAGGGCTGTTCACTCGAAATTGCGACTACATAATCAAGCTCTTTATCACTAAACTCTTCCACCACTTCAGACTGGGCCAACATAACCTCAAGCCCTGCCTCAGAGGCATCACCGCCTTGCTTTTCCCTTTGGGCAAGTCGTTTGCGTATGGTGGAGTTACTGGCCAGGGTATTAATAATACGAAAAGGCACGTTTAGTGAAACGGCCAACACCTCAAAAGGCTCACGGCTTTGACGGGACAAAAAGGTCGCATCGACAATAACAGAGTACCCCGCATCCAAGATAGTCTTGGCCAGGCTTTCTAAGCGCTGAAAAGTTTTCCGGCTAATCTCCTTGGTATAAATACTTTCAGCCAGCCTTTTTTCACTGCGCTCAGTCGGGGCCAAACCAAAGAGACGTTTGCGCTCCACATCCGAGCGAATTTGTATCGCTCCTGCCTTAGCCGCAACCTGGCGCGCAAGCGTTGTTTTCCCCGACCCGGAAACACCATGGGTTAAGGCACAAAACAACGGCTTAGGTTCTAAATATGTTTCAGCCAAATGAATATAACGTTGTGAGCCCACAGGCTCTTCTTGCTTAAAGGTAGCCTCCTTGCTTGCACCCTGACCTCGCTCTTGAATCAGGTGCACTTTTGCTCTTACCAAAGCAAGATAAACCTTATAAAAAGTAAGAAGCTTTAGTCCAAGGTAATCATCACGATATTCAAGATAGGTATTCAGCAAATGATTTGCTTCGGCATAACGCCCCCGGCTTTCGAGATCCATCAACACAAAAGCCAACTCACAAACCACATCTATAAAACGAAAAGCAGGATTAAATTCAATGCAATCAAAAAACGTGACCTCACCGTTTATCAAGGCCATATTGCCCAAGTGAAGATCACCGTGGCACTCTCGAACCATCCCGGATTGCCAACGCTCCTCAATGGCCGCCTGCAAATCCCTAAGCGCGCTGCGAGACCAGCCTTCCAGTGCATTAAGGCGAAGATACTCGTCGCTGGCAAGCAAGGATTTCATGGTGGCAAAATTACCCAGAACCGCTGAGGAAACAGCCGAAAAACTGCCAAATTCTGCCTCTGGCTCCATTTTCTGTGTAAATAGGGAGGCGTGAAAAGCAGCCATTTTTATCGCGATCTGTTTGGCCATTTTCAAATCAAAATCATCAGAAACCACCAACTGATCCAATAAAGAGCCAGAATCAAACTGCTTCATCTTGACCGCATAATCCACAACAAGCCCCTTTCCCCCCAGCCTTAAACCACCGGGCTGCACACACAGGGGCTGCACATCAAGATAAAGGGATGGCGCAAAGCGTCGATTTAATCTGATTTCTTCCTGACAAAAATGGTGGCGTTTTTCCAAGCTGGAAAAATCAAGAAAATCCAACTTCAAGGGTTTCTTAAACTTATAAACAAACTCACCGGTCAGAACGACCCAAGAAATATGCGTTTCGACCAACTCCAAAGCCGAAACAGGGTGCGGGTATAACTCCGGGCTCAACAAACACTCTGGCAGCCCCCCTGTAATCTCGCTCATATCAATCAGGGAAGCTCTTCAATAAAACCATCAGCCGGAGGAACCGGCGCCTGAGTAGGAGCCGCAGGTATAGGAGCGTCGTTGATCACCGTCAATTTAGAAATCACCTTGGTAACACCTTTTGCCTTGGCAGCAATTTTCATTGCACTCATCTCCGCTTCTTTGGTATCCACCGTGCCATAAAGCGTCACAACACCCTGATAGGTGTTCACATTTATATTAAACGCCTTCACGTCCTTATCGCCAAAATACCAGCTTTTGATGGTCGAAGTCGTTGTCGCATCCTGAGCAATGGTATTAATATCCCGTTTATCTTTTCCCACATAATAACCAGCCGCGACACCCCCCACTAACAACGTAGCAACAGCTCCGCCCGTGGTACAGGCGGCCATTGATGCAGAAAGAAATAAAATAAGACTAACCTTTAAACATTTACGCATAACTACCCTTCAGTTCCATAAAAACATTTCCTCTTACACAGATAGATGGACACATAAGCACCTACTCTCGAGTCACAATATCACAAGTTTCCGTATTAGAATCAAAAACAATTACTGCCAACCCTTCACGCAGAAGATTCTCCACCTGCATAACTTTCCGCTCAAGCGATACCTCCTGCTCCCCATAGTCTGTACCATCACGGCTTACGAACTCTTCAATAAGGGCGCGTAAAGCACCTGCTGATAACTGTTGATAAGGAATTTGCATAAGTACCTCTCGGGCTCTCAATTCTACACAAAAACCTATAAGCCAGTATTGGAAACATCGAAAGAATACGGGCTGAACTGGATCAACAATTACGCTATAATCTAAGGCAATTGAGCCAATATACCTTAACAATACCTCCAATAGGGATACCATCAAATGCATCAACTTCAAGACTTAATTAATGGTTTTGAACGCTTCAGACAAACATTTGTGGCGGGGGAAACCGGAAATTTCCACACTCTCGCTTTGGATGGTCAGTCACCGAAGGCACTGGTGATAGGCTGCTGTGACTCCCGCGTTGATCCCGCTCTTATTATGGATTGCGATCCGGGAGATCTGTTTGTAGTACGCAACGTCGCCAACCTCGTTCCCCCATACAGCCGCGAACGGAGCTACGCATCCACCAGCGCGGCACTGGAATTCGGTCTGCTGTCCCTGAATATCCCGCATATTATTATACTCGGACATTCCCGCTGTGCTGGCATACAAGCGGTTCTCGACAAACGCATCAACCACGACCAAAGTAAGAATAGTAGCGTAGACCAGTGGATGAGCAACGCCATCGCTGCTGCAGAAGAGACAGTTCAGGAAAGCAGCGACTTGCCCATTGAAGAGCAGCGCTGTATTTGCAGCCGTAAATCTCTAATCAAGTCAGTGCAAAATTTGAAAACTTATCCTTGGATCAAGGAAAGGTTAGCTCAGAACAAAGTGACAACTAGCGGTTGGTATTTTAATTTACTGGACGCCTCGGTCGAACAATACTGCGAAGACAGCCAGACATTTAAGGCCCTGTAGCACCCTTTATTGATGAATATCAAACGACAGTTTGACTGGGCAATCACCCCTAACTACATCGTGTGGGTTGGTCGATCCGACTGAAGCGCTCCAGCAAGATAGGTTTCTATTTTCTTTCTTGCTATATCACCCTCTTCGTTAAACTGCACCCCTATTCCAGCGGCACGCGTACCTCCTGCCCCTCGCGGAGTAATCCAGACAACTTTTCCTGCCACAGGAATTTTCTCCGGCTCCTCCATAAGAGTTAATAGAAGGAAAACCTCATCCCCTAGGCGATACTGCTTACTCGTGGGAATAAAAAGCCCTCCATTCACAATAAATGGCATATAGGCGGCATATAGCACCGCTTTGTCTTTAATCGTGAGTGAAAGAATCCCGCTCTTTACACCTGCCATGCAAGCACTCCTTAGTAAAACCTGTGTGACTTCCCATGTCGGCTTTACCCGCTATGGAAGCTGAGACCAGTAAATAATTAAACTTTCCATCATTAAAAGTATATTAGGGTTTCCACCTTGAGCAAGTAACAAATAGTTAGCGAACACTTCTTCACTAAATAGAAAGATACTTTCTGTTTGCAGCGTACTGATAATCTCCCCAAAAGTGGGTCGCAAATCCTCGTTATCGATGGCCAGGTTCTGACCTTGCTTGACCCAATCCAGAGCCCACTGGTGCAACCATAGCAGCAGCTCGTCAGTAGGAACTTCCTGCAGGGATTTAGCCACAAGCAAGGGTTCTATCTGCCTCAAGCGCAACGAGAGAAGCTGTCTGGCAATGACTTCCCGCTGGCCAAGCCATGCCCATTGCTGTGCCTGCAGCGCCTTGAGTGGCGCGCCGCCGGTAATTGCGAGCAGAGTTTGCGCTTGCTCGGGGCTAGCCACAAGCGGACTGAGCCACCGTAAAGACACGTCCTTTGACGGCACATGAAAGTAAAGGTGCTGACAACGACTTTTAATGGTTGGCATCAAAGCGCCCGCCCTGGCACTTATCAGAATTAACAGGCATTGGTCACCCGGCTCTTCAAGAACTTTCAACAGAGCATTCGCCGCAGACTCGCTCATTTCCTCCGCTCCATTGACCACAACACAACGATAACCATCCAGTTGCGCCTGCTTTGCTAGAAACTCTCCTACTTCGCGCACCTGATCGATGCTGATGTTTTTTTTCTTTTCCAGTCGCTCGACTACTTTTAAATCTGGATGATTACCGGATATCCGCAGCAAGCAGCTTTTACACTTTCCACATGCTTGCTCCTCCAGCCTTTGTGTTTCGGGCTGATGACAAAGCATTCTGTCCACCAGACTGGCGGCAAAATTCTGCTTCCCCACCCCTTGAGGGCCCAGAAATAGTAGCGCATGGGGCAAACGTCCCGATTGCTGGCTACCAATAACCTTCTCCCACTGGGCTTGTTGCCAGGGGTAAGGAAGCGCAGGACTGGTAATATCGAGAAAACTACTCATGCTTAAACGAGGCTCTCCAAAACCCCACGAATATCATCTTGTACCGAAGACAAAGGTTGGGAAGCATCCACCACCGCATAACGATGCGGATTTTGTTCTGCTCGGGCAAGGTAGGCTTGGCGTACCCGTGAAAAGAACTCCAGGTCTTCTTGCTCAAAGCGATCCAGAGCACCGCGTTTTGCTGCGCGCTGCATGCCTAGTTCCACGGGCAAATCGAGAAGAATAACCAAGTCAGGCCGCAATGCTCCCTGCACCAGGCTTTCTAACTGCTTAATCGTATCAAAAGACATTTTCCGCCCCCCGCCCTGATAAGCAAAACTTGCATCCGTAAATCGATCAGATACAAGCCATTTACCCTGTTCCAAGGTAGGCACAATGAGCTTCTGCAAGTGCTGAGCGCGAGCAGCAAAGATAAGGAGGAGTTCGGTATTTTCACACACGACTTCATCTCGCGGAGTCAGCAGCAATTCCCGAATTTCCTCGGCAAAAGGGGTGCCACCGGGCTCTCGAGTGACCAGTACATTTTTATTTTTACTGTCTAAAAATTCCTTGATAAAGGCCAGGTTACTGCTTTTACCAGCGCCTTCTGTACCTTCGAGACTAAGGAAAAGCCCTCGCTGTGTATCACTCATGCACTTCAAACCTCATCAGTTTATCGTTTGGGAGCAGAGCGATAATCAGACCGCCTTTTCCACTGGTATTCCCTGACTGCCTTATTGTGCGCCTTCAGGCTTGAAGAAAAGTAGTGGCTACCATCTCCTCTGGCAACAAAATACAGGCTATCTCCATCCTTGGGTTGCACGCTCGCATGGATCGCTTCCCGACCGGCCATCGCTATAGGTGTGGGCGGCAGGCCGAATATGACATAGGTATTATAAGAGGTTTTAGTTTTTAAATGCTTGCGAGTAAGATTTCCATTATAACTTTCCCCTAAGCCGTATATCACCGTAGGATCAGTTTGCAGGCGCATTTTTTTCTTTAAACGGCGAACAAAAACACCTGCGATTTCCCCACGCTCCTCCGCTAGGCCGGTTTCCTTTTCCACAATCGACGCCATAATAAGTGCTTCGTATTGATTCTTGTAGGGCAACCCTTTCGCACGTTTCTCCCATTCTTTATCGAGAACCTCGTGCATCCGCGCATAAGCCCGTTTGAGTATACTTAGGTCACTATCGGAGCGAGAAAAGTGATAGGTGTCTGCGAAAAAAAGACCTTCTGCCGATGCCTCCTTTAGCCCCAAGACACGGTGAAGCTGGGTTTTGGAAGATAGATCCAGCGTATGTTTCAACTTTGGCTCTTGTGCCAATGCTGCCAAAAGCTCATTCACAGACCAGCCCTCAACAATGGTAAAGGCATGCTGAATACTCCGGCCATCGATGAACTGGGCAAGAATTTCCAGCGGCGTAAGACCGGCTTCCAGGCGATATTCACCTGCTTTTACCTGCGCAGATTTACCGCTAAAGCGTGCATACAACCTCAGCGGCAAAGGACTATCAAGCAGGCCTCTGGCATAAAGCTGCTTGCTGACACTTCGAAATGAACTACCATTCGGAATCTCAAAATCCAAATAGCTGCCCGGCAGCTTAACAGGGCTGGTCAGCGAACGGTAAGACGTATAAGAAAACGTAATGCCTAAAATGAAAACAAGGCCTGTCGATACAAGCAGTAGGCGTTTTAAGAACTTAATCACTGCAAATATCCTGGATCCACAACTGAGCGAGCTGCGTAAGCCTTCCCACTGGCCATTGTTTGGATTCTAGTCGAACGACAGGCCAGACCCCGAGCACACTATTACAAACAAAGGCTTCATCGGCATCGTAAAGTTGCTGAACGCTCACGCTTTCGCTAATACAGATTTCCACTTTATGCTTCCTCGCCATATCCAGCACGTGGGTGCGCATTATTCCCGCCACGCCGGCTCGCTTCAAACTTGGTGTGATCAAGATGTTGTCGCGAACGATAAAGATATTACTCATCGTCCCTTCGATAATTGCACCCTGCTCATCCAGCATCAAACCTTCTTGAATATCAGAACAGTTCCACTCATTTCGCGCCATTACATTGTCGAGACGATTAAGATGCTTGAGACCAGCCAATGCGGGGTTCACACTCACGGGCATCTTACACAGCCTGATTTGAATGCCCTCTTTTCGGTGCTGCAAGGGGTAACCCGGGTGATCAAAGAGCTGAATGATCCGCTGAGTCACTGTTTTCTCTGGAAAGCGATAACCCCGGCCACCAACGCCGCGAGTCAGAATGATTTTAAGTACGGCCTTGTCGGCATCGGAAAGCAAGCCTTCGCCTCTGGCCTGCTGCAGAAAACCCTGCAGTTCGTCTTGCAGAGTGCCCATAGAGAGTTGAATCTGCAGTCTCTTTGCCCCCGCCTGCAAGCGGGACAGATGTAAATCCAGTAGGCGGACCTGCCCACATTCATATAAGAGGGTTTCAAAAAGGCCATCACCATAGGCCAGTCCTCTATCCAGCAAGGAGGCCGTCTGGCTATCTTCGCCATTCACCCAGGCTTTTCTCATATTTAATCCACAACAGGTAAAGCATAAACCTAAAAACCTCAGTTGGATCACGAAAGTCTGTACAAGCTCTTGACGCACCTAGAAAATTTCAAAAAGTTCTCATCTCCAGCCGTATACGGCGCTTACGCCCAATAAGGTGAAAGCGAATTTTTAAAACTCCCTATGCACGCCAATATCTCGCCTAAGAGCGCCTACTGTCGGTGCACATCTTTTTCGTGCCTTTATGCTCTCGGGGTGCAACTGAGGTTTCTAGGATAAAGCGCTACGACAACAAATATCATCAACAAAGCCCACAAACAAAAAAGGCCGCTAAACTTGTTTAAGTATAGCGACCTCTCTCTGAAATTGATGCGCCTATAACGGGGTCAGCCCCGCGCGCAACAAGCTCTCACTTACTGGTTTGTTTTAACGTAGTTAATCGCTAAGCCAACAGATGTAATTTTTTCGGCTTCTTCATCCGGGATTTCAGTTTCGAATTCCTCCTCCAGCGCCATAACCAGCTCAACAGTATCTAATGAGTCTGCACCGAGATCGTCAACGAAAGACGCTTCTTCCTTCACCTCTTCCAAGTCTACACCCAACTGTTCAGCAACAATTTTCTTTACACGCTCTTCAATAGTACTCATATATTTATTCTCTTGTAATTGGAGACTTCCCTACGACGAACCGTCGGCGGGAAGTGTAGTAAAACTATGGCCCAATAATCAAGCCAGATGCTAATTTTTTAGCCCATAAACATGCCACCATTGACATGGAGCGTAGTTCCAGTGATATAAGCCGCATTCTCAGAGGCCAGAAAGCCTACCGCAGAAGCAATTTCTTCAGGCGCGCCCAAGCGCCCAAGCGGCACCTTGGTCAGCAAGGCTTCTTTGTGAGCATCCGCCAAACCACTGGTCATATCTGTCTCAATAAAACCAGGCGCGACTGCGTTGACGGTAATATTCCGTGCAGCGACCTCTTGAGCCAAAGCCCTGGTGAAGCCTTCAAGGCCACTTTTTGATGCGGCGTAGTTACACTGCCCAGCATTACCAGTTGAACCCACAACGGAGCTGATATTTACGATACGCCCCCAGCGGGCCTTTGTCATACCCCGCAACACCGCCTTGGTGACACGATAAAGAGCAGAGAGATTCGTATCAATCACCTTATCCCACTCATCTTCTTTCATGCGCATCATCAGGTTATCCTGAGTGACACCAGCATTATTAATAACAATCAAAGGGGCGCCGTATTTTTCCTGGATATGCTTTACCCCAGCACCTACAGATAAGGTATCGGTGACATTCATCATCAAGCCTTCACCTTTTGCAGAGGCACTGGATAAATAGTCAGAAATTCCTGCCGCACCGTTTTCGGTGGTGGCAGTGCCAATCACCGTGGCGCCTTGTTCAGCCAGATTCAGCGCAACCGCCTTTCCAATTCCTCGGCTTGCACCCGTTACCAGGGCCACTTTATCTGCAAGTAACATAAACTTTCCTCTTCGTTACACTTTAGTCAAGGCAGCATGAAAACCAGCAGGATCCTGCAGAGTATTGCCCGCGAATTTTCTATCTATACGTTTGTTCAAACCTGTCAGCACCTTGCCCGGGCCGCATTCACAACCCGCTTCAGCACCCGTTGCCATTAACTGCTGTACCACCTTCACCCACTGAACTGGACTATACATTTGACGAACCAAAGCAGCTCTAATTGCAGCCACGTCCGTTTCAACAGTCGCATCTACATTGTTCACCACAGGGATAAGTGGGCTACTGATGTCTATGCCATCCAATTCAAGCTGAAGCTGATCTGCTGCGGGTTTCATTAATGAGCAGTGGGAAGGCACACTGACCGCCAAAGGAACAACTTTTTTAGCGCCTTGCGCCTTAAGCAGATCACCCGCCCTGTCAACCGCAGCCTTATCCCCAGCAATCACAACCTGACCTGGAGAATTATAATTAACTGGCGAAACCACCTGCCCCTCAGCCGCCTGCCGACATATTTTCTCAATAAGCTCATCATCCAGGCCCAACACAGCTGCCATCGCACCCTGGCCAGCGGGAACCGCCTGCTGCATCAGCTCACCACGCTTTTTCACCAAACGCACACCATCAGCAAGGGAAATAGCACCCGCGCATACCAATGCAGTATATTCACCAAGACTATGACCAGCCATGGCGATGGGCTCAGCGCCATCCTGCTCCCCCCACACTCGCCATATCGCGACACCGGCTGCTAACAGTGCGGGCTGAGTGATATCGGTTTGATTCAGTTGCTCGGCAGAGCCGTTTTGAACTAGATCCCAAAGATCATAACCCAGGGCTTCAGAAGCTTTTGCGAAGGTGTTTTCAATCAGGCCAAACTCGCTAGCAAGCTCTTTTAGCATACCGATGGATTGCGAACCCTGACCTGGATAAATAAATGCGATATTTGATGACATAGTGAATTTCCCTATGGATTCCCGTCTATCCCCACAGCTCAACACAGCATTTTTATTAGTAAGTATTGCAAAGGGAGACTGCAAACCGTGCCAAGAAAGAGCACTTTCCAGCAGATTTATTTCAAACGGTACTGAATTTTAAACCTTACTAACTTCATTCTTCTCGGTTTTATTAGAAAACCAGTCTTCAATGAGGTAAGGGATATTTTTTTCAACTTCTATGGCTGCAAGCCTGATCGCGGTTGCAAACCCTGCACGATCAGCGCCGCCGTGACTTTTAATCACCACTCCACGCAAACCAATCATGGTGCCGCCATTGTACTCACCTGGATCCATTTTCTTCTTTAATCTGGCTAAAATCGGCAAAAAAGTTAAGGCAGAAAGCTTGGTCAGCAAATTTTGACCAATCCCATCTTTAACTAACTGGGAAAACAGGCGCGCGGTGCCTTCGCAGGATTTAAGCGCGACATTACCGGAGAAGCCGTCACAGGAAACCACATCCGCCTCGCCCTTAAAAATGCCATCCGCTTCAACGAAGCCGATATAATTGATCTGCGGATCAGCTCGCAATAGCTCGGCAGCGTCTTTAATTACTTCGTTGCCCTTCATTTCTTCCGTGCCGATATTAAGCAAGCCAACTCTTGGCGCGGAAATACCATCAACTGCCTTGGACAAAATAGAGCCCATTAAGCCAAACTGGTACAACTGCTCAGCACTGCAATCAAGGTTTGCACCTAAATCCAACACATGGCAGTGCCCTGTCATGGAGGGCATATTGAACACGATAGCAGGGCGATCGATTTCTGGAGGGGTTTTTAATACAAAACGGCTAGTGGCCATTAAGGCGCCGGTATTCCCTGCACTAACACAGGCATCCGCAACCTTTTCTTTAACCAGATTGGCTGAAACTCGCATTGATGAATTCTTCTTATTGCGCATAGCAGAAGAAGGCTTTTCATCCATCGCAACCACCTCAGTGGTATGCTTAATATCAATGCGGTCTTTCACTGCCGGGTAGCCCCGGCACTTAGTTAGTTCGAGCTCTATGCTGGCGCGATCCCCAACCAGGACTAAGCGCAGGTGTGGATTTGCCCGCACACTATCAATACTGGCGGGGACCGTGACAGAAACGCCATGATCCCCCCCCATCGCATCAACAGCAACCGTCACTGTAGAAGTGCTCATCCTGGAGAAGTTATCCTTTTTTAAACTTATTCGTCGTCTTCATCTTCTTCAACTTCTACCACAACCTGTTGGCCACGATAAAAGCCATCAGCACTCACGTGATGACGACGATGAATTTCACCTGTTGCCTGCTCTTCAGACAAGGTAGGCCCACCAAGACTGTCGTGTGAACGACGCATGCCTCTGCGGGAGCGTGACTTTTTGCTTTTTTGTACTGCCATGATCGGCTCCTGTTATAACTACTTGCAGTATTGCTAAAATACGTAAAATCTTAATTTCTATTGATCCAAAAAGTAATCAGCTCTTTTTCTTGATTTCGGCGAGCACCTCAAAAGGATTTTGTTTCACCTCACTCCCGTTTGCAAAGCCCTCATCGTGCGACTGATGATCAGGAGCCTTGCATTCGCCTTCCTCATGCATTGGAACTGGCGGAAGAGCAAGCAAGAGTTCATCCTCAATTAAATCAAACAGTGAGACTGCCTCGTCTTCCACCATGATGGCATCGTAAGCCTTAGGCACATCTTCGAAGGCAGTCTCATCCGTTATAAATGCCCAGCTAACAGAGGCTTCAAGCGGGATGGACACGACCCCAAGGCATCGCTGACAAACAACTCCTGCAGTAGCTCTGACATAGCCAGAGGCAGTCGCAAAACCCTGCTGATCTCGCTGAAAGGCTAGTTCAACTTCAGCAAAACCCTCTTGTGAAGTTTTATTGGCCAATTCATCGCGCAAACGGGGCAGAGAATCCAGTTCAACAGGACCATCAACAAGCGCCCTTTTTGCCACTAATTTAAAGGGTTCGATCATCGTTGGTAGAGGGTGCTCAGACATAGGGGCGAAATGATAGGGATCTACCATGCAGCTGTCAAAGACTTATGCACAAAAACACTGGGTTTATTTTGTAACACCCGCCTTTTAGGGCAGGTGTTACAAAATAATGGTCTTTTTATTAAGGCTGCAAGCGAGACTCCACAAAGGTATGCGCCCCAATACCCAGTTTTATTGCCAAAACCTCGGCGACGGCGACACCCATCCTTTCCAGAAGCTGCTCCATCGGACTTGGTCGCACGGTGTAGTCGACAACCTCTTCATTGCCAATCTTATCCCTTGCCACAACACCCGCACTGGCGAAACCATCGATTAAACCCAGAGCTTTTGCATCAGTGCCATTCCAGAACAGGCCGGAGAAAATTTTAGGATCAGGCTTCAAGCGCTCCCCTCTGCCATCCTTTACCCGCGCTATAAATTGCTGATGCACCCCGTCAAGCATGCCCTGCATATGCTGTATTTCATCCTCCTTAAGCGGAGAAAAAGGGTCTAATAGAGCCTTATGCTCGCCAGCTGTCAGCATTCGACGCTCAACACCCAGCTTTTCCATTAATTTTTCAAAACCGAAACCACCACCGAGACGAACACCAATAGACCCTACAATACTTGCGGGGTTAGCATATATTTCATCCGCCGCCGCAGCGATATAATACCCACCTGACGCACCAATATCGCTAATAACCGCGTATACTTTTTTAGGGTAAAGGGCTTGGAGGCGCTTAACCTCAGCAAAAACATAGTCGGAATGCACCGCGCTGCCCCCCGGACTATTGATACGTAAAATAATTGCTTCGGCCGCCTCATTTTCAAATGCTTCGCGCAGACCTCTAGCAATATTATCTGCGCTGGCCTCCTGACCATCAGCAATAACACCGTAGACATCTATCACCGCAGCATGAGGTTTTGTGGGGACTGAGGGAAGCTTGGAATCACTCGTCATAAGCAAATATGCCACTCCAAACAAATAGCTAAACGTAAGCACTTTAAAGAATACGCTCCAACGCCTCGCTCTACGCTGCTCTACTGCTGAAGTCATCAGCATTTTCTCAAGCAACTGCCACTCCTTACCATCGTTTGAATTACTCACATACTCTCCTTAAAAACCTGCTGTTTTGCTCTCTCGCTCTCACTTGAGAAGAGAATAACTCCCATTACATTCTAGAAAGTCTAGCGCGAATAACGCCGTCTATATTGCTAAATGGGAAATCAGCTGACTTATCTCATCCACACAGTATCGCGGCTGATATGCGTGCAAACGCTCCACTTCGTGCACCCCATAACTCACAGCAACCGGAACAACTCCCGCGTTTCTCGCCATCTCCATATCATACTCGGTGTCTCCAACCATCAGAACCCTTTCAGGAGCGCAGCTCAACTCAGCCATCAACTCATGCAACATCAGCGGATCAGGTTTGGAGGCAGTTTCATCTGCGCAGCGGGAACTATTAAAAAATCGCCCAACATTTGTACTGCTAAAGACGCGATTCAAACCCCTTCGGCTTTTCCCCGTCGCCACCGCAAGCAAATACCCCAGAGACTCCAGCTCGGCCAGCCCCTCTTCGACACCTGGAAAAAAAGGCGTATGAGTTTTGTCATTTTCAGCATAATGAACAGAGTATTGGCTTTGCAGGGCGCTGCGCACTGCGGCACCCTCACCGGGAAATAGTTGTTCCAACGCCTGCGGCAAGCCAAGACCGATAATTTCTTCTACCTCTTTTTGCCCAGGAGGACTAATGCCCTCGTCTCTGGCTGCGGCTTGCATACAGGAAACAATTTTCGCCGCCGAGTCCATCAATGTTCCATCCCAGTCAAATACCACTAAATCATATTCGCGACTCATTGCGCCTTCTCCAAGTTAAGCAGCACTTGCTGTAAATCAGCGTCCAGGGGCGCCTCAATGCGAAAGATATTTTCAGAATCGGGCAAGGTAAAGGCCAGACTATGCGCGTGCAAAAAAAGACGTTTCAAACCTGCTTTTTTAACTCGCTGATTACTTTCTGCTAGCCCATAACGCTGATCACCCAGTATCGCGTGCCCCACAAACTGCGCATGCACACGAATTTGATGGGTGCGCCCGGTCACTGGCTTTGCCGACACTAAGGTGGCATCTTTATAACGTTTTTCAACATGAAATAAGGTTTTTGAGGCCTTTCCATCCACCGCGACACGAACGTGCCTCTCTCCCGAAGCCAGCACATTCTTTTTCAAGGGGGCCTCAATAAGGTGTTCTCGCCCACTCCAGCGACCATCCAGCAATGCCGTATAGCATTTTTGCATGCCCCCTTCTCTTAGCTGACGATGAAGATCCAGCAACACCGCGCGCTTCTTCGCCACCATCAAACAACCCGAAGTATCCTTATCTATACGGTGTACGAGTTCAAGAAATCCGCACTGCGGCCGCATGCTGCGCAGTGCTTCGATCAACCCAAGCTGAACGCCACTCCCCCCGTGCACAGCCACTCCGGTGGGTTTATTTACTATCAATAGTAAATCATCCTCATACAAAATTCGGGACTCAAGAAGCCCTACAAACTTACTTCCCGGTGCGGAAGGAGCAGCACTTTCCTCAAGCCGTATGGGAGGAATTCTCACACTATCACCAATGGACAACTTGAATTCCGGCTTAACCCGCTTTTTATTAACCCTCACCTCGCCTTTTCTTAGCGCGCGATAAATTCTCGATTTGGGAACGCCCTTCATTACGCGCTGAAGATAATTATCAACACGCTGACCCAAGGCATTCTCATCGATAATATTAAAAGAAACCCGAGGTGCAGCCTGAGGAGCAAAGCGATCGCCGGGACCTTTCTTCACCTTTGTCGGTGCACTTCGATGGGATTTATCTGAAGAACTGGTACTTAAGTTTGTCATGGGGCAATCATACCAGCTTGGCATCAAATTTGATGCAAGAAGAAAAACTGCTATACTCCGAGAGCCTTTACTTGCAACACCCGTTCATGGTTTATAAAAACCCGAAAAGGTAAGAAGCTTGCAATCAGCGAGAAGAGCTAAAGGCGCCAGGGAAGAGTTTGATTTTGGAAAACGGAAAGCTTAAACGAATTTCGCTTTCGCGCAAAGAACCAGCCTAAAAACCCGCTTATTTGCGTAAGGCCAAACAGGGTGATAGCTCCCTGAACCAACAGAATAAGACCCGCACAGGAATCACCCTCTGCGGAATATTTAATTAACTGCTATCTCAAAAACGTTTAGAAAACACAGATTTTGCAATGAAGCAAAACCCCGGTAATTCGTGAAGCGTCTTTTCAGGGGTTTTGGCTAATTAAACTTACAGAAGAGAAGCAAGTATAAGAGCGCATTACCTCTTACTACAGATGCCTCAGAACTAAGCTTAAAAGTCACTTAAGGCAAGTTAGAAGAGCCCTTTATACGAGAAGTTATTTTGTGCAAGGCTCTCTAAACGGCTGTTTCTTATCACAGCCAGTTAGTGGTGATTTTATTATCCGGCTATACCTGTTTGTTTGGATCGCAGGCCTGCCTGCAGCAAACACCCGAAGTGTGAGTGGTTACGTAGCTCCTAAAAAGAACAAACCACACAACAACCACTCGTTTAAACCGGATATATAAAAACACGAGGATGCAGCTACCCCTGCTCTAACAAGCAGAGTCAGCGAAACCAGCGGGGCATTTTAGATGCTCATTTTACTTTGCAGCTGGCAATAAACATCGCTCCATCACCGCAAAACTGCTTTAAGTAAGCCGACAAGCCTTATACAGCGCAACAACCAGCCGATCATAGTCGATGGGTTCTAAATTGCGCCGAACTTGCCCCAGCTGTGTTTTCTACCGTCTTTGGGATAGCCCAATAAAAACGGTAACACATGAAAAGAATGCTTATAAACGCAACTCATGCAGAAGAAATTCGAGTTGCGCTCGTCGATAGTCAAAGACTCTACGATCTTGATATTGAACCCCAAACCCGCGAACAAAAAAAGTCCAACATCTATAAAGGAAAAATCACCCGGGTTGAGCCCAGCCTGGAAGCGGCCTTTGTGGATTTCGGCTCGGAACGTCATGGTTTTCTGCCACTAAAAGAAATCTCAAAAGAATACTTCACCAAAAACCCTTCTGAGATTTCTGGCCGCATCAACATTAAAGATGTCATTAAGTCTGGCCAGGAAGTTATCGTCCAAGTTGATAAGGAAGAACGGGGAAACAAAGGCGCCGCTCTCACTACATTTATCAGCTTGGCGGGGCGCTACCTTGTTCTAATGCCCAACAACCCCCGCGCCGGCGGCATATCCAGAAAAATAGAAGGCAGCGACCGTGACAGCCTAAAAGATGCCATGAGTTCACTGGAGATCCCTGCCGGAATGGGCGTTATTGTCCGCACAGCGGGCATTGGCCGTGAAGCAGAAGAGCTGCAACATGACCTGAACTACCTTAGTCAACTATGGGGTAGCATCAAAAGCGCCGCTGACTCACACCCCTCCCCCCTGCTGATCCATCAAGATGGCAATGTCATTATCCGTGCGATTCGCGACTACTTGCGCCAGGATATTGATGAAGTACTGGTGGACAGTGAAGCCGCATACCAGGAGGCACAAAAGTTTATTAGCCAGGTCATGCCCAGCTTTCAAGACAAGGTGAATCGTTATCAAGACACGATCCCACTCTTCAACCGCTACCAAATTGAAAGCCAGATAGAAACAGCCTTCCAGCGAGAAGTGCACTTACCATCCGGTGGCTCCATTGTGATAGACCCCACCGAAGCACTGGTCTCCATTGACATCAACTCTGCTCGTGCCACACGTGGTTCTGATATCGAGGAAACTGCCTACAATACAAACCTTGAGGCTGTTGACGAAATCACGCGTCAATTACGCCTGCGAGATATTGGCGGGCTTATTGTGATCGACTTTATCGACATGGGGCCAGCCAGAAATCAGCGTGAAGTAGAAAACCGCATGCGCAAAGCACTCTCTTCAGACCGCGCACGCATCAAGGTTGGTCGTATCTCACAGTTTGGCTTGATGGAACTGTCCCGTCAGCGTATGCGCCCTTCTCTTGGGGAAACCAGCGGGCAAGTTTGCCCACGCTGTGACGGCCAGGGCAGTATTCGCGACGTCAATTCACTCGGCTTATCCATTATTCGCATCATCGAAGAAGAGGCCATCAAAGAAAGCACAGGGCATATTATCGCCCAGCTTCCCGTTGATGTTGCCACCTACCTTCTCAACGAAAAGCGGGAAATGGTTTTTGAACTGGAACGTCGCCACGAACTGAGAATCGTCCTGGTTCCCAATATCACCCTGGAAACGCCTCACTACGAAATTTCTCGCCTCAAGCAAGAGGAAGGCAATAACCAGGGACTTAGCTCAAGCAGCGTTACGCTTATCGAAAGAAACGAAGCACCTGTTATACCTTTTCCATCACTGGAACAGACTAGTGCCGGGCAAAAACAACAACCCGCTGTACAGGCCAATACCCTTGGCACCACACAGCCACAAGCCAGCAAAAAAACCGAACAAGAGGGCTTTTTTAAACGTTTAGGCGCTATTTTTGGACTAAGCAACACAGCGGAGGCCACTCCAGCACCAACAACAAACAAGCCAGCACAGGCGGCCCCTGCACCTCGGCCAGCAAAACCCAAGGGTCGCACCAGCAACCAGAGCCAACGCAAAAATACTCGCGGCGACTCCAGTACTGAGTCTCGCCAGGACACTCGTCAAGACAAAGGGGCCAATAAACAAGGCGACACGACAAGAAGACAAAACCCAAATAAAAACACTAATAAAAAGCCACAAAGTGAACAAAAAGGCGGCGAGCAGAAAGGCAGCAAAGCACCTCGTCGGGATCGCAATAAAAACCCGGCGCCGAAAAAACCAGCTCTAAAACGTGGCGCAGAAGGAAGCGAACTAGAGACCACTGCGAAAGCGGCCGCTCCAGAAAAAAATACTCGCCAACGTAGAGGTGAAGGCCCCGGCAATGAACAAAGAAAACCCCAAAGGAAACCAGAAAATGCAGTAGAGGCGCTACCTGAAAAGGAAGAGAAGTCGCAAACGAGCCATCAAGTACCGGCAGCGGCTCAGAAGGATCGCAAACAAACTCGTGCAGAAACGACCCCGGTAGAGAAGAAAAAACCCAGCGCAACAGCAGAAGGCACAGCGGTAAAAGTGGCGGCAGCGGATAATAACGCGGCGCCTAAAACAACGACTCCAGAACCGATAAAGTCTGAACAAAAACCGGCTGCAGAGATGCCCGGTGCCCGGCAAAGCGTACAAGCTAAGCCGGAAGCAAGGAAAGCTCCCGATACTCCAGAGCAAACGGCTACTCCAAGCCCTGCGCCTAAAAAGGCCACTGAGGAAAAACAGGAAAGTAACGAGAAGTCTGCTGACAGTGGCGTTAAAGCAGCAACAGCGACTCCCGAAGAGAAAAAAGCCGGAACCAGAAACCCAAGGCGACGAAATAGAGCGCGGGCAGCAAACGATCCAAGAGAGAAAAAACGTCAGGAAGCCGCAAAAGCCGCGGTCCAAACAGCCAGCAATGATGTTGAAAAAGTGGCCGTTGAAACAGCCCCCAAACCCACTGCCAAGCCAGCAGCAGAGGCCTCCCCCGCTACCCAGCCCGTAGTGAGCGCAGCAAAGCCAGAGAGCAAGGCCTCAAAAGTAAGTGAGGAACCCAAAGAAGCAAGCGCTTCAACCCCTAGCTTTGAAAAGCCTAAACCGGAAGCGGTTAGTGATAACGTTCCAGCTAGCACCCCCGCAGCGGTAGAACCCCAAGCCCCAGCACAAAAAGGGGCGGACGAAGAAAAGCCAGCGGCGCAATAAAGCGCAAGCTACGCTAACCACTCTGCCCCTTGCTAGCAAGGGTCAGAGTAGTTCCTCCGCGCAAACAGGGCATTTAGTATCTTTATTTAACTTTAAGCGACGCCAATCTGCCTTTAAGGCATCGAAAATCAATAAAACCCCCGTCAACGACACCCCTACTCCAGCGATTAACTTAATGGCCTCAAGCGCCTGCATTGCGCCGACTACTCCCACCACGGGAGATAATACGCCATTCTCAGCACAACTCACATTAGCCTCAAGCACGTCAGGATACAAACAGCGGTAACAGGGAGCGCTTTCGTCTCTTGAGTCAAATACGGCAACCTGCCCATCAAAGCCAATCGCCGCACCTGAGACCAAAGGTTTGCGCGCTACGACACAGACTTTATTGATGAGATGCCGCGTTTCAAAGTTATCACTACAATCCAGCACCACATCTACCTGCCTTACCCGCTTACACAACTCGGCTTCATTCAGGCGAAACCCAATAGACTCAACCTCAATGGAAGAGTTTATGGCTTGCAAGCTGCATTTAAGAGACTCTACTTTAGAAGACGCCACATCGCTTTCTGTGTGGGCAATTTGACGCTGCAGGTTGGAAAGCTCAACGTCATCAAAATCGTTTACAAGCAGTTTACCAACGCCAGACGCTGCCAAATACAAGGCTGCTGGGCACCCTAAGCCACCCGCACCAATCACCAGAACCGAAGCATCCAGTAATGCTTGCTGACCAGAAACATCAAGCTGCGGCAACATGATTTGGCGGCTATACCGAAGCAATTGATCATCGTTAAGCATGGTCTTTACCTCTTTGCCCTATAGTAAGCCGCTCCATACCCGATAAATCCCGCAGTGTTGTTACACACCGAAATTGCTGGGATAAAAAAATTTCTCGAACCGCTTCACCCTGTTCAGCGCCGTGCTCCACCATTAGCCACCCATCATCAAGCAATTTGAAAGGAGCTTGCTCTGCGATATCGATAATATCTTTTAAACCATTTTTTTCAGCAACCAGAGCTGACTGAGGTTCAAAGGGTAATCCATCCCCTTTTAAGTGGGGGTCATCAGAAGAAATATAGGGCGGGTTGCTAACAATCATATGAAAACGCTGGTTCGGCAGTGCCTTACACCAGCTTCCTTCGCCAAACTGGACATTCATTACGTTGAGCTGCGCTGCATTAGCACGCGCTACTTCCAGCGCTTCAGCTGAAAAATCACTGGCCCAGAGCTGCCAATTTGGCCTTTCTGTTGCGAGCGCCAGAGCAATAGCGCCACTGCCCGTGCCAAGATCAGCCACTTTGTAAGGGCCATTGGGCAATTGAGACAGTGCCTGCTCAACTAACAGCTCGGTTTCAGGCCTGGGCACCAGGGTGTGCTCGTTCACGTGAAGGGGTAGTGACCAGAATTCCCATCTGCCTAGCAGGTAGGCAATAGGCTCGCCATTTTTTCGTCGGGCCAGAAGTTGGGCGTATTTTTCCCGCAGCTCTTCGTCCACCAAAAAATCTGGCCAGGTACGCAAGAATACACTGTCTTTCTCCAAGACCTTGGCCAACAGCAACTCAGCGTCCAAACGCGCACTGTCCGATTCAGCCAAAAAGCAGCGTGCCTGCTTAAGAAGCGCTGATAATTTTTGCCCTTGTTGCAGCGAATCAGAATTTTGCATTTCAAGTACAGGCTGGCGCGTTTTTCTGAGAGGTATTAATCATTCGCCATGGCGGCAAGCATATCAGCCTGATGCTCACTCACCAGAGGCCCAATCAGTGCGCCAAGCTCGCCCGCCATCACTTCCGATAACTTATACAAAGTAAGGTTAATACGATGATCCGTCACTCGCCCCTGAGGATAGTTATAGGTGCGAATGCGCTCTGAGCGGTCACCACTGCCCACTAGGCTTCGGCGCTGCTCGGCAATTTCAGAAGATTGTTTGTCCTGTGCGCTGGTCAGTAACTTGGTTGCCAGCAACGACATGGCTTTAGCCTTATTCTTATGTTGTGACCTTTCGTCCTGACATTCCACCACAATACCCGAAGGAATGTGGGTGATACGAATAGCGGAATCGGTTTTGTTGACATGCTGGCCACCCGCACCGGAAGCGCGAAAAGTATCCACGCGCAAATCAGCCTTGTTAATCTCTTCAGCTTCTACATCGTCTAGCTCAGGCATCACCGCCACGGTGCACGCGGAGGTATGAATGCGCCCCTGCGATTCGGTTTCAGGAACCCGCTGTACGCGATGCGCACCCGACTCAAACTTAAGCTTGGAATACACGCCCTGGCCAATAATGCGGCAAATCACCTCTTTATAGCCGCCATGCTCGCCTTCGTTTTCGTTGACCACCTCAACCCGCCAACCATTTATTTCGGCATAACGTGAGTACATGCGAAAAAGATCTCCCGCGAATATCGCCGCTTCATCCCCGCCCGTGCCTGCGCGCACTTCAAGGAAAACATTACGGCCATCATTAGGGTCTTTCGGCAGCATTAAAGCCTGCAGGGAAAAGTCTAGGTTCTCAATACTTTCTGATGCGGACTTGTACTCTTCATCCCCCATGTCACGCATATCCGGATCGGAGTCCTGTTGAAGCAGTTTCGCCTCTTCAAGGTTTTCCTGCGCCTGCTGATACTCCCCATAACACTTCACCACCGGCTCCAGCTCGGAGTATTCAATGGAGTATTTGCGAAAACGATTTTGATCGGAAATAACCGAAGCGTCACTCATTAATGCGGCTAACTCTTCGTAGCGATCCGCTAAATTGTCTAATTTTATTTTAATCGATGATTTCATTCGTTTTAAGTTTTACCACTGTCAATTCGGTTCATCTTGACTCTTCTGCACAGACAATCCAAATAAAGATTGCGCCCATTCAAGCAAGTCATCTCGACCATCAGCACCCGCTTTTCTCAACACCTGGCTGGGCTGATGCATAATTTTATTACTCAGATCATGAGCGAAACGCGCCATGACTTTTTCAGGATCGGCACCGCTGCGCAGTTGCTGCAAGGCTTTTTGCATTTCGTCCTGTTTTAATCCTTCGACCTTCTGTCGGTATGCGCGCAAAGTATCCACCGCATCAAGCTCGCGCAAAGACGCCATAAAGTGCGCCACACGGCTTTCGATGATTTTTTCTGCCTCTGTCGCTGCTGATTCCCGGGACTTCATGTTGTCCTGAACGACCCCCTGAAGATCGTCAACGGTATAGAGATAAACATCAGCTAAGTCTCCGACTTGTGGTTCAATATCTCGCGGAACAGCGATATCCACCATGAAAATAGGTTTGTGCTTACGCTTTTTAAGCGCCGACTCCACTGCGCCCTTCCCCAAAATAGGTACGGGGCTGGCGGTAGAGGAAATAACGATATCAGCTTCATGCAGGTGGTATGACAATTCCTCCAGAGTAAAACCCTGGCCACCAAAATTTTCCGCTACCGAATGGGCCCGCTCCAGAGTTCGGTTTGCCACCATAATGCGAGACACGCCATTCTCACTAAGGTGCCGAGCAACCAGTTCCACCATCTCCCCGGCACCAATCAGCAACACCGATGTTTTTTTCAGATCAGTGAAAATATGCTTTGCGAGATTTGTGGCAGCGTAAGCGACTGACACTGGGTTTTGTCCAATTTCTGTCTCGGTGCGCACCTGCTTAGCAACTGAAAAGGCATGCTGAAACAGGCGATTTAGCTGCGAACCGGCGGTGCCATAATTTCTGGCAAGGCTAAACGCCGACTTCATTTGCCCCAGTATCTGCGGCTCACCCAGCACCATAGAATCAAGGCCACTGGCCACTCTTAAAGCATGACGCACCGCTTGATTTTCTGAAAACAGATAAGTGCTTTGGCTTAAATCCGCTACTGGTAACTGCCGGTATTCTGCCAACCAGTTTATCAACTCATCGCCATTGCCCGCTTCTCGATGGGCACAGTAAAGCTCTGTACGATTACAGGTGGAAAGAATCGCTAGTTCAGTCAGCTCGGTTTTTTCCAAAGCCGACTGCAAAGCCGAAGCCATTGACTCGGTAGAAAAAGAGACCTTTTCCCGTAAATCAATGGAGGCAGTTCGATGATTAATACCCAGTGTTAACAGAGCCATATAAACTAATATTCAACGCAACAGGAAGCGAATTTTGCGCCAATTCTGCCCCAAACTCAAACGAGCGGGGAACAAAGCCTGGCAAAACAACTCTAATTCATCAAAAATAGCGGAAGAAAAGCCAATGGGCGAGGCAAATGCTACACTGGACTGCATATAATCGCTCCCTACTCGCAGTTTTCGCAACTCTCGGCAACAAGATCCCATCAAGACCGAAACGCTTGCCACCCACTCATTGACTCTCCAACAGTGAAACTAAGCTCACACCCACTATGCAAATAAATATTTCTCGCTTTTTAGTCATCGCCCTTACTAGTGCCTCGTTTCAAATGCTTAGCGGGTGCGCGAGCTTTCCTGGATCAACACTGCTCGAAACAAAAACCGGCGAAATAACATCCACTCAACCCGGCTCACTGGACGAACCAACAGGCAACCCCGAGCAAAACACGGCACCCCACTCTGCAGCAGATGCAGATAAAAACGACATTGGCGATGAAATAGAACAAGCCTCTTTTTCCCCTGATACCCTCTATTCTCTGCTGGTCGCTGAAATTGCCGGGCACCGTGGGCGCCTGGACGTTGCGTTAAACCAATACATCAAACAAGCGGAAGTCACCCGCGACCCTAAAGTTGTTGCCAGAGCCAACCGTATTGCCCGTTATATGCGCTCACCAAAGCCGATTTTGGACACAGCCTTGTTATGGATAGAGGTCGAACCGGATGCAATAGAAGCCAGACAAGTAGCTGCCCAACAGCTGATCATATTTGGTCGCCACGAAGAAGCGCTCGAACAGATTGACATCCTCCTCAAGCTTTCAGCGGACATCAATCTCGACGGACTGATTAAAAGCGCTTCGCGACTTCAACCCTCTGCACTTGAAACATTGATTAAAAACATTTCTCAGCTATCGCAGAAGCACAGCTCCAACGCCAAACTAATGCTCGCCCATGGGCTTTTGCTTGAAATGAACAAGCAAAACACCGAGGCATTAAAATCCTTTAAAGACATTCTTAAACACCAGCCTGATTATATTCCCGCCTTTATTGCCCAGGCGCGACTGCTCACCAGGATGGAAAAGAAAAACGAAGCTAAAGCTCTTCTAGCCAAGGCCGTCAAAAAACATAAAAAAAACATCAAGCTAAAGCTATTCTATGCGCAGCAGTTGATACAGGATGGAGAGCTGGATAAAGCAGAAAAACAGCTCTCAGCCGCTCAGGCACTCAGCCCCGATGATAATAAACTGCTTTTTTCCCTCGGTATGATTTATTTGGAAAATGAACTCGGTGAGCAAGCGCGGCCCTATTTCGAACGCCTTATTAAAATCGGCAGTAACACCGATGACGCCCACTTTTTTCTTGCTGTTATTGATGAAGAATCAAAACGCCTGAATTCTGCCCTAGAGCACCTCCACAAGGTCAAACCCAGCCGGAATTTTGTGAATGCCAGAATCCAGATCGCCAGCATTCTTGATCAACAAGGAAAAACAGACGAAGCCTCTCTAGCTCTGGCATCTGACCGGAAAAAATTCCCTCAGTTCAGCAGCGTATTCTTTCTCGCTCAAAGCGAACTACTAGAAAATAGGCAGCTTCACCAGGACGCCTACCAGTT
>Ga0209121_10000615_pt1 | contig 37454 bp, 31 predicted proteins | sample Cruoilmetagenom3_FD_187292 | JGI IMG/M metagenome (GOLD analysis project Ga0209121, IMG submission 187292) | Oil polluted marine microbial communities from Coal Oil Point, Santa Barbara, California, USA - Sample 3 (SPAdes) (version 2) | ecosystem: Environmental > Aquatic > Marine > Oil seeps ... | reverse complement strand
TCATCCAGGCGGCGAAGGCTCAAAACTATCTCTACGAAGACCAGATCGAATTATCCTGGGAGCAGGTGGCATATCCGGAAGAGCTGGAAAAGTATGATACGTTACGGGACGGCACGCAGATATTCTTCAGGCCGATTAAGCCCACCGATGAACCGTCCCTATCCGAGATGATGTATTCATTGAGCGAGAAATCCGTACAGACTCGCTATATGGCCCGTACGATGTCGTTCCCTCATCGGGACATGCAACGGGTTACCAATATCGACTATCGGCAGGATATCGCCATTGTGGCTGTTGTACCCGGTGTTTCGGGCGAGGAAATCGTCGCCATCGCCCAGTATTTCCTCGATCCGAAAACTAATGGCGCTGAAGTAGCCTTTTTGGTGCAGGATGAATGGCAGCGAAAGGGTATAGGTACCTTATTGCTGGAATACATCGCCCAAATCGCCAGACAGCGGGGCGTAAAGCGGTTTTGGGCAAAGGTATTGCCGACGAACGATGCAATGCTTTCCATTTTTCACAACTCCGGCTACAAAATCAACCAGAAATTCGACGGCTATGCTTACGACATCACTTACGATTTAACAGAACAAAAATAATCAGGTGCGGCTTTGACAACTAAGAACGCTGTTTTCATATACTCATCTGAGTTTGAGAAATATAGTTATCCGCCGGAACATCCTTTTAACACCGTCCGGGCCAAAAGAGTCCGGGATATTGTATACTCGATGGGGATGCTTTCCGGCAGCCGCATAAGCGAGGTAGCGCCGAAGCCGGCTGAGAGAATAGTGCTGAAAAAGTTTCATACGGCACGTTATCTGCACGCGCTGAAGATCGCCGCCGCGGGACATTTGGATGCCGAGGCGCTTCAAATGGGTATCGGCAGCCAGGATTGCCCGGTTTTTAAGGGATTGTACGAGTATTCGGCTTTAGCTGCGGGAGGCACGCTGACTGCGGCCAAGATGATTCTATCGGGCGATGCCGAGATCGCGTTCAATCCATCCGGCGGATATCATCATGCGGGGCCCGAGCTTGCGGCCGGTTTTTGCTACATCAATGACGTGGCGCTGGCCTGTACCGTGCTGACGGAGCAGAAAAAGCGGGTTCTATATCTTGATGTTGACGTTCATCATGGCGACGGCGTTGTTAACGAGTTCTATGGCCGTTCGGATGTGCTGACCATATCGTTTCACCAGAATCCCAAGACGCTCTTTCCCGGGACCGGATTCGAGAATGAAATCGGAACGGGCGCCGGATATGGCTACTGCGTAAACGTTCCTCTTCCCGTGGGAACTTATGACCAGGTGTATATGAAGGCGTTTAAGACTATCGTTCTGCCGTTGACGAGAGCTTATAATCCGGATGTAATTGTTTTCGAATTGGGCGCCGATGCACTTGCGGGCGATCCCTTAGCAAATCTGCGTCTGACGAATAACGTTTACGCCGAGATTATCAATCACCTGATGAGCTTCGACAAGCCGATTGTCGCCACCGGCGGCGGGGGATACAACGTCGAGAACACGGTGCGGGCCTGGGCGCTGGCCTGGAGCATCTTCTGCGGCGCCGACCGGGACGAGGATACCAGTCACGCCATGGGCGGCGTTTTTCTCGAAAGCACCGAATGGCAGGCTGGCCTGAGAGACAGGGCACTGGCAGTAGCAGAGCAGCAGAGAAACGCCGTAGAGCTCACAATCGAAACGGTTATACGGAAAATCAAAAAAAGCGTTTTCCCAATCCACGGGCTTTAGTTAATATTGCATCGTGCATCGTGCTACGTGCTGCGTGCTCCATAAGGAGTCCCAAGGACTGTGTATTAATTTATTTAACCCGCAGTATCCTGAACGCCGAACACAGAACGATACGAATTTCGCCGCTTTTTTCTTGCTCTGCCTGACAGATTCGCTTAAAATTAACATTAACGTTTGTTTGCGGAAAAAGTTTGACGTTGCGAAGATGTTCGCGAACTTTATTGTTACTATCAACAAGAATGAGTCAGAAAATCATTGACAATTGGATTTCATTAGCCGAATACGATTTGGCAACGGCACATGATATGTTAAAGGCCAATAGGTATCTTTATGTTGCTTTTATGTGTCAACAGGCTATCGAAAAGATACTGAAGGCCTGCTATGTCAAAAAGCAAAGGTCAACGCCGCCATACACCCACAATCTTCTCAGACTCATCAAGGAATTGAGCTTTAAGAACGAAATGAATGATGAGATGATGGGGACGGTTGAAGAATTGAATTCATACTATATCGAGTCTCGGTACACGGAGGACATCGAGGAAATATCAAAGCTTTTGACAGAAGCCAAAGCTGTTTCTATCTTGAATTCAACGAAGGGACTTTTCGAATGGATCAAGACCAAACTATAGTCCGTGAGAAGGTGTTGAGATTTTATCAGTCCGCCAGGCAGCTATTTCCGATAAAGAAGATGCTGCTGTACGGCTCTTATGCAAACGGCCTGGCTACCGAAGATAGTGACATTGACGTAGCCGTCGTCGTTGATGATACAGATCATTCGAAACGTATTGAGATTACCGCCAGGCTCTTTCACGCCGCTTTTGATATTGACGCTGTTATCGAGCCGAAGTGCATCTTCTGGGACGAATATCTAAATCCTGATAAAGCAAGCATTCTGTCTGAGATTATCAGCAAATCTATTGAGATTGCATAAATTCGATTCGTGCTGGGTACTACGTGCTGAGTTATGCGTTTTATTTTTTTCACGCAGTACGCTGAACGCCGAACACGGCACGAAATAATTTTGCCGCTTTTTTCTTGCTTTGCCTAACAGATTAGCTCAAAATCAACCTCAGCGTTTGTTTGCGGAAAAAGTATGACTTCAATAAGATGTTTGCGAGTCTTACGGTTAATATCAATTTTTGACTGTTATTGAGAGAACCATATCATATTATGTTCGAAGGTAACTTCTGATGAAAGATATCATATCAATCGCTGCTGCTATACTTGGCTCTGTCGGAGCGGCAGGAGCTATTATTCTCGGTTTATCCAATTGGTTGGGTAAAGTCTGGGCTAATCGTCTCTTTGAAAAGGACAAGTTAATTGCATCCAAAAAAATGGAGGCTACGCGCCGTAAGAGAGACGTATACTCAAAACTAGCGGTCAATATGAGAGTCTTTCTTGCAAGCCACGACATTACAAAAGATGACCGTCGCATAAAATTCCTAAATACATATGATGAGGCTTTTCTGTGGGCTTCCGATGAGGTGATCGAACAAGTCGGGCGATTTCTAGATCTGATTGAAAAAGACACGTCAAAACCCTCATCTGTTCCTATGTCAGCTAAGCGTGAGACCTATGCAAAGTGCTTAATCATAATGAGAAAAGATGTTGGTTACCCGAAAACTTCAGCCAACTATAGAATAGTAAGCTTCTAAAATCCGATCACAGAAGCCACAGAAGGCGTCAGGCTTATGTTTTTGCATTTAGAAGTTTACGCCACATCTTTCTGCGTCCTTTAGGCTGGCTATTCTCCGAGTTGGGACCCGTTCGACTACGCTCAGGGCGGGCTGCGCGGCAGGAATCTATTGTGAACAGATTTCTCCGTTTCGCCTATGGCTTCAGTCCGCCTTGGGCGTGCCTTAGGTAGAGATGACGTGCCCTTTTGCAGAAACATAATTCGAATTCATGGGCTTTGACTTCCGACAGGGAAATTAAAAAAGGCACCCGGGATTGTTGGGTGCCTTTGATGCTGCTTGGAAATATTACGACTTTCTTACGTGGACTTTGGTGGTTTGACGCATGCGGTAATGGCCGCGGCGACTAAACATAGGACGCCGCAAATCAGGAAGGCCTTGGGGAAATCGCCCATGTCTCCGAGCCGGCCGCCGAGGATCGGGCCGCCAATACCTCCCACGCCGTAGGCTAAGAAGACGAACGGGTATAGCTGGGCAATGTTTTTGGCCCCGAAGGTGTCCGCCGTGATGGTTGGGAACAGGGCAAAGTTGCCGCCAAAGTTAAAACCGATGAGCGTCGCACCCAGATACAGCAGGCCCGGCGTTCCGGCCATCCTGGTGAAAGCGATCACGAAGATGCCCTGCGTGGCACACATAATAATGACGGAGAGTTTCCGCCCCAGCTTGTCGGACATAGTGCCCCAGGCGATCCGCCCAAAACCATTGGCCAGAGAGAAGAACACGGCCATGGCCGTACCTGCGATGGCGCTGGCCTGTTCCGGCGTCTGGCCGGCCGCCTGCAGCGCCTCCTTGGGGAAGAGCTTCATCAAGCCGATGGTCATCAAGCCGGCGCCTGCGCTGAACACAAACGTCAGGAAGATCATGAAAAACTGCGGCGTTTTCAGCATCTGGCCGGCCACGTAGTTGGTGCCTTCGGCGACTTGCCCCGCCTTGGGCGGTGGTGGGGTCCAACCCGCCGGCTTCCAGCCTTCGGGGGGATACACCATCCAGATACCGCCAACGGAAACCAGGATGCCAAAGAGGATCCCATAGATGCTGAAGGTCTGGCTCAGGCCATAGGTCGCGATGAGATTGCCCCAGGCACCGCCGAGCTTGACCCAGAGCATGGCCCCGAATCCAAACCCGGCCACGGCAAGACCTGTGATAAGTCCCTTTTTATCTGGGAACCATCGCATGCCCACGGCAATCGGCACCACATACCCCAGGCCTATACCACCACCGCCAATTAAGCCGATGAAGATGACCAGCATGGTTACGTTTGTGCCACCGGCTAATCCGCCGAGTAGATAACCGATGCCGAGAACAATGCCGCCGAGGATGGCGAGCTTGCGAGGGCCGAGTTTGGGCATCAAAAAAGCGCCGGCCAATACCATGACGATGGCAAAGGATGCCAGTCCTGCTGAAAAAACATACTGCGTTTGCTGACTGGTCCATCCGCTTTCCTTCAGCGAGGGTGTGAATACGGACCAGGCATAGATCGCGCCAAGACACAACTGGATTAAGATTCCACCCACCACCACAAGCCAACGGTTCATCACTTTTTCTTGCTCGGCCATAATCTTCCTTTCAATAAAATGGGCCGGATGCGCAAGATTGTGCGCATCCGGCTCTCAGTCCTTTTCAAGAAGGCGTTTTACTCGCCTCGGCCTTTAATCAGGTTCTCGACCACATGAGGATCGGCGAGTGTGGTAATATCACCGAGGTTATCCGTATTCTTCTCGGCGATTTTACGCAGGATGCGCCGCATAATCTTGCCGGAGCGGGTCTTCGGAAGAGCCGGCGCGAACTGAATTGCTTCAGGTGCTGCGATCGGACCAATCTCCTTTCGCACGTGCAGGATAAGCTCCTTCTTCAGCTCGTCACTCTCCTCGACATGGCCAACGAGCGTCACGAAGGCATATAAACCCTGCCCCTTGATTTCGTGGGGGATGGGCGTAACCGCCGCTTCGGCAACTTTATCGTGGCTGACGAGTGCACTTTCGACCTCGGCAGTACCGATTCGGTGGCCGGATACATTCACAACGTCGTCGATTCTGCCCATGAGCCAGTAATCGCCGTCCTGGTCAACACGACAACCGTCGCCGGCAAAATAGATGTTGTCATACATAGTGAAATATGTATCCACAAATCTGTCGTGGTCGCCCCACATGGTTCGCATCATTCCGGGCCACGGTTTACGGATGCACAGCTTGCCGCCTTCGTTTGCATCGCACTGGCTGCCATCGTCCCGCAGAACGACCGGATCGACGCCGAAGAAAGGACAGTTGGCGCTGCCCGGTTTCAGTGTATGGGTGCCCGGCAAGGGTGTAATCATGAATCCGCCGGTCTCCGTCTGCCACCATGTATCGACGATTGGGCAGCGTTTGCGGCCGATTTTTTCGTAATACCACATCCATGCTTCAGGATTGATGGGCTCGCCAACCGTGCCGAGAATCCTCATCGTGTCCAGCTTGTATTTCGCGGGCCATTCGTCGCCGAGACGCATCAGCGCCCGAATTGCTGTCGGTGCCGTATAGAAAACTGTAACGCCGAATTTGTCGCAAATTTGCCAGAAGCGGCCGGCGTCCGGGTAGGTTGGAACTCCCTCGAACATCAGCGATGTGCCGCCGTTTGCAAGCGGGCCGTAGACAATATAGCTGTGCCCCGTGACCCATCCGATATCGGCGGTGCACCAGTAAATATCATCGTCGTGAATGTTGAAGACGATTTTGTGAGTCAGCGTGATGTGCATCAGGTATCCGCCTGTTGTGTGGACGACGCCCTTGGGTTTGCCGGTTGAGCCGGACGTGTACAGGATAAACAGTGGGTCGTCGGAATTCATCGGCACAGCTTCGCATTCTTCCGCCGCCCCGGCCATCTCATCGTGATACCATTCATCCCTGCCGTCTTTCATATTGCAGGTCTCGTTATTGACTTTGACCACGATTACGTTTTCGATTGTCGGTGTGCCCTCTAATGCAACGTCGGCGATATCCTTGAGCCTGATATGTTTTCCGGCACGCAGCGAAACATTGGATGTAATCAGCATTTTGCAGTCGGAATCGTTAACACGGCCCTGGATGGCGTCCGAGCTGAAACCGCCGAAAATCACGGAATGAATCGCGCCAATACGGGCACATGCCAGCATGACGATGGGCAGTTCCGGGACCATGGGCAGGTATACCGCCACGCGATCGCCTTTCTTTATACCCTTTGACTTCAGAACATTGGCGAACTTACAGACTTCCTTATGAAGCTGTTCGTAGGTGTATTTCTTAACAGCGTCTTCCGCCTCACCCTGCCACAACAGTGCGGTTTTCTTTGCGATCGGCGTTCCGAGATGGCGATCCAGGCAGTTGTATGAGACGTTAAGTTGGCCGTCTTCAAACCATGTATGCTCAATCTTACGGCCTTTCGTATCCCACGTGTACTCCAGAGCTTTTGTTGGTTCCTTGTCCCAGTGGAGGCTCTTTGCCTGCTCAAGCCAGAAGTTGTCAGGATCGTCGATAGACTTTTCCCACATTTCCTGGTACTGCTCCATGCTATTGACATAAGCATTGGCTTTGATCTGCTCTATCGGCGGGAATGTTCGCTCCTCGCTCATAAGAGAGTCAATCGCTTTTTTTTGTCCCATGGATTCTCCTTTAAGTAATTTAACATTATTGTGCGTTAATTGCTTTTTTTACGCTCTTCTGCGCATTGTTTATACAGTAATCTCTATGTTAAAAGCTTGATTTTAATAGATATCCTCACTATCTTCTTGGATATAGATAGGATTAAAGTGGGAATCTACCTGAATTTCCTTAACATGTCAACTGAAAAAAGCTCCTTTTCAGAATTTGTAAATCAGGGCCGCCTGTAACCGCAGGCTTTCACCATCGCCGGAACCACGGTACTCGGTCCGCCAGTGCGAAAGCTCTACGGCCCATTCGGTATTCTTATTGAGCGTGTAGAACATATTGCCGAATATGGACCGATTCAAAGTCCGATCGCCATCATCGACATTACTGCTATCCACGTCGTCGAATCCGCCGCCGACGTTAAACCGCATTTTATCCCACGGTCCGAGGCTCGCCGCGAGCCAGCCGCCCTTGCTGCCGACCTCTTCGTACCGGTTGTCTCCTTCTATTGTTACGCCCTGGCCGATTCCACCGAGGTAGGCATCCAGGTTTTCTCCGGTGAAAAGTTCGCCCTTGATCGAGAGCCAGTTTCTAATCGGCTGGGTAACATCCAGGTTGATCGACCACGTGGTGAATTCCTTGTTTCGGCCGCTGGGCTCAATGTCGTACTCTTCCTCTCCCAGGTGCCCCGATAGACCCACTACAGTCGGTCCGGGCCCGTACACCGGCAGCGTCATGCCCGCCCTTGCCTGAATCGTGGGCAGGCCGGAGTCCTCGCCCGAGTCGGTGTGAGTAACTGAGTCTCTGCCGATAGTTTTGGCGAGTGCGCCCTCGATCTTCAAATCGGTCTGTTCGTTCAGCTCGTATTCTTTTGTCAGCCGAATCTGTGGGCGCCGATAGCCGATGTTACCAGTCCACCAGCCGACGCTGTAATTTACCGTGGAGGGAAACAGCGGGCTGATGACGTCCGATGTCTGGCCGGCGATAATATTGAACCGGCAATCGGGCCAATCCAGCTTCATATAGGCATGCCGCATCATCAGTTGTGCCTTGTTCTCATTAGTGCCGCCGTAGAAGTCCACTTCGGCCCGTCCGCTTGTTTTCATTGTACCGTTGTCCGGGCCGTTGATTTTTACGCCGAACCGGCTCTCGTTAGCTGTCATGTTGAACTGGTTGTCATCGTCATTTTCGTTCTCCGGCTCGACCCACTGGGCATAATTGCCGTTATTAATCCGTGAAGAGTCATAAGCGGCGTCGAGTTTCAGGTACCCGTAAATCTGGATGTCCAGGCTCGACCACACCATCTTCGGCGTTTGTGTGTCGGTTGCGTTGTCTTGTGGAATAATGGCTCTCTTGAGTTCTTCCAGATCATTGTCAAGCTTCTGGACTTTCTGCCGCAGTTCGGCGTTCTCCTTTGACAAATCCTCGCTTTCGGCCGCAAAGCAGGTTGTCACGAGACTCGTCAATAAGACCAGACTCAACAAAACTTTTAGTTTACTCATTGTACAATCCTTTCACTTCTGACTTCCCTGAATATTGTTTCGCCAGTGCTGTGCACAGTTGCGATATTCTGCAAACCGGCAGCAATAATTGGCACGTCTTTATTTACAGTCTTTCTTCTTAAAGATTTTGTATGATTTTTCAATGTATTTTTACAATGGAGATTGTAATTATACGAAAGGTGCAAACGAGGTCAACAACAATCCCACAGGATTCCGGCGGGCATCCTGGAGACTGCTGTGCGACGGTGCTGCTTTGGTTCGGATGTTCTTCGGAAACGATTAGACGCCGACATCTATTCCTGCGGCCAGCCTGGCGGATTCGACGGTATTGTAGAGCAGCATTGTTATTGTCATGGGGCCTACGCCGCCGGGTACGGGGCTGATTAGCGAGGCCTTTTCCTTGACCGCTTCGAAATCCACGTCGCCGACAAGGCGGTAGCCTCTTTTTTTGGTTGAATCTTCGATTCGATTAACGCCGACATCGATGACTACTGCGCCTTCTTTGATCATCTCTGCTGTAACGGTATTGGGCCGGCCGGCGGCCGCGATGACAATATCCGCTTGTTTTGTATGAGAACTGAGGTTTTTTGTGCGGGTGTGGCAAACGGTTACAGTGGCGTTTGCGTTGGGCTTTTTCTGGATGAGCATGTTTGCCAGCGGCTTGCCGACCAGGTTGCTTCGTCCGACGATGACGACCTCGGCGCCCTCGATGGTTACGCCGCTGCGAACCAACAGTTGAACAATCCCGTGAGGCGTGCAGGGCACAAACGCCCTTTCACCCACGACCATCTTGCCGACGTTCATCGGATGAAATCCGTCGACGTCTTTGGCGGGACCAATTGCCAGCAGGACTTGCGACTCATCAAGACCTTCGGGAAGAGGCAGTTGCACAAGGATGCCGTTGATTTTCGGATCCTTGTTCATTTTTTCTACGAGAGCCATCAATTCATCCTGGGATGTTTCGGCCGGAAGATGGTTGTCGTCGGAGTAAATCCCCATATCCGCACAGGCTCGCTCTTTGGCCAGGACGTATGACTGTGAAGCGGGATCCTCGCCCACCAGGATAACGCCGAGCCCGGGAACAATATTCTGCTGCTTCAATTTTGTGACTTCGGCTTTAAGTTCCGCCCGCATATCCGCGGCGATTTGTTTTCCATCGATAATTTGTGCCGTCATGGGTTACTCCTTAAAACCGAACAGGATTTTCATCTCGGTTTTGCCAAAAATCCGAATCTTTATCTTTTAGAACAGGCCTTGCACTTTTCCCGTGTTGACGTCGACGTCGATACGGCGGAAAGCCGGATTGGATGCGGTGCCCGGCATCAGCTTAATGGCTCCGGCTACCGGTACGATAAAACCGGCACCTTTATACACGAGAACGTCGCTGATGGGAAGCTCCCAGCCGGTCGGCCGGCCCTTGAGGTCCGGGTCGTGCGATAAGCTAAGGTGCGTCTTGACCATGCAGGTCCCCAAAGTCCCGGCGGCCGGATCGGCCTCCAGAGCACGGACTTTTGCAAGGGCCTTATCTGTGTATGTTACGTCGCTTGCACCATATACTTCCCTGGCGATTAGCTCGATTCGTTTTCCAAGCGGAGTATCTAAATCGTAAAGAAACTTGAAACTGTTTTTCCGGTTACAGGCCTGTATAACCATCTCGGCCAGCTCAATCGCTCCTTCGCCACCCTTGAGCCAGTGCTTCGAGACCGCTGCCAAAGCGCCGTTTTGTTCGGCCGTTTTTCGTACAAGCTCCGTTTCGGCTTCGGTGTCGGTTTGAAAGTGGTTTATGCAGACGACGGGCTGAACCCCGCTTTTCTTCACTGTTTCGATATGGGCAATCAGATTCTCGCATCCTTTTTCGAGGAGCTCGATGTTTTCGGTGGTATATTCCTCGCTCAAAGGTATACCGGGCTTGACTACGGGGCCTCCGCCGTGCATCTTCAGGGCGCGGATGGTCGCTACGATAACCACCGCATCCGGTACGAGGCCTGATATACGGCACTTCAAATTCCAGAATTTCTCAAAGCCGATATCGGCGCCGAAACCGCTCTCGGTTACGTGGTATTCGCCCAGTTTCGTTCCAATCATATCGGCGATGACCGAGCTTTGCCCGATTGCGATATTCGCAAAAGGGCCTGCGTGGACGAATACGGGCTGGCCTTCGATGGTCTGCAGTAAGGTCGGATGTATCGCTTCGGCCATCCAGGCGGTCATCGCACCGTCAACCTCGAGGTCAGCTGTTGTGACTTCGTTACCCTCCTTGTCGTAGGCCAGGACGATTTTGGCTATACGCTGACGCATGTCTTTGAGATCCTTGGCGACGGAAAGTATTGCCATGACCTCGCTTGAGGCGGCAATTTGAAAGCCCGAGTCCATCTCGAAGCCGTCCATTTTCCCGCCCTGGCCGATCCTCATATTGCGAAGACTCTGAGCGCAGAAGTCCATGGCCCATTTGAAGTGAATCCGTTCCGGATCGATATCTATCCGAGTGAGATTGCTTTTTGCCAGCCTGGCGTCATCGTAGTTTCTCTCGTGCTGCATACGCGAGGTCAGGGCGACCATGGCAAGGTTGTGAGCATTCGTAATGTGGTCGATATCGCCGGTAAGGCGAATGGAAAGGGGGGTCAGAGGAATACATTGTGCCAGACCACCCCCGGCGGCAGATCCTTTGATGTTGAACGTGGGACCGCTGCTGGGCTGGCGGATTGCCCCGATCGCGCGCTTGTCCAGCTTGCCCAGACCCTCAAGCAAGCCCATGGTAGTGGTCGTCTTTCCTTCGCCCAGCGGTGTCGGCGTTATGGCGGTAACATCGATGTACTTTGCCGTCGGGGCGTCCGCTAGCCGGGCAAGGGCCTTTTGATAGTCAACTTTGACTAGTGTGCGATCCCTCGGGATCAATTCATCTTTCTGCAGGCCCATCTCCTCGGCAAGCCAGCGAATGGGTTTCATGGTCTGTTCGGCAGCCTCTGCTATCTGCCAGTGCGTCATTCTTGTCGGGTCGAGTTTCATCTATATAACCTGTTTTTCGTGTCCTAAAAACAAGGTGAGCCGGGATACAGGAAGGCTTGTCGTCCATGCTCACCATTCGGCACCTTCAATGATGCTCATAATGGGCTGTTATTGTACAAAAGCCTTTGAAGTATGCAAGAACAGAACTCTTTTTTGCATTTTTTTCTATTTCTTGCCGTTTTTTTGATATCGGTTGGGATTATGGCTGAATTATTTGTTGTTTGCGAATAATGTGTCATACTTGCTGAGTGCTATCGGTTGTAACTTTTTATCTGTCAGGCGGTCATGATGGCTATCTCAGCCAAATATCTAACCGGTCAAACATGGGATATTTTCTTTGCGATTATGGCTTTTTTTACATCCGGTTTCCGACACAGTGATAGCAGTCAGGTTTGAGGGATTCTTGCGGTTTCCATTTGTTTAGTCTAAACATCTTTTTCAGGTTCTATCAAGCTCTTTCAGGATGGTTTGGACGTATTTTGGGATATTATTTTCCAGCTCGCTTGTCAGCCCTTGGACGTGGGCTATTTCCTTTGGCTCAATACCAAAGATTACGATGTCATCAGGACATTGCCCCAAATGGCGAGACAACTCAAGTGTATTCAGTAAATCACCCTCGTGCAGGGAGTAACGCATCCGTACTTTGTTTGAACGTACCCGCTCGGGCGTGAAGCGTTTCATCGAGCCTGGCGGTTGTCCCATAATCGCACAATCTACAAATATGATTTTCTCTCGCCCCTCGATTGCATGTATTACAGACAGTCCACCCGTCCCCATATCCATTACTTCGACATCAGGATTATCGGCAAGATGCTCCATCAGCTCCGAAGCCAGACGGATCCCGATGCCTTCATCCCGCATTAAAGGATTGCCAAGACAAATAATAAGTACCGGCTTCATAGGAGCTAAACCAGCTTATACGAACTCGACGTTCAGATAATGAGTCGAGCATGAGATACACGGATCGTACGAACGAACCAGCATTTCCAGAAGCAGGCGAATCTCGTCCTGGTCCCGGTCGATAATTTGTGGGGCTAATGCCTCAAAGTCCTTCTGGATGTTCCCATGATTCTGACCGGTCGGGATACAGATGTTCGCCTTTGTACATAAGCCTTTCTCATCGAAAGCGTAGCGGTGGAATAGGATACCTCGCGGCGCTTCGACACATCCAACACCTTCACCTGCCCTGGGCTCGACCTTTACCGGTTCCGGTTTCAATCCATTCGTGAGCAGCTCATCTATTAATTGCAAGCCGTGCTCAGCGACCTGGACACATTCGACAATCTGTGCGACATTGTTAAGATACGGATTGCAGGCACCTTTTTTCAGTCCGAACTTTTTGGCCGTTTCGGCCGCCATGGGCAAAAGCCGCTCGGCATTCAGATTGAAACGGGCAAGCGCACCCACTGCATAAGAATCACGATGCCATTTGCACCACTTGGCTGTGGATTGTGGCACGACGTACTCGTTCGCCACACGCTCAAACTCATGGATCGGCACTTTTTCGTCAGTGTCTGTGCTGGCGATATCACCGTGGTAAAACGTGTAGTAATCCGGCCCGGTGAGTGCGATGTATTCTGTGTCGCGGTCGAAGTCCGGCAGCTTGTCAGCCAGGCTTAAGACCACTTCGGCAAGGGTTTTAAGGTCCGGGATGGCGTCTTCAATCATGCTCTTGAGCACGCGGAGTTTTTCCTCCGTCGGAAGAACGGTAAAGCCGCCCGGCTTCAACGTGACCGGGTGTGTCATGCGCCCCCCGATGATCTCCATCCAGGTGTTGCCGAGGCGATGCAGGCGAATAATGGTTTTAACCACTTCTGGATGCGATTTAACAAGAGGAATCACGGATTTCTGGCCTAAAAGGTCAGGGGCCACGAGATATCCAACATGCAGAATGTGGCTTTCTATCTGCTCGCCGTAATGACAAAGAATGCGAAGCTTGTCGGTTTGCTCGGAGGCCTTAATACCCATAGCGTCTTCAATGCCCTTGATTGCGGCCATTGAATGTGTTACCGAACAAATACCGCAGATTCGGCTGACGATGGTCTGGATATCCTCGAAGCTGCGTTCGCGTACCATGGCCTCGAAGAACCGGGGTGCTTCCGGCACCTGCCACTCAACATGTTCTACTTTACCATCACTTGCTCGAAGCCGTATATTTCCATGCCCCTCGACTCGAGTGACGTGATTAACTTTTATATTAACTGTTTTAGCCATCAATACTCCTGTTTATTTCCGAAAAGCAACATCTTGCCGAGAAGGTCATCGAGCGTCTTGCCATATTCGGCCATCACGTCCTTAGCGGCATTTACATTTGGATCATCAACCAATCCGCGGCAGCCGAAACACCACATCCCGTTCGACGGGCACTTCGCGTCGCAACCCGCTCGGATAATCGGGCCCAGACAAATCTCGCCGTACTCGAAGCGGCAGACATTTTCCTTCATCTTGCACTCAACACATACGGGGTAATTGGGAATCTTCGGTTCTTTGCCGATTGCCAGAGATCGCACTATATATGAAAATTCCTTTATATTAATGGGACATCCGTGAACCATATAGTCTGTTTTGACAACCTCGTTTACGGCTTTTGTCGGATATGTATCGAGATGGGGCATATTGGCGTCTTTACCGTAGACATATTTCCTGACGTCCTGCATCTCGAAATTGTTTTTAATTTTATTGATTCCGCCGATTGTCGCACAGGCTCCGAGCGCGATGAGTGTCTTTGCATTCTTGCGAATTGCTTTGAGGTGTTCTTCGTCTTCTACACGTGTGATCGAACCTTCGATAATCGCCACGTCATAATCATCGCTCTGGTCGGACATAGCCTCCCGCCACTCGACCGGTTCGACAATTTCCAGCAAGTCGAGAATTTCCTCTTCCAGGTTGTAAACCTGCAGTTGGCAACCTTCGCAACAGGCAAAATCAAAAAAAGCTACTTTCAATTTGGACATTATAATGCCTCCTTGATATCTGTGATGTCAGAAAAGTTGAATACAGGACCATCCTGGCACACGTAAATGTTGTTAATCTGACAGTGACCACATTTCCCGACACCGCATTTCATACGCCGCTCCAGCGACAGGTATATCTGATCTTCTCTCAGACCTGCCTCCAGCAACACAATAATCACAAACTTATACATGATCGGCGGGCCGCAAGCAACGGCGATGGTATTTTCCTTATCTATCTTCACCAGCGGTAACAGCGTTGTGATAACTCCCTCAGGGCCCGACCAGCTTTCGTCACGATGATCGACCGTTTCAAGAAATGTTACGTTCTTTTCTTCTCGCCATTTATCGAGTTCTTCGATAAAAAGCCGATCGGATGGAGTTTTTGCTCCAAAAAGAATTATTACACGCCCGTAATCGTCGCGGTTGTCCAGCACATACTGGATTGCCGAACGAACGGGAACAATCCCAATGCCACCACAGACAAAGATAATGTCTTTTCCCTTCATTGCTTCGTCGACCGGGAACGATGTCCCGAATGGACCGCGGATAAAGAGTTTGTCCCCGGCGGCTAATTTATGCAATGCCTCCGAGACGTTACCGACATTGCGAATTACCATCTCGAAAGATCCCTTTCGTGTGGGCGAAGAAGAAACTGAAATAGGCGCCTCACCAATACCGGGAATCGAGACCTCAACGAACTGCCCGGGCATATGCCCGAGTTCCTCACCCGAGTCAAGTTGACAGGAGAAGAAGCTTTCTAATTTTGTCATTGATTTTACCTTGCCTACCGTTGCCGGTAATGGAAGGTATATGTCCTTTTCTGAGTCGCATTTACACATCTGCGTTATTTCCCTTCATCCACAAGCTTGTTATAAACTTCGACCGGGTTGGCAATTTTTGCCGTACACGCTGTAATACACCGTCCGCACCCCACGCAGGCCACTTCCCCGATCTTCTCCGGCACGTATTTCCCTTTGCGATAGTAGCGGTGGCGGTACCGGTCGGCACGATTGCGTCTGAAATTATGCCCGCCCGCCACAGCGGCAAATTCTGCGAGGAGGCAGCCGTCCCAGACTCTATAGCGCCGGCCTTTCTGTAAGTTCCACTCTACATCATCGCGTACGTCGAAGCAGTAACATGTCGGACAGACCAGGTTGCACGATCCACAGGAATAGCACCGTTGAGCATTCTCCTCCCAAACGGGATGTTCATAGGAACGATCCAGTACTCTCGGCAGGACTTCGGGGCGGACATGAAGTTTATGCTTCTGGAGTAGTTCGGTATTATCCGCCCAGACTAATTTTCTGAGCTTAAGGCTCATGTCATCGGCATCTTCGGCATCCTTGATGGTTTTGGCGAGTGCCCGACCTTTCTTTGTGCGGATATCGACCAAATAGTAGGAATCGATTTTTGTAATCAGGATATCGAAACCATCGTTCACGGTGGCTGTGCCCATGCATCCGGCAAAGACGTCCTTTGACGCGTTCTGGACATCGCTTGCTACAATTGTAGCTTTCTGCCGACGCTTGAAATAATGAGTATCGTAGTGATTCTCGGCGAATAACTTGTCTGTTTGCGAGATGGCGACCATGTCGTAAGGGTGAACGCCAAATAAAACGAAAGGCTCATCATCGAACACACTCTCGAATCCTTCCTTGCGGTCGAACTTCAGTAACGTCTCCTGCGGGGGCAGGAAGTATTTCTTGGGGGGCAGAATTGTTACATCATGGTCTAAACGCAAGTCCTTGGCGCTGACCAACGGTGCAAATACGAAGCGGTCCTCTTTGGCCTGAACACCATATACTCGTTGATTTTCTATGCACGAATTGACCCATTTGCCAAAAGCGGCCTTGTCCAGTTTCTTAATTTTCATCAATTTTACCTATCCGTTATAAACAACTAAAAATCACTTAAAAGGGGCAAATTCAACACCTACGAGGCCGACAGATATCAAATACTTGCTGTGGAGATTTGATTTGTCAGTATTATTTATATCTGCGAAGCATTTCTCGTAGAATGTCCCGGCGGCTTACAATACCGACGACTTTCCCATTCTCGATGATTGGTACTCGTCGAAGGTGCCTTTTTGAAAAAGTCTGAACCAAATCAGCTAATTGTGTACTGGGGCTGAAGGATACAATATCTGTTACCATTACTTCCTTAACTGCTGTGTCTGCTGCATTCCCGTCAAATGTTAGATTCACCAAGTCAATTTCACTCACGATGCCAACCATTTTATCTTCATGATCAACAACAGGCATGGCACTGATATGCCAACGGAGAAGAAGAGCTATTACGTCCGTTAAGAGCATATCTTTTTTCGCCGTAATGACATTCGTTGTCATGATATCTGCGGCTTTTGTTGTTTTCATAATCCTTTTTTTACTCTATAAGTAGGCGAATAATTTTATGATCAACGATTATGACATAACATTAAGACAAACTCAAGCATTTTTTATCAGATTCTAAAAATATATATTGAAAACATTCAGGATAGAACTCTGGGAAGATAAAGCGGGAAAATTCAAGAAATTGTTGCGTTGATGGCTACAATCCCCGTTGCAGCGGCCGGTTCTGACAGAAGGTTTGTCTGTCTATCGACCTGGCCCGGCCAAATGCCGGCAAAACCAGACCTATCAGCAGGGCTATTATTGATATAACGACCAGCATCCGGTCTTAAGGATGGCGGTTGATAAAAAATGCCGGTTATGTGTTTTCCGAAGCGATTTCCACGGGTGTTTCCTGGTAAATGCCCGACTTCGGCATGGTAAATAAGAAAGTGCTTCCTTTGCCGGGTTCGGATTCGACCCAGACTACGCCGGCATTCAGCTCGACAATCTTTTTGACAATCGAAAGGCCGATGCCGGTGCTGTCGACTCTGTTCTCCGACGAAAGGGCTTGGAATATCTTGAATATTTTCTTGAAATACTTCTCGTCGATTCCCGGCCCGTTGTCGGCTATGCTGAATTTCCAAAAACCATCCTGTTCAACACAGCCGACTTTAATTTGCCCTTCGAGCTTGTCCATATATTTGACAGCGTTACTCAGCAGGTTCTGGAAGACCTGCATGATTTGTGTTTTTTCGCATATTAATACCGGCAGTTCGTTCTCGATGGTTATTTTGATATTTTCCGGCGGACTTATTCCGGTAATTAATTCCGAAACCAGGGCGTTCAAATCGACCTGCTGCTTATTTGAGCTGTCATGGCCGAGCCTGGAATACTGAAGGATATCGTCGATAAGAGCGCTCATTTGTTTGGCCTTTCCAACGAGCAGCCTGACTTGTTGTTTGCCTTCTTCGTCAAACTTGTCTGCGTAGTCAGTGGATATCCAGTCGGCGAGAGTTCCGATTCCTCGCAACGGTGTTTTTAAGTCGTGAGCGGTTATGTATGCAAATTCCTTCAATTCTTTGTTCGCTCGTCTGAGTTCCCAGACAGCCGATTCCAGGTCCTTGTTCAGCTTTTCCAGTTCTTGCTCAGCCAGCCGGCGCTCGGTGATATCGACAAACGCCTCAAGTAAAGCATCCTCGCCTTCGAGCGTTATGGGCAGGACTGTTTTAAGGATCGGGATCTCCTGTCCCCGGCTGTTGAGAAGCACTCTTTCTGAATTGTCGACCGAATTGCCCAAATCTATGACCGGGCATTTATTAACCTCAGCGGGGCATATCTTCTTGTGGCATATGTTCCCGATTATGTCTTCGGGCGAATTGCAGCCCATCATCTTTAATGCAGTCTTGTTTACTCTTCGTATCATTTTGTCCCTGCCGACGATTATCACGCCGACGGGCATGGTTTCCAGGATAAGCTCTCCTGTTTTCAATGCATCTTCTGCGGCTTTTTGGGACTGTTTGATCTGTTCTTTTGCCTTTCTGCGTTCTTCCTCGACCCTCATGGCGGAGACGAGAATTCCTATTATTTTCATTTCGTCTTTCGATGGTTTGAAATCTGTCGTGAAAACCGCGCATAAGGAACCGAAGCTACCGCCATCGCAAAGGACCGCCTGGCCGACATAGGTTTTCAGGCCATAGGCAAGCACATTCGGGTCGCTCTGCACGTAGGGGCTGTTTTGCAAATCACGGACCGTGCACACCTCATCAGCGCCGCGTCGGATCACATCGTGGCAGAGGTGCCCATCGGGTTTGACTTGAGAGTTATAGTCCGGCGGCGTATGCCACTTCGCCTGCGAGCAGAGCATCCCGTCTTCGAGACGGCTGTACAGGGCGTAAGTGGCTCCAAGAAGCTCTCCAAACAGCGAGGTAATGCGATTTGCGTTTTCCGTGAAGTCACTGCCCAGGCTTAACAGGCAGGTGTTAATTTTCTCCAAACGATCCTCCGCCCGCTTGCGCTCGGTAATATCTCGAAGAGTCACCTGTATCCAGGTCTTCCGGTCTTTTTGTTTAATCAGGCGACCGTTAGCTTCCATGAATAAGCGGCTTTTATCCTTGCGCGTAATAATCAGTTCGAAGGGCTGACGCTCGGATCCGGTGAGGACCAACCCGAACTCCTTAAGAGATATCGGAATGGACTTCTTGTCGAGGATGCCGACCTTGGTAAAATGTTTGCCGATTACCTCTTCTGTGGAGAATCCGCTCATCAGTTCTGCTGCCGGATTGAAAGACAGGAAATTGCCAATCTTGTCCAGTGAAGTAATGGCATCAGGAGATTGTTGAACAAGGTCAGAGTTTTTGCGTTCACTTATCCGCAAAGCCTCTTCAGTCTGCTTGCGTTCCGTGATGTCCCTGCTGATTTCCAGCACTCCGGTTGGTTTTCCTTCTTCGTCTCTTAACGCCACATTTGCGATACAATGGATGTATCTGCTCTTGCCGTTCTTGTCTGTAACATGGGTTTCGTACTGGTGGATTTTGCCGTCCTGAAACGTTTGAAGTGTAGGGCAGGGATAAGGCTCACAGGGTTTATTCTTCTGATGGTATACTTCGTAACATTTCCTGCCGACAATATCGTCACCGTATATTCCTTTGGCCACATCATTGGTCCAGATGATGTTCAGGTCGTTGTCTATCACGGCAATGTCATCGGCGATAGCCCGCAGCATGGCATCAAGTTTTCCTTCGCTGACCTGCAGCGCTTCCTCGGCCTGCTTACGCTGTTCGACCATTTGATTGAAAGCATCGGCCAATTGGCCGATTTCGTCGTTTCTTTTGATATCGACCTTTATACCCATGTCCCCTTTGCCGATTTTGTCCATGGCGGCTTCGAGTTTTGAAAGGGGCTTTGAGATATAATTGGAGATAAGAATACCGGGTATAACAGCCAATATTGTCAACACCAGTGAGGTACATAGTATGATATTTCTTAATTTAGCAACAGGAGCAAATAATTCCGCCGTTTGGTACTCGATTGTTAAAATCCAGCCCAGTCCTTCATAATCATTATGACCTTGTGAGCGTGCGAATACTAATAATTCTTCTCTTCCCTCCTGCAGATCCTCTGTTTTCTTGAGTAAGTATCCTCTGTCACCTGCAATTTCCTTGAAAAGTTTTCCATCGGATACATCTTCGAAAAATCTAAACTTTCCCGATCCGTCAAAAATCATCTTGCCGTTCTTGTTTAGCAGCTTAAACTGTGCGTTGTTGTATCTTGTAACTTCTCTTGTCTGTTTGATTATGTCAATTGTTTCTTCGATATTCAAAACGACCTTTATAACTCCGGCAAAATTCCCATCTTCGTCATCGCTTCTTATAGCAATAGTCGTAGAATGGACCCCTGAACTTTCATCGTATTCAACATCACATACACATAAACCGTCTTCTTTTGCGTCTTTCCACCATTGTTCGTCATCCTGTCTGTAGTCGGAGGTTTTCTCCGTTAAAGCAACAGTTGCTCCGTACTTGTTTGTCACAAAGACTTCGCCGAAAACTTTATATCCGTATTTTTTTTATGGAATCCTATTCTTTCTCTGAGTTCCTTTGACAGTCTGTTGTTCATTAATTCCTGCAGTAAAGGTATCGCCGTTCCTTTCTTTGCAGCAATCCATTCATAGTCTTTTTTGTCGATATATTCCTGAGGGTTCTCTATGTTTTGAAATTCTCGATTTGATTTCGCAACAATCTCCTGCAATATTAAATCGCTGCAATAGGCTTGAAATTCTTCGATTGTATGGTAAATATGTCTGTCAATCTTATCCATCGTTTCGACAGCCAGGGCAACTGAACTTTCTCCGATGGATTTTTGTAATGCTCTCTGGCTTGTATTAACGCACATAATTCCTACGATTCCCACCAGCGATGCAATTCCTACAAATCCTAAAATCAGTTTTTGTCTTATTTTCATGCCTGGCTACCTTTATGCACAGAGGCCCGAGAGTCCGAGTATTTCCTCTTTATCCTTAATATCTATAAGTTATATTCATATGCGCAGTGAGTTGCCGACCCTCTTCCCCATGTCTGCCTTACTGCTCTTACATATCTGCCGGGAAGTGTTAGATTGCATCTGCGGAGGACACTTGCATATTGTCCTCCTGTCGGACGCCGGACTTTGGCACCGTAAAGCAGAAAATGTTTTGTTTGGACTCTGAGCTTTCAGCCCATATATGACCGCCGTGCATTTCAATGAATTCTTTGGCTATCCGCAGGCCGAGAATGAGATCTTCCTGGCCGGCAGGGAATTGTTCTTTAATCAAATCAGGGCAATTGATAATGTTGTGTATCTCGTTACGTTCGAGAGGCTGGCCTTCATCCTGTATTTCTGCTGTTAGCTCGTTGCCGGCGTCTTTGACTCGCACGCCGACATGACCGTTGACAGGAGAAATTTTAATCGCTCTGCTGAGAAGATTGATCAGCACCTGTGCCATCCTGTCATAATCGGCGTTGACAACAAGTTCGGAGTCGGGCGTAAGTTTTTTCAGATCGATGTTTTTTTCAGCCGCGAACGGCAGGAAGGCCTCTACGGCCTGTGAGGCCAGTGAAGTAAAATTAAACTTTTGTTTGTTCAACTCCATCTTATCGGTATCAATTTTCGCAATATCAAGGTAGTCACCAGCCACTTTTTTGGCAGTCTCGATATTGCCGTCTTCCAGCAGTTTTTGCAGTGTTTCCGTGACCAGAATCGCCATTTCGTTTTGTAACTGATTTTTTTCCTTAAATTTCAGACTCTCAGTTCTGAGCTCATCTTCCCTGAGTATGCGTTCGGTAATATCGCGAGCCACTCCGACGATCGCCACATCGCGTCCATTTGTGCCCTTGATATTGGACCTCGAAAGTGAAACCGGAAAGACGCTGTCGTCTTTTCGTCGATGATAAAATCCGACTTCCCAGCCGCTCCCGACGGCCTTGGTTTGGAAAACGCTTCTTGTATTGCGGCTTTGATGTTTTCCTATCCAGAGCAGATTGCCGTTTTGTCCGACAATTTCCTCCTCTTTATAGCCGTACGTTTTACAGAATGCTTTGTTGACGTAGACAATTTTGCCCTGCATGTCGGTAATGTAGATGCTGTCGTCGGTGCTCATAACGGCACCAGAGAGCAGTTGGAGTTTCTTTTCCACCATGTTGTGTCTGATGGCATTCTCGACGGTTATCGGAATCGCTTTGAGATAATTCTGGCCGAGATCTTTAACCAGGTAGTCGTAAGCGCCGGCTTTCCAAGCTTTGACTGCCGTCTCCTCGTCGCCGGCTCCTGTGACAACAATCACGGGCGTGTTCTTGGCCGCCTCCAGAATCTCAAGTGCCGTCCCGTCTCCAAGTGAGTGGTCGGTGATAATGATATCGAACTGATCCGAGTTCAATACCTGTTTTGCCTGCGAAACCGAGCCGGATATCGTACAATCATACGGTATGGCGTTGTTTTCCACAAAACGCTTAAAAGCCATCTGATCGAGCTGGTCGTCTTCGATGAGCAGAATCTTGTATCTCGTATTTTCCATAATATTATTCTCCATTCGAGGGCAGTTTACTTACAGTCCAGTAGAGGTCAATCGCCCTGATTGTTTCCACAAACTTTTCATAGTCAACAGATTTGACCATATAACCGGCAGCACCGAGCTCGAAGCTTTCGATCACATCCCGGTCTGAGTTGGACGTGGTGAGTATTACGACGGGTATCTTTTTTAATGCCTTGTCTGCTTTTACGATTTTGAGAAATTCGGCGCCGTCCATCTTCGGCATGTTCAAATCCAACAGGACCAGACATGGCTTTGCAGCACTCTCATTTCTCAGATACTCGATTGCTTCTTCGCCATCACCTATGGGAACCAGTTGGTTAGTGAGCTTCAGGTCCCTGAGTGCGCGTTTTACCGTCATCACATCAACGTCATCGTCTTCAATGAGCAATATTGGCTTCGAGTTTTGCATCAATTACCCCCATTTCTTGCTTCGGTAATGTAAAGTAGAACGTACTTCCTTCGCCAATTTTTGATTCCACCCATATATTGCCGCCATATAACTCCACGATTTTCTTTGCGATTGTCAGTCCGACACCTGTGCCTTCGAACTCTTTACTGACCAAAAGTGCCTGGAACATTTTGAAGATTTTCTCGAAGTGCTTTTCTTCAATGCCGGGCCCGTTGTCGGCGATACTGAATTTCCAGAATCCATCCTCTTCGACACAGCCGACGTTTATCCGGCCCTGTGGCTTGTCCATATATTTTATGGCGTTGCTCAGCAGATTCTGAAAAAGTTGCATGATGTGAGTTTCCGCACACTCAATAACAGGCATTGTGCTGTCAACTGTAATTGTAATGTTTTCCGGCGGAACGAGCATATCAATCATTTCCGGGATAAAGTCATCAAGATTCACCTGAACGGATTTTTCGTCCATACGTCCGGCTCTCGAATATTGGAGGACGCCGTCAATGAGATTGTACATCCGCTCTACCCGACCTAACAGCAGGTTCATTTGCTCGTTGGCCCGCTCGTCAAGCTTATCCGAATAGTCGTCTAATATCCAACTGGCAAGGCTTTTAATCCCTCGCAGCGGCGCCTTCAAATCGTGCGAAACGATGGATGCGAAATCTTTCAGCTCGTTATTGATTTTATCTACTTCTTTAATCAGTTCGGCCTGCCTCTGTTCAGCCTGCTGTCGCTCCACTATCTCCTGTTTGAGTTGCTCATTGGTTTGTGTCAGCTCATCTGTTCGTTCTTTCACCATTTGCTCTAATTGTTCGGTTTTCAGTGATGCTTGTCTGGCCAGGATCCATTTTTCTGTCAGTGAGCTGGCGAGTTGGGCTACCTCGGCACTGTCGAAGGGTTTTTTTAGAATCAGGAGGTTTTCGGATTTCCCGAGCCGTTCGGTTATCTCTCCCCAGGAATAATCTGAATAGGCCGTGCAGATGACAACCTGAATCCTGGGGTCAATCTCCCAGATATGTTCTATTGTTTTGAGACCGTCCCAGCCGGGCGGCATGCGCATATCGACAAAAGTCAATTCGTATGGACGATTTTCGGCGCAAGCCTGCCTGATCTTCTCACATCCCTCTTGCCCCTGAGACGCGAAGTCGAGTTCATACATGCTTTTGGGTACGGATTTCCTGTTGTTGCCGCCGAAAACCTCGGTCCGAAGCGCGCTTAAATTCGTACTTTCTTCCTCTTCCACGAGAATTGTTTGGAAATCCTTGTGAATGCTGGGATTGTCGTCAATTATCAGAATACGGTGTGTCATCTCTTTTTCCACATCACTCATTTTGCAGTCTCCTGTATTTCAAAAGGTAATTCAACAGTGAATACGGCGCCCTTGCCGGAACCTTCACTATGAGCTGTTATTAATCCGTTTAATTCATTCGCTGCCAGAGCGGTGCTGTGCAGCCCGAATCCATGTCCTGTTTTCTTGGTTGTGAAGCCGTGCTCAAAGATCCGGGTTAAGTTCTCTTTGGGGATTCCGATGCCGTTATCGCTCACATCGATCCGGATATGCCCGGCCTTTGACTCTTTCACACATATATTAAGAATCCTGTCGTTTCGGTCGGTTTTGGACAGGGCATATACTGCGTTGCTGATCAGGTTTGTTAAAATCTGCATAACCTTATGTTTGTCGATGAGCATTGTCGGCAGATTCTTGATTTTGCGTTTCACTTCTACTTTGTTTCGCGTTATTGTCTCGGCGTTTATTTGGATGCTGTCTTCCACAAGCTCCGCGATGGAAGTCGGTTCGATCAGACCTTTCGTTTTACTATGCGATTGTTGAAGCTGTATAATATCGCCTACGTGCTGAACGTGTTTGGTCAGTGCCTCCAGCGCTTCGAGGCAGCGTTCTTGTTCTTCGAACAGTTCTTTGGACAGGTTAGCCAGAAAGGCGGGTATTTTTTTGCCTCGCTCCTCGCTTGTCAGGAATGCGCTCAGTTCATCTGAGTGCTCTTCGAGCAGCTCTACTGCGTCGGCAAGATAAGAGATTTTGGAATTGCGGATCCTCTTCTGAATTGACTCAGCAGTGACGCTGACACTGTTGAGGACATTACCCACATTGTGCAGCACGCCGGTTGCCACCTCGGCCATACCGACCTCTCGTGCCGTCTCGAGCAGCTTTTCCTGGGCCATCTTGAGTTTGGCTTCCGACCGCTTGCGTTCTGTGATGTCTCGTGCGATAGCAATTATGTAGTCTTGTTTCTCCTGGGGTACAAGTTTCAGGCTTGTCTCGACGAAAAAAGTCGTTCCATCCTTGCGCCTGTATTTGCCTTGATTGACAATGTCGTTCTTGAGCTTGAGTTGTTCTATTTGCTTCTGCCAGGAAGAATCATCCGGAATAGATACTTCTATATCCTTGATAGTCATCATGTTAAGTAATTCTTTTCGTGTGTATCCAAGGCTATCGCAGGCTCTGTTGTTGACGTCCAAAAAGCGGCCCCATTTAGGCTCTACCGCAAAAATGCAGTCATTTGATCGTTCTATTAAATTTCGAAATAAATGTATTTTCTCTTCTGCCTTCTTGCGTTCTGCAATGCTGCCCAGCCATTCGGCTACTGCATTTAATAAATCATCTTCTTCTTTGAGGAATGTCTCTTCACCGTTTTCCACCTTTTCCCCAAGGTGATAAACCTCCAGAGTACCCACATTCTCTCCATGTGCTTTGATTTGGGTTTTCCGGCCCAATTCACTTTTTTCGAAGTTATCTGTCTTATATTGTATTCCATCAAAATTGATTCTTACGCACATGGTGTTAGGATACTTATATGCATCACGAATCAGATAGACAGTTTCCTGAAATATTTGCTCTAATGAAATTTCCTGACGATTAACAATTTTTGACAGCCCATATAAACAATTGAGATGTTTAAGGCGTTGTTGTAATTGCCTCTGGTCCAGGGGGCGATTTGCAATTTCCGCTTCGAGTTTTAACTTGGCGCCGGATAATTCTGCGTTAAGCTTCCGAACCTTTTCTTCGAGACGTTTGTGGCATGCACTTTCTTCAAGCAGTTTGCGGCGTATGCGGAGATCTACGGCTTCAAGATCAGCGTTATTTACGGATTTAGATCGCGCAATAATACTGTAAAAGTATCTGTTATAAATAAATATAAGACCAACTGCAGCCATACTGGTTATAAGAGCACAGTGAGTTAAATCTTTTGTGATTTTCTCATGTGACAGCCAAAAAACACCGGCAACAAATGCGATGAATATAACCGCTAAGATAGCCTTTTTAATTGTTCTTTTTATATACATACCTATTTACCCGGTCTTCTTCGGACATTTGCCGGCATCATCCAATCCAATAAGCTAGGTACCTGCCAATGTAATCTTAATGGCAGCTCATAATGTCCTATAACCGTACGGTCCTCGTTCCGTTTGAAAATTATCGACATATCCGGGTAGTCGTTTTATGAGAAATACTATTTTTTTAGGCATTATTGTCGGTCAGGGGATTCAAAACGGCGGGCCGAAGAGCTTTTTCAACTGATAATTGATGATTGACTACTGATTGTAGAGAATTTACTATTGAAGAGAGGTTTTGGAACTCATCCTGAGTTTTACATGTAGGAGTAAAATATGATTATTGGAACGGTGGGAGCAAAAACAATAGAGGGGGTAAACAATATGGGACGGTTCGCTCGATTTGCCTGGCAGTCGATGATTGCGTCCTTCCGGAGTAGTATCAGCCCATGCACGTATCCGTTGATATGGACGCAAATGAATATCATCGGTGTTCGCAGTGTTCCGGTTGTTATGATAACCGGTGCTTTTGTGGGAATGACATTGGCGGTTCAGGCGTATGACCAGCTTGCGGGTATGGGGCTGGAAGAGCACCTGGGTGTTTTGATTAATATTTCAGTAGTGAAGGAATTAGGGCCGGTACTGGCGGCTGTTATGTTAGCCGGGCGGATCGGGGGGGCACTGACCGCTGAACTGGGAACGATGAATGTGACCGAACAGATTGATGCGGTCAGGAGTATGGGTACGGACCCGGTACGATATCTGGCTGCACCGCGGGTACTGGCGTGTCTGCTGCTTACGCCGGTTCTGATTATATACGCTGATTTGATGGGTATTATCGGAGGGTATTTCGTGAGCGTTGTTCAGTTGGGGATTAACAGCCGGGCCTACTGGGATTTTAGTGCGTCCGGCGTGGAATTGTGGGATGTCTCGATCGGTATTATAAAAGGCTTGTTCTTCGGTGTGGCCATTGCGGTGATTAGTTGTTACAAGGGATTTACGTGCAAAGAAGGGGCGCACGGCGTCGGACAGGCGTGCACAGAAGCGTTTGTGGCCAGTTTTATTTCCATTTTGGCGCTGGATTTTGCACTGGCGGTTATTTTCAAGGCTATTTACAATACGTTTTGGCAGATTAAAAGTCTGGTTTGATGATAAAAGAAAGCTCAATGTGAAGCAGCAAAACAAGGGAAAAAACACGAATACCAAAAACGGCGACGGCATAATTGTCCTGAAAAACGTAATCAAGAAGTTCAGTGCCAAGATTGTTCTGGAGAATATCTCTCTGGCTATAGAGAAGGGCAAGACAACCGTTGTTATCGGGCCGAGCGGATGCGGTAAGACGGTCTTAATAAAACATTTGATTCTCCTGTTAAGGCCGACTTCCGGCGAGGTTTACTTCAAGGGCCAGCGAATCGACAATCTGAATGAGGGGCAGTTAAATCAGATACGTACACATTACGGTTTTCTTTTCCAGGGAGGAGCGCTTTTTGACAGCCTGAGCGTTACGGAAAACATCACATTCCCCATAAGGCAGCATTGTGAAACACCTGACTGGAATCAGGTCGGGGAGCTTGTGAAGTCCAAACTGGCCATGGTGGGACTTGATGGATTCCAGAACTATTATCCGGCGAATCTCTCCGGGGGACAGCGCAAGAGAGTGGCGTTGGCCAGGGCGATCGCGCTCAATCCGGAGGTGATTTTGTATGATGAGCCGACCACCGGACTGGATCCGATCCGGTCGGATGTAATCAACGAGTTGATTCTGAAGCTGCAAAGAGAGCTAAACGTTACATCGGTTGTTGTCACGCACGATATGACGAGCGCCTATAAAGTCGCGGACCGAATCATTATGTTACATAAAGGCAAGATTATTGCCGACGGCGACGCAGACTTTATTCGTAATCATCCCCATCCAATCGTTCAACACTTCATCAAAGGCCAGGTCAGTGATGACGACCTCGCCGTCCTGCGTATGAGCGGAACTATGTCCCAGGCCCAGTTCCTGCCTCGTGATTTTGAACAAGATCTGTGAAATATACGGAAGAAGCAATGAATAAGGAACCGGAGCAAATTGCGACTGATTTGGCCAGCGTTGTGCAAGGAGATATTTACGCCGATATACTGCACAGAGCCGCTTACAGTACCGATGCGAGCATTTACAGGATAGTGCCTCAATGTATTGTAGCACCTCGTGACGCCGGTGACGTGGCCGCCGTGGTCGGGTATGCCGCCGCCGAAGCGATTCCTGTTGTCGCACGCGGAGCCGGCAGCGGCCTGGCCGGCGAGTCTTTGTCCGGCGGTATCGTCTTCGATATGACACGGTATATGAACAAAATCATTGGCGCAGAGGATAATGGCCGGGTGGTTACTTGTGAGCCCGGGGTAGTCCTGGACGACGTGAATAACTATCTGGCCCAGTTCGGCAGGAAAATCGGACCCGACCCTTCGAGCGCCAACCGCGCGGTAATAGGGGGGTGCGTTGCCAATAATTCCACCGGTTCTCATTCGCTCCAGTACGGCTATATGAGTGACTACGTCGAGGCAATTGAAGCGGTTCTGGCGGACGGCAGCATTTTCCAGCTCAAAAACGATGTTGACCCGGATCAGGTGATAGACGACGGAGTTGCCTCGATCGCAAAAGAGTGTTTGTCTGTCCTCTCTGAAAACCAGGCGGTTATCAATAAGGCATTACCGCAAACAAAGCGTAATCGAAGCGGATATAACATTGCGGGCGTATGTCACGATGGACGGATTGATATGGCCCGGCTTATGACAAGCTCGGAAGGGACGCTGGCGATTTTTACGAAGATTACGCTAAGGACCGTTCCGGTTCCTGCATCAAAAGGACTGCTGCAGCTTGAGTTTGGATCTCTTGAGCAAATGGCCCGGGCGGTGCCGACGATTGTTGACAGCGGCGTCTCGACCTGTGAGCTGATGGACAGTAATCTTATAGATTTAGCGAGAAAGGCGCTGCCGGGATATCGTGACCTCCTGCCGGAAAACGCAGCCGCGGTTCTTTTGGTTGAGCATGTCGGCCAGACACAGGAGCAGGTGAAAAAGAATATAGAACGGACCGATTCGGCCGTAGGGCGGATAGCGAGCGGACGGAGTATTGTTCTGGATCCGGATCAGCAGAAACGCTTATGGAAGTCCAGGAAGGACGCCGGGCCGCTGCTTTACAGAAAAAGGAGCAGAAAACACCCGGCGGAATTCATGGAAGATGTCTCTGTCGATTATCTTCGACTTGGGGAATATATAGCGGGATTGTTGGAGATTGGGCGGCGGTATGATATCATCATCACATTCTTTGGTCACGCTGGCGACGGCGAGCTACATTCACGGCCTTTACTCGATTTGAGCGAACCGGAAGACGTCGAGAAGATGCGGGCGATCGCAGATGATGTTTTCTCGCTCGCATGGTCATTGGGTGGTTCGATCAGCGGCGAGCATGCCGATGGTCTGGTCAGAGCGGCGTTCATCCGGAAACAATACGGCGACGAATATTATGAGTTGCTCTGCAGAATCAAGAACATCTTCGATCCCGATGGCCTTATGAACCCGGGCAAGATAATCAACAGCGACCCGGATGTGATGGTCAAAAATCTAAGAAGAGCTCGTAAACCGCTGCCGGAGAGAATGAAGACGGATTTGCTCTTCGAGGAAAATGAGCTTGCCTTGGAAATTGAGCAGTGCTATGGTTGCGGGCTCTGCCTCAGCCGGGAACCCGGTTTGCGGATGTGTCCGGTATTCCGGGCGCTTGGCGAGGAATTGGGCAGCTCGCGGGCGAAAGCGAATCTGCTGGGCTACTGGGCAACGGGACAGTTGGAGGACAAGGATTTCGAGTCGCCCGAGTTCAGGAAATTTCTCGATCTATGCGTGAACTGTAAGGCCTGCATGCTGCAATGTCCCTCCGGCGTCGATATTTCCAAGCTAATGATGACGGCCAGGGCCCGGTACGTTAAACGGAAAGGCCTCCGTCGTACTGAGAAGTTGCTAAGTCAAAATCGATATATGAGCTTGCTCGGCAGTATGTTCTCGCCCATCTCGAATCTTGTGATGCGGCTGCCGGTGTTCGGGCTGCTGCTGGAGAAAGTTGCCGGCTTCGATAAGCAAAGAAAAATGCCAGGGTTCAAGCGGGGCTCATTTCTGAAGGCCGGCCGAAAGTATCTTGCTTCGTGCGAGCCGATAGCTAAACCGGTCGATAAGGTCGCCTATTTTGTCGATACGTATGCGAATTATAACGACCACGAGCTGGGCTTTGCCGTGCTCGATGTGCTGCGGCATAATAATATCAAGGTCATCTTGCCGAAGCAGCTTCCCGCACCGCTGCCGGCGATAGTATACGGTGATACCGGCAAAGCGAGAAAAGACCTGGCATACAACGTTAGGCACCTGGCCCAGGCCATCCGCGACGGCTATAAAATCATCTGTTCCGAGCCGAGCGCCGCGCTGTGTCTGAAGCAGGAGCTGCGACATTTTGTAAAGGGTGAGGATGCCAAACTTGTCTCGGAAAACAGCTTCGAGTTGATGAATTATCTGCTCGACCTTTACAATAAGAACAAGTTGAAAAACCCCCAGGTAAACCTGGGGGCTAAACACGCGGATGAGTATGTTTATCATATGCCGTGCCACTTGCTCGCGGTCAGCGATGGAATGGCAAGCATCAAGCTCCTGCAGGAGCTTTGCGGCGTCAAAGTCACCGACCTGAAGGCCGGCTGCTGCGGTCTGGCCGGAACGTTTGGAATGCAAAAGAAAAACTACGAACTTTCCTCACAGATATCCGCGAGATTAAAAGAGGCACTGGAAAAATCACCTACTAAAAACGTCTTAACCGAATGCGCCGCCTGCAAAATGCAAATCGAGCATCTAAGTGATTGCATCGTAAGGCATCCGATTAAGGTTATATCAGAGGCTTGTAGTATTTAGGCACAGAAGAGGTCTTCAGTCATATTCCCGGAATCTATGGTTTTTATAAGAATTGTAAAGACCTTCAGTATTTTTCATCAGTTCAAGTGCTTTTATCCAGGCTAATACTATCATAAGTCCACTGATAATCAGGACACTAACCGCAAGCGTTATATTAAACCTAAATGTGCAGTTTCCATCGACGAAGGCCTTGATGAGGAGTAGTATCCCCGAAACAAAGCTGCAAGGTCCCATAGTTGTGCCCATATGCATCAAGGATATTATCCGTTCACGTTCGGTCTTATTGTCTAAGGAGACTTTTTCTTGAATTATTAGCTCTGCTTGATCTAACCTCTCAAGAATCTTGTTTCGGCGATCTTCTCCTTCTATGTCTGAGAAAATGGGCTTCCACTTTCGATGTAGAAAACGCTCGTAAAACCAAATCAAACTCCGCCAAGGCTTAAAGAAACTCGCTGTTGTTACAATATGGATCCATGAGGCTGTATCCTGAATGCAATAGCCGATTATATAAGCAAGTCCAGCAATTAGGATATAAATAGCAGTGTGAATCTCTTTTCCGTGTATGTCTGTTTTGTTGAAGAGATATAAGAAACTTACGATAACGGAACTCCCGCCTATGATGTAGATTATGTCTCTGACAACGAAATTCTTAAGTGCTTTAACCAGTTCATTCATAGACTATTCGTCCTGAAATTCGATGCCGTTTTCCTGGCACCATTCGATTGCGATTTCTTTAAGGGCTTTGTTGCGGTAACTGTACCATTCGTCCGCGAATTCGTATTTGTGTATCGCATCTTTGAAGCGCCGAAAGGCTCCGCTGCCTTTTATTAAGCCGTACAAAAGATCAGACATTTCGGGATCATCCAGCGACAAGCAGAATCTCTCCATAATGCGGTATTCGTCGATGTCGAACTTCGTCGGCAAAGAAATGTAATCACCAGTTTCGGCTATTATTTCCTTTGCGATTCTAACCTGGTCCTGCTGCCAATCGGGGAAATCCTCAATAGGCTCATTCTCTCTGGCGGCATTTAGCTCCTCGTCAATTATGAGGACGACCTCGCCGGTTTTCTTGTTCAAGAACGAGCTACTTTCGTCTGACTGAGATTCTAAGCCGTCGATTATATCATCCAGTTTTACGCGAATTGTCATGTGCCTGCATTGCCTCCAATTCTACTTTTTAAGAACAGATGTCTGATTTCATAATATACGTCTTATATGATATTGTACCGTTCCCGGACAACTACGCAATTGTACTTTTCATTTCGGGGTTGTTTGTCTAAAAGTATTTTTTTTGCTTATGCCACCGGAAGTGGTACACTAAATGGCAAGCCGAATCCCCGTTGCGCGGCTGTGACGGGGGCATATTGGGTCTCGGGGCGAGATTCTTCGATTAGCTCCGAATGACGGGAAAGGGCAGGAAGCTGGACAATGGCGATTGAAGAAGTAAATCTTAAAAAGGCAGTGCTTTGGGATGCAGAAGGGGACCGGAAGGTTCGCTGCAAGCTGTGTAACTGGCGCTGCGTGATCGATAGCGGCAAGCTCGGCCGGTGCTGTGTACGCAAGAATATCGACGGTGTGCTGTATTCGCTGACGTATGATAAAGTATGCTCGGCCAATCCGGATCCCATCGAGAAAAAACCGTTGTTTCATTTTCAGCCCGGCACACGCAGTTTCTCCGTTGCGACGATGGGCTGCAATTTTCGCTGTGAGTTCTGTCAGAACTGGCAGATCAGCCAGGCGGCGATCGAGGACGGGCGCATCGACGGCGAACCCATCGCTCCCGAGCAAATTGTCGAGGCGGCCGTCCGCAGTGGGTGCAGGAGCATGGCTTACACCTACACCGAGCCGACGGTTTTTATGGAGTTATGTAACGATTGCGGAAGCCTGGCAAAGAAGCGCGGCCTGTCGAACGTTTTTGTCAGTAACGGCTATATGACGACGGAAGCGATAGACTTCGCGAGGGATTGGCTTAACGGGATCAACGTCGATCTGAAGGCTTTCAGCGAGGATTATTACAAGCGGCTGTGCAAGGCGAGATTGCAGCCTGTGCTTGATACGATCAGCTATATCGCACAGGAGACGAATATCTGGCTTGAGATTACGACACTGCTGGTGCCGGGGCAAAACGATTCCGATGATGAGCTGAGAAAACTTGCCGATTTTATTGTGAATAAGGCCGGCGCCGATGTCCCGTGGCACATCAGCCGATTCCATCCGCAGTACAAATATCTGGATTCAGTTCCTACGCCTCTCGGCAGTCTTCAGCGGGCTTTCGAGATAGGCCGGTCCGCCGGGCTGCGTTACGTTTATCTCGGCAACGTACCGGGCTCGAAAGCCGAAAGTACCTTCTGCTATAATTGCGGCCGAATGTTAATTGAACGGATCGGCTACAGAATTGCGACCAATAGTATAAAAGATTCGAAGTGTCCTGATTGCGGGGCACAGATTGCGGGCTTTGAGCTTTAGCAAGATGAAGCGAAATACGAGATACACGGTATGATGAAAATAGTTGCAGATGTGAATATCCCTTTTGTTAAAAAGTGTTTTTCTTCCATCGGTGAGGTTACGATTGTCGGAGGCCGTGAAATAACGTCGGGCGTCATTGCCGATGCGGACGCTCTTCTTGTGCGCAGTATCACGCCGGTCGATGAAAAGTTGCTGGCCGGCAGCAAGGTGCGTTTCGTGGCGACCGCCACGATCGGTTTCGACCATGTCGACATTGATTTCCTTGGCCGCAGCAATATCGGTTTTGCATCGGCGCCGGGCTCGAATGCCAACTCGGCCGCCGAATATGTTATTGCCGGACTGCTCGATATCGGACAAAGATATGCTCTCGATCTGGAGGGCAGATCGATCGGCATTATCGGTGTGGGCAATGTCGGCAGCAGGGTGGCGAAGAAATGTGCGGCCATGGGGATGGCCGTTTATCTGAATGATCCGCCTCTGCAAAGGCAGACCGGCGATGCGAAGTATCTGCCGTTGGAAAAAGTTTTCGATTGTGATTTTATCACATTCCACACACCGTTAACGTTCGAGGGTCGGGATAAGACATATCATCTGGCGGATGAGAAGTTCTTCAAATCGCTTAAGCAAAGATGCGTTTTTATAAATGCTTCCCGGGGTGGAGTGGTTGACAGCAGTGCGTTGAAATCGGCCATACGTTCGGGCCGGCTGCGGGCTGTCTTGCTCGACGTCTGGGAAAACGAGCCGAATATCGATATCGAACTTTTGAAAATTGTCGATCTCGGCACCCCGCACATCGCAGGCTATTCACTGGACGGCAAGATTGCGGGAATGATTATGATATACAGGGCGGCATGCGAATATTTTGCCGTGAAGCCAAAGTTCGATCTCAGGGATTTTCTGCCCGAGCCTGCTGTGCCGGAGTTGAAGGTCAATCCGAACATCACCAACGATCAAGATGTGTTGTTGAGTTCTGTGCAGAAAATTTATCGGATCGACAAGGATGATACGAGACTGCGGCGGATTTTGGACAAGCCGGTGGAAAACAGGGGCGAACATTTCGACAACCTGCGGAAGAATTATTCCATCCGAAGGGAATTTCAGAATACCAGAGTGATTCTCGAAGACACGAATTCCGCTTTGGCCAAAAAACTGATCGGTATTGGATTTAAAGAAGTCAAAAGTGCAAAATAAAAAGGTGAAAATCGAAAGCTGTCGCAGCAATGTTGTCTCATGGCCGGGATGGAGATTGGATTTTTCGGATGGGTGTCTTGTGATGGGGGTTCTGAATGTAACGCCGGATTCGTTCAGCGACGGTGGTGAATTCTTCGATTCTGATAAGGCTGTCGAGCATGGTCTGAAAATGGCGGCTGATGGAGCTGCGATCATCGACGTCGGGGGCGAATCGACCCGGCCGGGTTCGGACCCGGTTTCGGCTGATGAGCAGATACGACGGGTGGTTCCGGTCATCGAAGCACTTTGCGAAAAGACCGATGTGCCGGTCAGTATTGATACGTATAAATTTGAAGTTGCCAGGGCTGCTCTGGAAGCGGGGGCGGGGATGATAAACGATATTACCGCTTTGAGCGATGAGCGAATGGGCGAATTGGCGGCCGAGCGGCAGGTACCCATTGTTTTGATGCACATGCAGGGCACACCGGCAACGATGCAGCTTGAGCCGATATATGATGATGTCGTCGGTGAGGTTCTGGAGTTTTTGCTGGGCCGGGCAAAGCGGGCCGGGAAATTCGGTATATCAAAAGATATGATTTTCATCGACCCCGGCATCGGTTTCGGTAAGACTTCGAAGCATAATCTTTCGCTCTTGAGAAATATCGATAAATTCGTCGCCGCAGGCTACCGCGTCCTTGTCGGCACGAGCCGCAAGAGATTCATCGGTAAAATCACCGGCAAAGAAAAATCCGCCGAGAGGATTTTCGGCACAGCCGCGACGGTCGCCCTTTGCGCCGCGGCGGGCGTCTCTGTCGTTCGCGTCCATGACGTCGCGGAAATGGTAGATGTGGTAAAGGTGGCAAATAAACTAATCCCGGATTTCCCAGATGAAGTTGTGCAAAGGAAATAAAATTTGTTAGAATAAAGTTTTTCCATTAAGGCGGTTTACTTTATGCAAAAAGTAGGCTTTAGCTATAACAAAGTAAGTGCAAGGTAAGCGAGAGGGCGAGAAATGGGCGGTTTGGAGAAAATGGATTATGAGCCTAACAAGTTTCGTAGCAAATAAGGACGTAAGAGAAAGATTCAAACAAGAATTTCCCAGCCCGAAATTTTCCGTCCAAAAACTGTTACTGGCACCACCATCGACAAAACATTACTCTCTGATGGGAACCGCTTTCGATTACCTCTTGCGGTTTTATCTAAAGCGACTAAATCCACAGGCGGTCGAAAGTCGCTGGGTCGCAGAAAATGCAGTTACAGTTTTGTTCATGTATAAAGACGGGTTTGCTATTCATGCTGGAACAGGTGAGGTGGACTTTGTTCCAGAGCTAAAGCCAAACAAAGCTGATTTGGAAATGTTCCACAAGATAAACGATATCCTGTCAGAAGCCAAAAAGGCATATCAACTGTATCTCAAAACGGGCGAGATAATTAAGCCCCTTCTAACCTCAGCGATGTTGCTTGCCAATCTCGATATTATCTGTAGAACCGGTAGTTTGGAGGACTACGTGGAACTTGACACGGTTAGCGATGAAGACATAAAAGACTTGACGAACTTGATCAAGATTGTCACTCCTAAGCTCTTTAAGGCAAAAAAAGTTTGTGTGCTAAATCCTACATTCGGTGAGGCTTCTAAATTAGTCGGAGGGGCGGACGCTGATTTAATTATAGACGATACGCTCATTGACATAAAGACCACAAAGAAATTAGAATTACCGAGAAAATATTTTGACCAGCTAATCGGCTATTACTGCTTATATAGGATTGGCGGCATTAACGGTTTGCCGGAGGATTGTGAGATAAAAAACTTTGCGGTTTACTTTTCTAGGCACGCCTATCTGCACCTAATTCCTGTCAAAGACTGTATCGGACAGGTAAACTTTCAAAAGTTTCTCAAATGGTTTGAGGAAAGAGCGAGAAAATGAAAAAGTGTACGCTTGATTTGGTGAATAAACAACATAACGGAATCAAGGAAATTCGCGCAAACATCAGAAATTTCAATCGAGAGGCTAAGGCTTCTTCTGACAATTCAAGCAGAGCGCGTAAGTTATTGACAGGAACAAGCTATTGGTTATATGATGAAGCAACAGATGCTTTTGGTCCATCAAAATTTGTGGGATTTAATTCAATGATCTTTGAATGCTATGATTATTGGGTAGAAAAAGCAAAAACCCGTAAAGGCAAATTCCTTGGCGGAGACACTCGTAAAGCAAACGAGAAAACACTGGGAACAAACTTTGCTCCAAATCCAAGTCTTGCAAAAAAGCTGGTGGAATGGGGCGAGAAACTTTTTGTCGCAGGCATTTTTAAAGGAACTTGCCAAGACAAATGGCGATTCATTAAAATACCTAAGTAAAGGCCATATTAACACCTTCTTGGCATTTGTGATTACCGTTTTGCGACTCGGCTTGGGTGCGGTGATGTTGAGAAGAAAACAATAACATTTTTTTGAGAAGAGTGTAAAGATGGAAAGCAAATCTGAGCTTGAAGTTTATAGAATGTCCTTTAATGGACAAGTTTTGAAACGTGGCTTTTGGCTTTATGTTTGGAAGATATCTACACCAAGAGGGAAGTGTCTGTATGTTGGTCGTACTGGAGACAGTTCCTCTCCGAATGCAGCGTCACCCTTTAATCGGATAGGACAACATCTTGACTTACGCAAAAATGCAAAAGGAAATACAATGACAAAGCGTCTACTTTTACTGTCTAATATTATTAAAGAATTCTAAGTCATTTATACGATTAACTTTCCAGGGGAATAGTCCCCATGGAAAGGTAGAACGATGGAGCGACGAT
>Ga0209121_10000614_pt1 | contig 37510 bp, 35 predicted proteins | sample Cruoilmetagenom3_FD_187292 | JGI IMG/M metagenome (GOLD analysis project Ga0209121, IMG submission 187292) | Oil polluted marine microbial communities from Coal Oil Point, Santa Barbara, California, USA - Sample 3 (SPAdes) (version 2) | ecosystem: Environmental > Aquatic > Marine > Oil seeps ... | reverse complement strand
CTGCGTTACCATTCGCGCCTGCGCCATTGTTCATCCGGTATGTCGGGACGGCGTACCTGTCGTGCGCGTCTACATCGGATGTGATCCAGTAGACTGTGTAACTGGCTGCTGGTGCTCTCTGCACCGCAAGCTGCGCCGATTCCGGGTGATTGGCAAGGCTAACGACCCTTTGGCTTCTCCAGCACCTTCTTGCGAAAACTGCATAAATCCACCAGCCCGCAGCGCCAGCATTCGGGCGTGCGCGCCTTGCAGGTGTAGCGGCCGTGCAGGATCAGCCAGTGGTGGGCGTGCAGGCGGAAGGGCTGGGGGACGCGCTTTTCGAGTTTGGCTTCGACCGCTTCGGGCGTTTTGCCTTTGGCTAGGCCGGTGCGGTTGCCGACGCGCAGGATGTGGGTGTCGACCGCAAAAGTCTCTTGGCGGAACCAGCAATTCAGGACGACATTGGCAGTCTTACGGCCCACTCCCGGCAAGCGTACCAAGTCTTCGCGCGTGCCGGGCACTTCGCTGCCATATTCGTCCACCAGCAATTGGCTGAGCGCGATCACATTCTTGGCCTTGGAATTGAACAGGCCGATGGTCTTGATGTGGTCGATCAGTCCGTCGAGTCCCAGATCGAGCATCTGCTGCGGCGTCTGCACCTTGGCGAACAGCGCGCGCGTCGCCTTGTTGACGCCGACATCGGTCGCCTGCGCCGATAGGGCGACGGCAACGACAAGCTGGAAAGCATTGCCATATTCCAGCTCGGTCTCGGGCTCCGGATTGTCCTCTGCCAGACGGCGGAAGAATTCGAAGATTTGGTCGTTCGTCATGCGAGTGTGTCAGCCCAACCCCAGCACATCATTCATGGAATAACGACCGGCCGATTTGCCGATCAGCCAGCTGGCCCCGCGCACCGCGCCATGCGCGAATATCATGCGGTTTTCGGCGCTGTGCGACAGGGTGATGCGTTCCTGCTCTCCGGCAAAGATGACGCTGTGATCACCCGCCACCGTCCCGCCGCGCAGGGCGGCAAAGCCAATTGCGCCCTTGCCCCGCGCGCCGGTATGCCCGTCACGCCCGCTCTCGCTATTATCGCCCAAATCCACGCCGCGTGCCTCTGCCGCTGCTTCGCCCAGCAACAATGCCGTGCCCGATGGCGCGTCCACCTTCATGCGGTGGTGCATTTCGAGCACTTCAATGTCCCACTCCGGCCCCAACTTTGCCGCAGCTTCGCGTACCAGATGCGCCAGCAGGGTAATGCCGAGCGATGTGTTGCCCGTTTGCAAGACCGGCACCGCGCCAGCCGCGCTTTCGATGGCGGCGCGGTGCGTTTCATCCAGTCCGGTGGTGCCGATCAGGATCGGAATGCCCGCGCCGACAGCGGCGTGGAGATTGTCTTTGAGCGCAGCGGGCGCGGAGAAATCGACCAGCGCATCGCTCGCATCTGCAAGGTTGGCCACGCTGTGGCCCTTGTCCACGCCGCCTGCGCAGCCATGGCCTGCTGCAGCGACAGCTTCGCGCAAGGCCGCGCCCATGCGCCCTTCGCTGCCGATAATGCCAATTTTCGCCAAGCCTACCTCCGCCTTTGCCTGTTGTTCTGCCCTAGAAGCAAAGGCAGCCCTTCGACAAGCTCAGGACAATCGGTATGGGGAAGCAATGCAGAATATCGTGATCCTGACAGGTGCGGGGATAAGCGCCGAAAGCGGCCTCAAAACCTTCCGCGCCGAAGACGGCTTGTGGGAAAATCATCCGGTCGAAGAAGTCGCGACGCCCGAAGGCTTCGCCCGCGATCCCGACCTTGTGCAGCGCTTTTACGATGATCGCCGCGCGCAAATCCGTGCTGCCAAGCCCAACGCCGCGCATGAGGCGCTGGGCAGGCTGGACCGCGAATGGGGCGGAGAGCTGCTGCTCGTCACCCAGAATATCGACGATTTGCACGAGCGGGGCGGGGCAGGCCGCCTGCTGCATATGCACGGCGAAGCGCTGTCCGCATGGTGCCGTGCGTGCGATGCGCGTCATAGCTGGGAGAGGACATTGCGCGATGGCCCGCCATGCCCGGCTTGCGGCGCAGCGGCGCTGCGCCCCGACATCGTGTGGTTTGGCGAAATGCCCTATCAGATGGAGCGAATTTTCAGCGCGATTGCGCAGGCTGATTTGTTCGTCAGCATTGGCACCAGCGGCGCGGTCTACCCGGCGGCAGGCTTTGTACAGGAAGCCGCCCGCGTCGGCGCGCACACGTTGGAGCTCAATCTGGAGCGTAGCGCGGGGTCGGGGTTTTTTGACGAGACGCGCCTTGGTCCGGCGAGTGCGTTGGTGCCGCAATGGGTTGAGCAGGTGTTGGCGAAATAGCGATCAGTTTGTCTGCAACTGGGTGAGTAGGGGTCATTACTTCGACGGCAACATCTCGCACGCAGCCGCGTCGAATACAAAGCTTTGGGAGCCTGTTAGCAGCCGTTGGGTGTTTTCACGCCACCATTGTGCAGCATTCGGCTCCACTTCGTCTAACAACTCCACAGCCAACTTCGCGTTTACCAAATACCCATCGGTCTTGGTGCTTTCCCCTCGTAGCATGGCCCAAACTTCGGCAAGGACGTTTGTCGGTCCACTGAGGACGCCAAATCCGATCCATACGCGCTGGCGCTTTGCCGCTAACGGCAATGACATCCCTATCCACGCATCGCGAACCCAATCGGGCGCTTCACCTATTGGTCGGCGGACAATTTTGATATCCATAAAACGATCTTGCCACCAAAGGTCTATACCCGAAATTGGGTCGCAAACAGACGCTAACTTCCACACCCACCACACGCCGGATCCTTCGCAATCTTCAGCGTGCGCATTCCCGGCTTCAGCCCGTCCATCAGGTGGAGTTTGCCCCACCCGGGTTCGCCCATTTGGGGGGCGATCAGGGCGCGGATGGCTTGCATCGCGGCGAGTGTGCCGACCCAGCCGACCATTGCGCCTAGCACGCCGTCTTCCGCGCAAGTGTCGCAATCCTCGGCATCGAAGGCATCGCCGACAAAGCAGCGGTAGCAGGGCTGATCGGGCAGGTGCCCGGCGAAGGCTCCGACTTGCCCTTGAAAGCGGCCCACGGCAGCCGACAGCAGCGGCACGCGCGCGGCCACGCAGGCGTCCGACACAGCGAGGCGGGTGGCGAAATTGTCGGTGCCATCAAGCACCAGATCTGCGCCGTCCAGCATCGCGCTGACATTATCGCTGGTGATGCGCGTGTCATGGATCGTCACGCCAAGCTTGTCGTCGAAATTGGCCAGCCAGCGGCGCGCGGAGACGGCTTTGCCATGGCCGATATCGCGGGTGGTGTAGATCGTCTGGCGTTGCAGATTGCTGGCTGAGACCTTGTCATCATCCACCAGCGTCAGTTGCCCCACGCCCGCGCCTGCCAGATATTGCAGCACTGGTGCGCCGATCCCGCCAAGCCCGACCAGCACGACATGCGCCCGCGCCAGCGCCGCCTGCCCCGCGCCGCCAATTTCGGGCAGCACGATATGGCGCGCGAAACGGTCCAGCCGGTCGGCGGAAAGCGGGTGAGGGTGTGGTTGGAGATCGTCGCTCATCGCCGATAACACCTAGTGGAATTGTCGTGAGCGTAAAGCGTTGTGGAGGGCTGTCATACAGGCTGTGGAGCGTGGGAGGCGTTCTCCGGTCATGTCGTTGCCTGTCGAAAACCCTACTCCGCACGTTTCTCGTGGCAAAGTGTCACCCTGTCTGTTTGGGGTGCAAAATCATGACAATATGAGGGAAACACCCCTTTCGGGCAGGGTGGCAGGGTGAAACCTTCGTCACCCATCGCGATGTGCATGGCTCTGTCGAACGGCGGCGGACAAGCCTGTGGAACTGCTGTTTGTATCGTGCACCTGCCTCCGCAGGTGCGTCCTCCCAGCTATTCCCTGCGCTTCGCTGCGGGGCCGGTGGGGGCGGGCGGTCGCCCAATGTCGAACGCTGGCAGTGTTCGATTGCAGATCACACCAATTTGGCATGTGCAGTTATCGGTGTCTGCAAGACGGCGACAGAACGCGACTGCGTGACCGCAGGCGCCCCGCAGCGAAGCGCAGGGATCAGCGCCGAGGACGCTCGCCCGGATGGGCGAGCGTGACTAAAATTGCCTCAGCTTTCCAACTGCCGCAGCAGGCTGCGCACGTCGCCGTCCATATCGGCATCGCGGGTGCGCAGGTCTTCGATCAGGCGCACCGCGTGAATCACGGTCGAGTGATCGCGCCCGCCAAATTTCCGCCCGATTTCGGGATAGCTGCGCGGGGTGAGGACCTTGGCCAGATACATCGCCACCTGACGCGGACGAACGACCGCGCGTGCGCGGCGCTTGCTGCTCATTTCGCTGCGGTCGATGCGGTAGAACTGGCATACGGTGCGCTGGATTTCATCAATCGTAATGCGGCGGCGATTGGCGCTGAGAATATCGGTGAGCTGCTCCTCGGCGAGCTGGAGCGACACTTCCTGTCCGGTTAGCTGGGCATAGGCGATCAGCTTGTTGAGGCCGCCGACCAGTTCACGCACATTGCGGCTGACAGTGCGGGCGAGGAAGTCGATCACATCGCCGGGCACTTCAAGCGGGGCAAAACGCGTCAGCTTGGAATCGAGGATCGAGCGGCGCAGCTCGATATCGGCGGGCTGGATATCTGCCACGAGGCCCATCGACAGGCGGCTGAGCAGGCGCGGCTCAACCCCGTCGAGTGCTTGCGGCGCGCGGTCGGCGGCGAACACCAGACGCTTGCCCTCGGCCAACAACGCATCGATTGTGTAGAGCAATTCTTCCTGTGCGGCAGCCTTGCCAATGATGAACTGGATATCGTCCACCAGCAGCAGATCAAACGCGCGCAACCGGCCCTTGAATTCGATCATTTCGTTCGACTTCAGCGCCTGCACAAATTCGACCATGAAGCGCTCTGCGCTGCAATAGAAGATGCGCGCGCGGGGGAAGGCCTGCAGGTAGGAATGGCCGATAGCGTGCATCAGATGCGTCTTGCCCTGACCGGTTGCGGCCTTGAGGTAGAGCGGGCTGAACTGCGGCTTTTCGGCCTTGGACATGCGCTCCGCGGCATTCTTGGCCAGCACATTGGTGCTGCCCGTGACGAATGCGGCAAAGGTCAGCGATGGGTCGAGACCGACCGATGATGTGAAGCCATCATCGCCAATCGATTCCATCGCCAGCGTCGCATCATTAGCGGCGCGGTGGCCAAAGCCATCCTGCCCGCGCAGGTCGAAATCGGCGATCTTGCGGCGACCGGGATGCACCTTGATGGAAATGTGACGCACTTCGGCAGAAGCAATCTTCCACGCCAGCGACAGCCGGTCGTGATAGCGATCCTTTACCCAATTGGCGGAAAATTCGGTCGGCAGGAACAGGTCGAGCGTGCCGTTGTCAGAATCTAGCTTGCCCAGCTGGATCGGCTTGACCCATTGGGTGAACAATTGATGACCAAGGTCCTTGCGCAGCCCCTGGCAAATGTCGGCCCAGTCGGCAGCCAGATCTGCGGCTTGTTGGTCTTCCATCTTTTCCTTTGTCCCGTCTTTATTTGCCGCGCTGTTGCGCGTGCTGTGCGGACCCATCCGTATCATAACAGAACCCCGTCCTCTCTTGGCCTGACCAGCCCAAAACCCCATCTGCGCAAAAGACACAGCTCCCCTGTTCAGCGCCTCAGGCCAGGCACCGAAATCTTTTGCGTAGATAACTCTTCAAAATGACGACGCGGCGGCGTGTGCCGCTGTCTGATTGTGGTTATGAACGACTGATCGCGGGGAGCAAGACCACCGTAACAAATTTATTAAAATTTAGGTTCTTGACTCGCCTGTAAACCGCAGGCTTGCATTCATAGTGTTGTTTTCAAATGATACTTTTATGACAGTTCCGCGAATCGCGGGAATCCCTAAGTTTTCTCGGCAAGCCCGGCGATCCTCTCGCAGATGCAAAAAAGGGGCCCGCGAAAACCGCGAGCCCCGTTCTGATTTCGTTCTGTCAAGATTGCCGACAGTAGCGCGAATCACGCGCGCCGATCGGCGAATCAGAGCGAAGCGATTCGCTTCGACAGACGGCTCATCTTGCGAGCGGCTGTGTTCTTGTGCATCACGCCCTTGGCAACGCCCTTGGCGATTTCCGGCTGTGCAATTTTGAGCGCTTCGGCAGCGGCATTCTTGTCGCCTTCGGTACAGGCCGTTTCGACCTTTTTCACGAAGCCGCGGATACGGCTCTTGCGCGCGCCGTTGATCTCGGCACGGTTGTTGTTGCGACGAATGCGCTTTTTGGCTTGCGGCGTATTGGCCATGTAAGTTCCTGTCTGTCAGCCGTCCGCGAACGGCCGGTGCTTGTCTTCGTTAGAATCGGTAAGAGCAGCGCATAAGCGCCGGAAAGCGGGCCACATAAGCCGGGGCAGCGATAAGGTCAAGGATTCGCTAGTGCTGGCACTTTGGGCAGAACCACGTGCTGCGCCCGCCCTGCACGACGCGGCGGACGACGCCATCATCACACCGCACGCAAGGTTCGCCCTCGCGGCCATAAACCTGAAAACGGGTGGCGAAATAGCCCAGTTCGCCATCGGGCTTTGCATAGTCACGCAACGAGGAGCCTCCGTCCACGATCGATTGTTCGAGCACGTCGCGGATCGTGGGCAGCAGTCTCTCCAGCGCGGGCCGGAACACCCGCCCTCCCGCTTTGCGCGGATTGATACCCGCGCGAAACAGCGCTTCGCAAACATAGATATTGCCCAGCCCCGCCACCACGCGCTGATCGAGCAGCAGCAGCTTGATCGCCTGCCTTCGCCCTTTCAGCGCGGCGCGCAAATGTTCGACGGTCAGCTCATCGCCCAGAGGTTCAGGACCCATCACCGCGAAGGTGGGCCAATCATAGAGCGCAGCCGTATCGACCAGATCGACATAGCCAAAGCGGCGCGGGTCGTTGAGCGCGAAGCTGTGACCGGCGGCTTCGATCACGAGGTGGTCATGCTTGTCGGGCGTTTCGGGATCGATCCGCCAGCGCCCGCTCATGCCCAGATGGAAGATCATGGTCGAATCGCGGTCGGTATGAATAAGCCCATATTTCGCGCGCCGGCCCAGCGCGGTCACCCGCGCCCCTGTCAGCGATTGCACCAGTCCTTCGGGGAATGGAAAGCGCATATCGGGGCGGTTCAGGACAAGTCGCTCGATCCGCTGGCCATCCAGAAACTGGGCAAGTCCGCGAACGGTCGTCTCTACTTCGGGCAGCTCAGGCATAAAGGCACCTCTAACACCCTTTGCGCGGGGCACAATTGTCCCTAAGTGGGCGCCATGACCGACCGCGCCAACGATAAAGTCTCCTTCGGCTATGAAGATGTCGCCCCCGACGAGAAGACTGCCCTTGTGGGCAATGTCTTTTCCAACGTGGCGAGCAAGTATGACATCATGAATGACGCCATGTCGGGCGGAATGCACCGGCTGTGGAAGGACCAGTTTGTGCGCCGTGTAAAGCCGCAGCCGGGCGAGGCGATCCTCGATATGGCGGGCGGCACAGGCGACATTGCTTTTCGCATGGCAGAGCGCGGAGCGGAAATCGTGGTCGCCGATATCAATCAGGACATGCTCGATGTGGGAATCGAACGCGCGATAGATCGCGGCATAGTTGGGCTGAGCTGGTCGTGCCAGAATGCCGAAGAGCTGTCCTATCCTGATCGCCAGTTCGATGCTTATACGATTGTGTTCGGCATCAGGAACGTCACCCATATCGACCGCGCGCTGAAAGAAGCGCACCGGGTACTGAAATATGGCGGGCGGTTCTTCTGTATGGAGTTCAGCACCACGCAATGGGCTGGCTTCAAGGAAATCTACGACCTCTATTCACACAAGATCATGCCGCAGATCGGCAAGGCAATCGCGGATGATGAGGAAAGCTACCGCTATCTCGCCGAATCCATCCGTCGCTTCCCCAAACCTGCCGAGTTTGAAGGCATGATCCGCGACGCGGGCTTTGTGCGGACCAAGGTTGAAGAGATATTCGGCGGCGCAGTCGCAATCCATTCGGGATGGAAGATTTAAGGGTGACGCGGCCTGCAACCCATATCTGGCGGCTCCTCAAATGGGGCCGCACGCTGGCGCGCCATGGGGCGCTGCGCGGCATCGAACGCGATCCCAACACGCCGCCGCAGGTCAAGCGGCTGGTAAGGCTCGCCCGTTTCGGCACGGTCCAACCTGCCGAGCCTGACTATGCCGGTGCCTTTCAGGCGATCGGCCCTGCGGCAATCAAATTGGGGCAGACACTCGCCACAAGGCCCGATCTGGTCGGCGAGGATGCTGCACACAATCTTCTGAGCCTGCAGGACAGCCTGCCGCCAGTGCCTTTTGCCCAGATAAAGCATCAGATCGAGCGCAGCTTTGAGCGCCCTCTGGAAGAGCTGTTCAGCTCGGTCGATCCCGAACCGGTCGGCGCGGCGAGTATCGCGCAGGTTCACCGCGCGGTGACGACCGAGGGCCGCGAAGTCGCGATCAAGGTGCTTCGCCCCGATATTCGCGAGAAATTCGCCCGTGACATCGCCACCTATGAATGGGCAGCCGCGCATCTGGAGGCGCTGGGTGGAGAGGCAATGCGGCTGCGCCCACGCCTCACCATCGCCAATTTCAAACGCTGGACCAATAGCGAGCTGGATTTGCGGCGCGAGGCGGCCTCGGCTTCCGAACTGGCCGATGCGATGCGCGGGGTTGAAGGTTATCGCATACCGGAAATCGATTGGGATCGCACCAATGGCCGGGTCATGACGATCGAATGGGTCGACGGGGTCAAAATCTCCAATCGCGATGCGCTGCTCGAAGCGGGACACGACATGTCCGATCTCGCCCGGCGGCTGGTTCTGGCATTCCTGAACCAAGCGATCAGCGGCGGATTTTTCCATGCTGACATGCATCAGGGCAATCTGTTTGTGCAGGCGGATGGCACCATCGTCGCCATCGATTTCGGCATTATGGGGCGGATCGACCAGCGCGCGCGGCAGTGGCTGGCGGAAATCCTCTACGGCCTGATCACCGGCAATTACAAACGTGTCGCCGAGATCCATTTCGAAGCGCAATATGTGCCGAGCTATCACTCGGTCGACGAATTCGCGACCGCATTGCGCGCTGTGGGTGAACCGATGCGCGGCAAGCCGGTAAGCGAATTGTCGGTCGGCCAGATGCTGGATGGCCTGTTCGCCATCACCCGCGATTTCGACATGCAAACCCAGCCGCATTTGTTGCTGTTGCAGAAGACCATGGTGATGGTGGAAGGGATCGCGACCCAACTCAACCCGGCGATCAACATGTGGGAGACTTCTGCGCCTTACGTCCGCAGCTGGATGCGCGACGAGCTGGGGCCCGAAGCCGCCATTGCCGATCGCATCCGCGAGGATACCGAGACACTGCTGCGCGTGCCGCAACTGGTTCGGCGCCTCGAAGAACAATTCCCGGCCAAAGGCGGCGCGCCCGACCAGCCGCCGCTGCCCGATGTCGAACTGATGTGGGATCGCAGCGAACGCAAGACCGGCGGCGGCTTGCGCGGTTGGCCGGGTTATCTGATTGCCGCGCTGGCAGGGGGCGCTATAGTTTATGCGGGGAGTATGATGGGGTGGCTCGGATAAGACCGCGTCCCAAGCAATGGGATCGCTTTTCAAATTGGGCGCCGGGAGCGGCGATGTTGGTGCTTGCGCTGGTCGCGGCGTTGCTCGTCGGCGCGGCACTGACCGAGCGTTCGGCGATATATAATGCGCCGGAGCTTGCGCCGCCGAGCGCGGCTGAGACGCAATCGGACACGTTGGGCGAGCAGGCCGAAAGCCCGGCGCGCGACACCGATCTCCAACTTTACGACCGTATTGCTGAGCGGGTTGCTGCGGGCGAAAATTACTATGCGGTTGCGGTAGAAGAACAGCGCGTGCGCGATTTCCCTGTGCGCCCCGGCCTTGCCGTGCGCCTGCCGACGCTGGCGTTTGTGACCGCGCTTGTCGGCCAATGGGGCCTGATCGTGCTTGCCGTGGTGTTGGTGGCAGGCACACTTGTCGCATGGCATTACCGCCTGCGTGATGTGCCTGGCGGGCCGGGACGGCTACGCTATATCCTGCTGCTGTTGCTGATCGGCACGGTGAGCGGGTTCAAGCCGCAGTATCTTGCGCTGCATGAGGTCTGGGCGGGAATGCTGATTGCGCTCTCCATTGGTTTGTATCGGCCTGACAAATGGTTCTGGGCCTTCGTTGCCGGTGTGCTGGCACTCGCCATTCGCGAACACGCCTTGCCATTCCTGTTGTTGATGGCCGCGCTGGCCTTGGTGCGTGGCAATCGCCGAGAGGCCTTGGCTTGGCTGGGCGCGGTGATCGTCTTTGGCGGCTTGATGGCGCTCCATTTGTCACAGGTGGCGCAGTACACCAGCGCGTCTGATCCCGCATCTCCGGGCTGGCTGACATTGCGCGGGATAGGCGGTTGGTCGGCAAACATCGTGCTGTGCAGCCCGCTGCAATTCCTGCCCGGCTGGCTTGCCGCGCCGCTCGCACTGCTGCCGCTGCTGGGTTGGGCTGGATGGCGTAGCTGGTTCGGCCTGACCGGTTTCCTGCTGTGCCTTGGCTATGGCGTGCTCTTCATGATCGCGGGGCGCGACAACAATTTTTATTGGGCGCTGGTCGTCATGCCAGTGTGGTTCGCGGGCTATGCCTTCGTCCCGCGCGCGCTCATCAGCCTGTGGCATTCTGCGCGCGGTATCTGACGATGGCGCGCGACCCGGTGAGCTGGTGGATAAGCATGGAGCGGCCCCTGCGTCATCTGCCGCGCGGGATGGCTCTGACTATGCTGGCGGCTTTGGCTGCGCTGATGGTGTGGAGCGTCTTCGCTACCGCACCGGTTGAACAGGCCGCTCTCTCGGACGAGACTGCGCAAACTGAGATTGAGGCCGAAGTCGAAGAAAACGCAGATGATGGCGATCTCGCGCTTTATCGCCGTATTTCGGAACGGGTGATTGCCGGGGAGGGCTATTACGCTGCCGCTGTGGGCGAGCAACGCGCCAGCAATTATCCCGTTCGCCCGTTTGTGACGGTGCGCCTGCCGACTTTGGCGATGATCCACAAGGGCACCGGCATCGACGGCGCGCGCTGGCTGGCGCTGGCTTTGCTGACGGCCTCCATTCTGGCGTTTCTGTGGCGGCTGCGCGATGTTGTCTCGCCGGTCGAACGCGGCGGGGCAGGCGTGCTGATCCTGTTCGGCGGTGCGGCAGCGATCACTCCTGAAGCGGGACTGATCCATGAATTGCTCGCCGGATTGCTGCTCACCCTTGCGCTGGCAATGTATTCGCCCCGCCGTTGGTGGCCCAGCCTGATCGCGGCGGGATTGGCACTGGCGTTGCGCGAATTGGCGGCGCCATTCGTGCTCTTGTGGTTGGCCTTCGCCTTGATGCAAAAGCGTTGGAACGAGGTGCTGAGTGTTGCCGCGCTGCTCACCGTGTTCGCAATTGGGCTATATTTGCACTACCTCGGAGTGGACGCGCAGCGCATTCCCGGAGACCCAATATCGCCCGGTTGGGACGCGCTGGCAGGCCTTGCCTTGCCGCTGGTCGCCTTGTCGAAGCTCACCGCGCTGCTGATCTTGCCGACATGGCTCGCCGCGCCGCTGGCGATATTGTCACTGCTCGGCTGGCTTGGACTGGGTGGACGTCTCGGATTGTTCGCGAGCCTGTGGTTCGCCGGGTTTTTCACCGCGATGGCATTGTTTGCGCGGCCAGAAAACTTTTACTGGGTGCAATTGACCTTGCCCGCCTATCTCGCCGGATTTGCCTTTACTTCCCGTGCTTTGGCAGATTTGACGCATGTTTTCAGGGCAACACAAACGCAAAATCACTAAAGCCTATCTTAACCATCATTTGCGATGGCGCACGCTTGGACTAATAACAGGTGCAACACCTTGTTTGAGCAGCGCATTGAACCGGAACGGGAGGATAAAGCGAACAGTCCTAGAATCCTGCTTGTCGTAGGCGGCGGCATTGCCGCGTATAAGTCCTGCGAACTCGTCCGCCTGATCAAGAAGGGCGGGGCGGAGGTGACCTGCGTTCTGACCGAGGGCGGGGCGCAATTTGTCACGCCCATGTCGCTCGCTGCACTGTCGGGTAATCAGGTCCACACCACGCTGTGGGATTTGAAGGATGAGGCTGAGATCGGCCATATCCAGCTATCGCGCGAAGCTGACCTTGTCGTCGTATGCCCGGCCACGGCCAATATGCTCGCCAAGATGGCGGCTGGCATTGCCGATGATCTGGCCACCACACTGCTGCTCGCCACCAACCAGCCTGTCATGGCGGTTCCGGCGATGAATGTGAAAATGTGGCAACACGAATCTACTGGCCGCAATGTCGAAACGCTGCGCGCTTCGGGCATCAAGGTGATGGAGCCCGATATGGGCGACATGGCCTGCGGGGAATTCGGCCCCGGTCGCTTGCCCGAACCTGAAGCGGTGTGGATCGAAATCGCACAGGCACTTGGCCTCGATCCCGGTGCTGCCAGCACTGACATCGCCGCCTATCTCGCCCGCCGCAATTCCGATGAGGATTTTGGCGAGGAGGTTTACGACGGCGAAGATACCGGCGGCGGCGGTCTGGGAGACTTCCTCGCCAACATCATCCCGCGTTCCGCCAAGTCCAAGCAGGTCGAGGATGATGACGAGTTTGAAGGCATGGAATTGCCCGAAGGCATCGTCGAGGGCCCGGACCTCCCTGAACCAGACCATTCCGGATCGGAGCACCTGTTTGCCAAAAAGGGCAAAGCCAGCGCTGCCCCGCCGACCGACCGCGAGGCGATCAATCACGAGGTTAACGCCAAGCAGACTGCACCGCAGCCTTTCGAAGGCGAAGCGGCTGCAGCTCCGGTCAATCCGATCGATTCGCCTGCCGAAGCAGGAGCGCCAATTGCAGCGGGCTCTGATCTCGACAGCTATGATCCGCTCGCCGGACAGCCGGGCTTCGATCAGGACATCGAACATCGCCCGCTTTACGGCAAACATGTGCTGGTCACTGCCGGACCAACGCATGAGCCGATTGATCCGGTGCGCTATCTCGCCAATCGCAGTTCGGGCAAGCAAGGCTATTCCATTGCCGCTGCTGCTGCTGCTGCGGGTGCAAAGGTCACGCTGGTGTCCGGCCCGGTCAATCTGCGCACGCCGCTGGGTGTCGACCGCATCGACGTGGAAAGCGCCGAGGACATGGCGAAAGCCGTGCGCAAGGCTATGCCCGCCGATGTTGCCATCATGGTCGCAGCGGTGGCCGATTGGCGTCCGCGCGATTTCAAGGGTGAAAAGATCAAGAAGCGCGGCTCTGCCCCGCCAGCACTGATCCTGTCCGAAAACCCCGATATCCTCGCCAGCGTCGCGGCCAGCGCAGATCGGCCCGACCTGCTGATCGGCTTTGCTGCTGAAACCAACGATGTGGTCGAAAACGCGCGCAAGAAGCGCAAGAGCAAGGGCGTCGACTGGATCGTCGCCAATGATGTGTCGGGCGATGTCATGGGCGGGGATGACAACAAGGTTCATCTTGTGCGCGAAGGCAAGGTCGAGCACTGGGATGCGATGACCAAACAGGATGTTGCGATGAAGCTCGTCACTCAGATTTCCGAACGGCTGACCGAAGATGCCTGACACGCTGGGTGCGCAGGTTCCCGTGCAAATCAAGCGTCTGCCGAATGGCGAAGGACTGGCTCTGCCAGCCTATGCCACTGCCGGTGCCGCCGGAATGGATGTCCTCGCCGCTGAGAATGTGACCATCCCCCCGCGCGGGCGCCACGCGGTTGCGACGGGTTTCGCGATGGCGATTCCTGCGGGCTACGAAGTGCAAGTCCGCCCGCGTTCGGGCCTCGCGCTCAAGCACGGAATTACCCTCCCCAATACACCCGGCACGATCGATTCAGATTATCGCGGCGAGCTGAAAGTCATCCTCATCAATCACGGCGATGCCGATTTCCCGATCGAGCGCGGCGACCGCATCGCGCAGCTGGTTTTGGCTCCAGTAACGCTTGCGGCATGGGAAGAGGTGGCAGAGCTGGACGACACCGCGCGCGGTGCAGGCGGCTTCGGCTCGACCGGGGGGCACGGGAAGCTTTAGGCCGCTAAGCTGACAAACAAAAAGGGCCTCCCGCGAAGGAGGCCCGTTTCGTGGTTCAGTCTGAAGGAATCGGCGACTAGCGCTCCACCACCATGTCTTCTGGCGCGATCGAGATACGCACTGTCTCTCCCGAATTGCCGGGGAAGTCGGTGAACATGGCTTCGATCAGATTGGGCACCAGATATTGCAGGCGGTTGGACCGCGATGCGGCTTGTGCGCTGCCTTCAAACAGGCGTTCACCTGTGGCGGCATCATCGATTTTCAGCTCGATACCGCTGGTGAAGACGGTGTAGCTGGTAACGTCCGCACCGCGCCCGAAGAACGGATCGTGCCAGCCATAGCCCCAGCGGCTCGACGGCAGATAGGCAACGCGCGCGCGGCCACGGCGGTCTCTGTACACCACCCGGCGCGAATAGGTCCGCCACGGGCTGTAGAAGGGATCGTTGTATCCAAATCCGGTCGAGCGCACGCGTTCCCGGCCATTGTCTACGCCGTAATCAAAGCGCACCAGCAAGGTGGCATCATCGGGCGTGGCAGCCTGAACATAGCCCAGCTCGGCCATTTCTGCCTCGACATGGTCGGCATAAAGCGCGAATTCCAGCCCGCCTGCCAGCGCCGGATCATCGGCCAAGACATAGAAGCTCTGTCCCTGCGGTGCCGGAAGTTGGCTTTCAAAGCGGGACACATCGGCGTTGAATGGCGTGGCGCAGGCGGCAAGGCCCAGCGCAATCGCCGGGATCGTTGCCAGTTTGAACCCTTTCTTCAGCGTGGTCGTAACATTCATGGTTCGTCTCTCTCAAATACTTTGGAGGCCCGCAGTCCCTCAACCAAACGCGCACAAATCTCTACGATGAGGCGTGTGATAGCAAGGTTGGGCTGAACCGGTGTTGAACCGTTCAACCAAAAATTATGACTTTTGAGGTACTTGCTCTATATCAGTTCCGCACGAGGCCAAGCGCGCGATATGCCGAATCGAGAGTCGGGCGACCAAGTTCGCGGGCCTGCGATGCGCCGCGCGCAAGAATGGCATCGAGCGCCTCGCGGTCTTCCTTCAATTCCACGAAGCGTGTCCGGATTGGGCCGAGCACTTCAACCAGCTTTTCCGCCAGCACCGGCTTGAAGTGGCCAAAGCCTTGCCCGCCATATTCTGCCAGCACTGCGTCAGGCGTGGTTTCAGCGAGAGCGGCGAAAATTGTGATGAGGTTGAGCGCCTCTGCGCGGCCTTCCAGTCCTGCCATTTCGCTGGGCAGCGGTTCGGGATCGGTCTTCGCCTTCTTCACCTTCTGCGCCATTTCGTCTGCCGTGTCTGACAGGTTGATGCGGCTCATGTCGGAGGGTTCGGACTTGCTCATCTTCCGCGATCCATCGCGCAGGGACATGATCCGTGCTGCGGCTTTGGGAATATAGGGTTCGGGCTGGGTGAAGACCGGGGCTTCTTCCGATGCGAAATCATTGTTGAACTTCTGCGCGATGTCGCGCGCCAGCTCCAGATGCTGCTTTTGGTCCTCACCCACCGGCACATGCGTCGCCTGATACAGCAGCACATCGGCAGCTTGCAGCACGGGGTAGCTGAACAGCGCGACCGACTGGCCTTCGCGGTTCTTGCCGGCCTTGTCCTTCCACTGCGTCATGCGGTTCAGCCAACCCATCCGGGCGGTACCCATCAGCAGCCATTGCAGCTCTGCATGGGCAGGAACCTGCGCCTGATTGAACAACACGGTTTTGGCTGGATCGAGCCCGCAGGCGACCAAAGTTGCGACCATTTCCAGAGTGCTCGCGTGCAGATCCTGCGGCTCATGCGGCATGGAAATGGCATGCAGATCGGCGAGGAAGATGAGGCATTTGCCATCCTGCGCCGCCGCTTCGTCCTGCAATTTCACATAATTGCGGATCGCACCAAGGTAATTGCCGAGATGCGGCTTGCCCGTCGGCTGAATTCCGGAAACGACGATCATGATGCTTTGGGCTCTCTTTTCTTCATGAATATCGCCAGCCGCTGCTTGCTCACAGCGCCTAGCAGGAAGGCGACGGCGAAATAGACGATAACGGCCAGCGCGACCAGCACGCCAAGCGCCAACAGCCGTGCGAACAGTCCGGCGGCGTAGAAATCCACTAGCAAATCGCGCGTGTAGAACAATGCCGCGCCCATCGCGGCGGCGGCGATTGCTTGCCGTGCCAGCCGCCCGATCAGCGGCCAATCGGCGCGGTAGAAACCGCGCAGCCGCAGCACGGTATAAAGGATCGCGGCGTTGAGCCATGCGCCAATCGCGCTCGCAGCCGCCACGCCTTCGACGCCAAAGCGCTGCAGGAACGCAATGTTGAAGGCGATGAACACGCTGAGCGCGGCGAAGGCAGCATAGACAGGTGTGCGCGTATCCGAACGGGCATAAAAGCTGGGCACCAGCACTTTGACCAGCACATAGGCGGGCAGACCTGCAACCAGCACAGCGAGCACAGTGCCGGTCGCCTGCGCATCGGCCATGTCAAAGCGCCCGCCCTGAAAGATCATCGTCACAAACGGTACCGCGCAGATCGCCAGCGCCACGGCGGCGGGCAGAGTGAGCAACATGCCCAGCTCAATCGCGTTGGACTGCACTTGCGCTGCGCCCTTGGTGTCCTTTGCGCCGATGAATTTGGACAGCGTGGGCAGGATCGCCGTGCTCAGCGCAATGCCGATAATGCCCAGCGGCAATTGGTTGAGCCGGTCAGCATAATTCATCCAGCTGACCGCGCTGCCTTCCAGCTGGTTGAGGAAATAGACCTGTAGCAGCGTGTTGATTTGGTAGGCCCCGCCGCCAATAGCTGCGGGCAGGGCAATAATGCCGAGCCGTTTGACCTCTGGCGTCAGGCGCGGGCGCGAAATCCAGCGCGGGCGAAAGCCCTCGACATGCGCCCAATAGATGAGCCACGCCAATTGGATGACGCCCGCCACCGGGATCGCCCATGCGACGATATAGCCCATCTGAACCACATCGCCCTCGGCCATCCCGATATATTCGACGCCGAGCAGCGTGCCGATCAGCACAAGGTTGAGGATGATCGGAAAGCTCGCCCCCGGTCCGAAACGGGAAACCGAATTGAGCATTCCGGTCAGCAGTGTCACCACGCTGACCAGCAGGATGTAAGGGAACATGATCCGCGCGAAATCGACCGAGTAATCGAACTTGGTAGGATCAATCGGCTTGTCCGCCAGCAGCCAGATCACGCCGGGCATGACGATTTCGAGCAGGGCGGTCAGCGCGATCAGCGCCGGGACAAAGACCGAAATGACATCGTTGGAAAAGCTGCGCGCTTCCTCCAGCCCGTCCGCGCCCGCCTCGCCATCCTTGTGCAGGCGTTTGGAGAACATCGGCACGAAGGCGGCCGAAAATGCGCCCTCGGCAAACAGGCGGCGAAACACGTTGGGGATGATCAGCGCCTGAAACCAGGCGTCGGTGACTTCATTCGCGCCAAGCACGCGGCTGAAGATCATCTCGCGCACCATGCCAGCGACGCGGCTGACCATCGTCAGCCCACCGATTGTCCCGACATTTTTCAGCAGGCTCATACGCGGAGATCCGACACAATCACCGCGCGTGCTGAGCTTGTCGAAGCACGCTTGTGCCTTGTGTCAGCCAATCACCCTTCGACAGGCTCAGGGCGAACGGAACGCGGTTACGCATCACCGCCGGTCGGTGCATCGCCCGGAAACGCCGGAGCGCCGCCAGCGGCCTCTTCCTGCGCGCGCTTCTGCTGCATCTGCTGGATGTACAGGCCGTTGAAATCGATGGGGTCGAGCATCAGCGGAGCAAAACCGGCATCGCGCACGGCATCGGAAATGACCCGGCGAGCAAACGGAAACAGGATGCGCGGCGCTTCGGCATAGGTGAAGGCGTGCTGCTGTTCTTCGGGCATGTTGCGCATGCCGACGAGGCCGCAATAAGCCAGATCGACGATATAGGCAGGACCCTGCGAGGTCTTGCTGGTGGCGGTGATCTTCAGCTCCACCTCGCTCAAATCATCATTGACCTTGCGCGCGGCGATGTTGAACTGCACGTCCATTTCCTGCTGGTCGCGCCATTGGAAGCTTTCCGGCGCTTTCGGGTTCTCGACCGAAAGGTCCTTCACATATTGCGAGACAATTCCTGCAACGGGCTGGTTGTCGGCACCATTGCCTTGCGGTTGATTATCGAGGTTGGTCAGGACGTCGCCTTCATCGGCCATAGATCTGGGTCTTTCGTGTCAAAATGTTGTTCTGCGATGGTTGTGCTGTGATGCCTGCCCCACCGTAAATTCGCTGCGCGCGCCTAACACCCTTGTGCGCGGGCCGCAACGGCACCGGTCGTCGATCCGCTAATTGAAATGGGCGAAAGCGGTAAAATGTTTTCTGTGGGCTTCAGCCCCCCTTAAGTCGCGGTTGTTCATTTGCTATTGGTACCTATCTTGTACACCATAGAGAGAGAATTCCGCACTGGATTGATTTTGCGGGACAGATTCGGAAAGTTTATCGCATGATTTGGCAAATCGTCATCCTCGCCATGGTCGCCGCATTCCTCGGGATGCGTCTGTATTCTGTGCTCGGCCGCAAGGCGGAGCATGAGGAGGAGGCTATCGCCAACCAGTTGGAACGTGCGCAGCGGGAACGTGAAGCGCAGCAGCAAGCGCAGCCTTCGCAACTGACCGACGCGCCGCGTAACGACCGTGCGCTGGCGGGCTTCACGCCAGCAATTGAGCAAGGTCTGCGCGAAATTTCGACCGCTGACCGCTCGTTTGAACTGCTGCCTTTCCTCGAAGGTGCCAAGGGTGCCTATGAAGTCGTGCTCGATGCATTCTGGCGCGGCGACAAGGAAGAGCTGGAGCAATTGTGCGATGATGACGTCTACTCCAGCTTTGCCGCCGCTATCGACGAGCGTGAAGCAGCAGGCTTCAAGCTCGACAACCGCCTGATCCGCATCGAAGACACCACCGTGCATTCGGCCCTGCTGGACGGCAGGATTGCTCGTATTGCCGTGCGTTTCGTAGCCGATATCGCCAGCGTCACTTATGATGCGGAAGGCAATATGGTCGCTGGATCGCTCGACGATGCGATTGAAAGCCGCGATATCTGGACTTTCATGCGCGATGTGCGCAGCGATGATCCCAACTGGCTGCTCGACGAGACCGACGCAGCTTGATAGCTAACGCGGCGTGAGCAAATTGCGCCGCCTTTTCCCACTTATGGCTCTTGGCCTGCTTGCATCATGCGGGCGGCTGATCCCTGCTGGATCGCCGCCGCCCGTGCAGCCGCCGGTTGCGGTGGCCGCGAGTGCAGCGCAGCTTGGCGCGGTCAGTTTGGCAGCCTCCACCCTCGGAGCGATTGGGTCAGACGATGCCAGCGCCGCCCTGCGAGCATTCCGCACCAGTTGCAGCGTCGCGGTCCGCCGGCAGGATGTGTCCGGCCTTACGACACCATCGGACTGGGCCGCGCCGTGCGATGCGGCAACCAGCTGGCCCGATGTGCGAGCCGACCAATTTTTCACCAGCCAATTCACGCCTGTGCGCGTGGGCGAAGGCACGGCCTTTGCCACCGGCTATTTCGAGCCCGAGATCATGGGCAGCCGCGCGCGGCGCTCTGCCAGCGATGTGCCGATCTATGGCGTGCCCGGCGATCTGGAACGTTGCTGGCGCGATGATACGCCCGAAAGCGAGCGCGAAGGCCGCGCCCCGCTCAGTCGCCGAATGCCCGATGGCGGGTGCGTGTCGCATTTCACCCGGGCCGAGATAGAAGCTGGCGCGCTCAATGGCGGCGCGCCGGTCATCGGCTATGCCAGCGACGGGATCGAGTTTTTCTTCCTCCAAATTCAGGGATCGGGCCGCGTCCGGACACCCGAGGGCGATATCATCCGCATCGGCTATGCCGGGCAAAACGGCCACTCCTACACCGGCATCGGCGGCGTGATGCGCGAACGCGGCCTGCTTGGCGATGGGCTGGGGCAATATGCAGGCTCCATGCAGGGCATCATGCAATATCTGCGCGAAAACCCGCGCGACGGTGCTGATTTGATGCGCCTGAACGAAAGTTGGGTGTTCTTCCGCGAGCTGACGGGCGAGGGACCTATCGGCTCCATTGGCGTGCCGGTGCGCGGGCAAAGCTCAGTCGCAGTCGATCCCAAGTTCGTCCCTTATGGCGCCCCGGTGTTGCTCGATCTTGATCGCTCTGTCGCCAACGGTCTGTGGATTGCACAGGACACGGGCGGCGCGATCCGTGGCCCTAACCGTTTCGACACCTTCTGGGGTGCTGGCAATGAGGCGCGCGAGATTGCTGGTGGCATGAGTGGGCGCGGGCAGGCCGTGATCCTGTTGCCGCGTGCTGCAGCCAATCGCCTGACACGATGAGCGCGCCGCGCGGCCTGTCGCCCGAAGAGGCCGCGCTGTGGGACAGGCTGGCACATACGGTGGAGCCGCTGCATCCCGACCCTCCCCCGGCGGGAGAAGTGGGCCGCGCGAAGCGGGGTGGAGGGACGCCTTTGCCAAAGGGCTCTTTCAAGAAACCTCCGCCCAAGCCGTCAGTGCCCCACCACCAGCCTGCGGCTGGTCCCCCTCCGCGTGCCGGGGAGGATCGCGCGCGTTCCGGCCTCGACTCGCATTGGGAGCGCCGTCTTTCCCGCACTTCGACAGAGCCGGATTTCTCGCTCGATCTGCACGGCCACACGCTCGATCAGGCGTACCGGCGGCTCGATGCGGGGCTGATTCAGGCCAAGGCGATGGGCGCGCGGTTGGTGCTGGTGGTAACCGGCAAGTCGCGCCCCGTCGACGCGGCGGACAGAGGAGAGAAGCGCGGCGCGATCCGTGCCAAGATCCTCGACTGGCTGGCGGCGGGTCAGCATGCCTCCGACATCGCCGCCATACGCAAAGCACACCGCCGCCACGGGGGCGACGGTGCGATTTATCTGGTGCTCAAGCGGCGGCGCTGACGCTGGCCCGGCCAGAACTTTCGGCCCAGTAATTACCAGCCGAGCAGCAACACATTCATCAGGCGGCCTGGAATGACAAAGGCAGCTATGCCGGGGATCATCAGAGCGCCAAGGAACAGGCTCACTATCTCCTTGCGGTGTCCGGCAATATCGCCGCGCCGCGCCTTGGCGACGATCAGATAGGCGGCGCGCAGCGTGATCGGCACGAAGATATGGATCCAGCTCATCCGCATTCCGTCATGGATGAACAGCGTGGCGAGCGCGGTCACCACCATCAGTGCAACCCACAATTTGCCGAGCTGCTTGTGCATCGGCGTGCCTTTGGGTGCGAGCAGCAGATACAGCCCTAGCGGGACGCAAGGAATGACCGTCACGACATGGAACACCACCGCCGCATTCTGCAAATGGGGCAGTTCACCAGCATAGCCCAATATGCCCCGGCCAATCGCGAAGAGGCAGATGGCGGTCATTAAGCTCCCCGCTACGATCACCAGCCCACGCGTCAGCGGGCCAAGGTCCAATGCACCTGCCGGACGGTGGTAGGGGTTGAGAAAGGTCAGCGGATTGGCAGTGGCACTGGTCATCAAAGGTCTCCCATTCGGTTCGTGAGACCCTTGTGCCGCGTGCCCATTCGCAGGCAACGCGCTGTGCGGGAATGGTCGCGATCCTTCGTGAAATCCGCGCATTTACGGGCGATTGCCACTTTACGAACCGCCAATGGGCGCTAGTTTCGCTGGCACAATGAGCACTCCTGCACCCACAGCGCGAAATGCGAAGCTGCGCCGGATCCTTATCGATTTGGCGATCATGACCGGTATTGGCGTGGTGCTTGCGCTCATCGGACCGTTTGGCAGTTTCAACGATCCTATCGGCCTCCGGCTCGTTGTGTGGCTCGGCTTCGCCTATATCGGGTATGCGGTGTATTCGCCGATAGATGGGCTGGCGAGGAAGCTCGCACCGGCGCTGGATTTGCCCGCATGGGGATTACAAATCGCGGGCTGTCTGATTGCTTCTGTTCCCATGGCGGTCGCCGTCTTTGTCCTGCCGCGCCTGCCGGGCAATCTGATTGTGCCAGACCTTTCCGGGGCGGTGACGCACTACCTGTACGTGGCCATGGTCGGCGGCATCATCACGCTGCTCTTCGCGATTATGCCAGCAAGGCGAGAGGAAGTAGCCCAGAGTGTTGAGGCTCCGGCACAGCAGGTAGAGCCCGCGCCTGCGGCGACCGCATCACGCTTCCTCGACCGCCTGCCACCTGAGCTGGGCAGCGAGCTGATCGCGCTGGAGATGGAGGATCACTATGTCCGCGCGCACACCGCGCTTGGCAGCGAGCTGGTGCTATTGCGAATGCGCGACGCGGTGGCGGAGCTGGATGGGATCGAAGGCGAGCAGGTCCATCGCAGCTGGTGGGTCGCGCGCGGTGCTGTTGCGGATGTGAAGCGCGAAGGGCGCAATGTCCGGCTGGTGCTGGATAACGGGATCGAAGCCCCCGTCAGCCGCGCCAATGTCACTCCATTGAAAGAAGCGGGCTGGCTTTAACTGCAAGAGCGTAAAGCGCGGTCTGGCAAACGATACACATTGTTCAAAGAAAAAGACCCCCGGCAGCGAACTGCACGGGGGTCTTCCAGCGACCCGAATTGCTTGGGGGGCAAGCTCTCCGGGGTTGTGGCTGTTAAAGCCTTGCGTTTCGGCCGTGATGCTTTGACTAGCTCACGTCGAATCGATCGGCGTCCATTACCTTCGTCCACGCGCGAACGAAAGTGGTAAGGAATTTTTCTTCCCCACCATTTTCGGCAAAGACTTCGGCGATGGCGCGCAGCTGCGAATTGGAGCCGAACACCAGGTCGGTACGGGTGGCGCGATATTTCTCCGCCCCGCTCGCCCGGTCGGTGCCGACAAACTCCTCATCACCGCTGTCATCGACGGCCGTCCACTTCGTGCCCATGTCGAGCAGATTCACGAAGAAATCGTTCGACAGCGTGCCTTTGCGGTCGGTGAAGACGCCGTGCGCGGTGTTTCCCGTATTCGCGCCGAGCACACGCATCCCGCCGACCAATGCGGTCATTTCCGGGATGGACAGACCCAGCAGATGGGCTTTGTCGACCAGCATGTCCTCGGTCTTTACGCTCGCCTTGGTGCGCAGATAGTTGCGGAAGCCATCGGCGAACGGTTCGAGCGGTTCGAAGCTTTCGGCATCGGTATGCTCATCACCTGCATCGCCGCGGCCTGTGGTCACATTGATGCTGACCGCATGGCCGCCATCGCTGGCTGCCTTCTCGATCGCCGCTGCACCGGCGAGCACGATGGCATCGGCCATCGAGACGTTGCCGCGCAGTTCGTCCAGCTTGGCCAGCACGCTTGCCAGCTCGTCAGGATCATTGGCCGCCCAGTCCTTTTGCGGAGCAAGCCGCACGCGCGCACCATTGGCACCGCCGCGATGGTCCGAATTGCGATAGGTCGAGGCCGAGGCCCATGCCGCCTTTACCAGTTGGCTGACCGTAAGGCCGCTGCCCAGAACGGCGGACTTGAACGCTGACACATCGCCGTCCGAGGGGGTAGAGCCAGCCGGAACAGGGTCCTGCCAGATCAGGTCTTCGGCGGGAACTTCCGGGCCCTGGTAGCGCACTTTGGGTCCCATATCGCGGTGGCACAGCTTGAACCATGCACGGGCGAAGGCATCGTCCAACTGTTCGGGATTGGCGAGGAAGCGCTCGGAAATCTTGCGATATTCCGGGTCCATCTTCAGCGCCATATCAGCCGTGGTCATCATGGTCGGAACCTTCTTGGAAGGATCACGCGCATCGGGGGCCATGTCTTCTTCAGACTGGTTGACGGGCTGCCACTGCTGGGCACCTGCCGGGCTGTGCACCAGTTCAAAATCATATTTGAACAATAGGCGGAAATAGTCATGGCTCCACGAGGTTGGGTTATTCGACCATGCGCCTTCAATGCCCGAGGTAGTGATATTGCCAGCGGCAATCTCTTCCTCGTCATTCAGCCAGCCAAAGCCCTGCAGGGCCAGCGCTTCACTTTCCGGAGCGCCGCCAAATGTGTCAGCAGGCTTGGCGCCATGGGCCTTACCAAAGGCATGGCCGCCTGCGGTGAGGGCAACGGTTTCCTCGTCATTCATGGCCATGCGGGCGAAGGTTTCGCGCATGTCCCGCGCGGACAGGAGCGGATCGGGATTGCCGCCCGGACCTTCCGGATTGACGTAGATGAGGCCCATCTGGATTGCCGCAAGCGGGTTTTCCAGCGCCTTGCCTTCATCGGGGATGATGCGCGTTTCAACGCCTTCATCGACCCATTGGTCTTCGCTGCCCCAATAGACGGTTTCTGGTTCGAACACATCGGCACGGCCGCCGCCAAAGCCGAAGACCGGGCCGCCCATGCTTTCAATGGCGACATTGCCGGTCAGGATGAACAGGTCAGCCCAGCTGATATTCTTGCCGTATTTCTGCTTGATCGGCCACAGCAGGCGGCGTGCTTTGTCGAGATTGCCATTGTCCGGCCAGCTGTTGAGCGGGGCGAAACGCTGCTGCCCGCTGCCTGCACCGCCGCGCCCGTCACCGGTGCGATAGGTGCCAGCGGCGTGCCACGCCATGCGGATGAAGAACGGGCCGTAATGGCCGTAATCGGCAGGCCACCATTTCTGATCGTCGGTCATCAGCGCGGTGAGGTCCGCCTTGAGCGCGTTGTAATCGACTGTGTTGAAGGCTTCGGCGTAGTCGAAACCCTCATCCAGTGGGTCGGGCGATTTGCCGCCCTGCGTGAGAATGTCGAGCTGCAGGGCATCGGGCCACCAATCACGGTTGGTGCGGCCGAGCAAGTCACGCGCTCCGCCATCGCCTCCAAAGGGGCAGCCGCCTGACATCGATCCTGTTTTCGCGTCCATCTCTCTTCCTCTCTCTATCGATTATTGCGGCGAACGAGTCGCCAATGGTGAGAGAGTGCGCTTCACGCATTCATTCGTCCAATCGATTAGTTGGCAGTCAATGATCGAATTTGCCACTCAATGGGTGAGGTGAGGCAGACGCGCGACCAGATACGAAAAGCCCGCCACCGGCAGGGCCGAAAGCGGGCATTCTAGATGATGATTGCGGAAGGGGGGCTAGGCTGCGTGCGCCACATCCTCTGTCGCTTCATTGCGGATCAGATAGTCGAAGGCAGATAGCGCAGCTTTGGAGCCTGCTCCCATTGCCACGACGATCTGCTTGTAAGGGACGGTGGTGCAATCGCCTGCGGCAAAAATGCCGGGCAGATTCGTCCCGCAACGCGCGTCGATTTCGATCTCGCCGTGCTGCGAAAGCTTAAGCCCGCTGTCTGTCAGCCATTCGGTATTGGGGACAAGCCCGATCTGCACGAAGACGCCCTGAAGTTCGAGATTGTGTTCTTCCTCGCTGGCGCGGTCCTTGTAAGTCAGGCCGTCCACGCGCTCACCATTGCCTGTGATCTTTGTGGTCTGCGCGTTCACCAGAATGGCGACATTGGAGAGGCTCTCCAGCTTTTCGACCAGGACCTTGTCAGCGCGCAACTGCGTATCGAATTCCACCACGGTCACATGGCCCACGATGCCAGCAAGATCGATGGCTGCCTCGACACCCGAATTGCCGCCGCCGATCACAGCGACGCGCTTGCCCTTGAACAGCGGGCCGTCACAATGCGGGCAATAGGCAACGCCCTTGTTGCGATATTCGTCTTCACCCGGCACCCCAAGCGAGCGCCAGCGCGCGCCAGTGGAGAGGATCAGTGAGCGGGCCTTCAACACCGCGCCGTTCTCCAGCTCCACTCTGTGCATTCCGCCGGGGCGATCCGCCGGGACCAGCTTCTTGGCGGTCGCAAGGTTCATCAGATCGATCGCATCCTGCGCGGCAACCTGCCGTTCAAGACCGGCTGTCAACTTAGGGCCCTCGGTGTACTCGGTGCCGGGCAGATTTTCGATGCCGAGCGTATCGTTGAGCTGTCCACCAAAGCGTTCTGCGGCGATCCCGGTGCGAATGCCTTTGCGCGCAGTGTAGATGGCCGAGGCCACGCCGCCCGGACCACCGCCGACAACCAGCACTTCAAACGGCTCTTTCGCATCCAGCTTGTCAGCGGCCTTCGCGTCGGCGCCGTCGTCCACCTTGGCCAGAACTTCTTCCAACGTCATCTTGCCGTTGAAGAAGCTCTCACCATTGAGGAAGGTCGCGGGCACAGCCATCACGCCGCGCTCGTCAATTTCATCCTGAAAAGTGCCGCCTTCGATCAGTGTCGCGTCGATGCGCGGATTTTCCAGCGCCATCAGCGTCAGCGCCTGCACCACGTCGGGGCAATTGTGGCAACTGAGGCTGAAATACATTTCGAAGTTGAAATCGCCTTCGAGCGCGCGGATCTGTTCGAGAACTTCGTCCGAAACCTTAGGCGGATGGCCGCCTGCCCAAAGCAGGGCGAGCACCAGCGAGGTGAATTCATGGCCCATCGGCAGACCGGCAAAGCGGACCCGGCGCGTGGCGTCAGAAGCGCGGCGCACGATGAAGCTGGGGCGGCGAGCGTCATCGCCATCAAATCGCGCGGCGACCTTGTCCGACAAGCCTGAAATCACTTCGAGCAATTCGCGCGTCTCATCCGACTCCTTGCCTTCGCCGAGCGAGGCCACGAGTTCGATCGGTTCGCGCAAGTTTCCGAGATAGCTGGAAAGCTGATCTTTCAAGTTCTGGTCGAGCATGGATTGTTCACCGTTTCATTCAACGAAAGAAAAAGGCCCGGGGCGGGAGAAGGGGGGGTGCCCCGGGCCTTCGTGCGACCCGAGCGAAAGCTCGGGCTAGAAACTGCGCGCCTCACAAAGGGGGGGAGGAGTGCGCGCAGCCCTATCTGATCAGATCAGCTTAGATCTTGCCGACAAGGTCGAGCGAGGGTGCCAGCGTTTCGCTGCCTTCTTCCCATGCGGCAGGGCAGACTTGGCCCGGATTGGCGCGAACATATTGTGCCGCGCGGATCTTGCGGACCAGTTCATTGGCATTGCGGCCAACGCCTTCGCAGGTTTGTTCGACCAGCTGGATCACGCCGTCAGGATCGACCACAAAGGTTGCCCGGTCAGCAAGGCCAACGCCTTCACGCAGCACATCAAAATTGCGCGCGAGATTGTGGTTTTGGTCGCCCAGGAACGCGAAGTTCAGCTTGCTGATCTTGTCCGAAGTATCGTGCCATGCCTTGTGGCTGAAATGGGTGTCGGTCGACACGCCGTAAACTTCAACGTCCAGCTTTTGCAGCATGTCGGAATGCTCACCCATGTCTTCCAGCTCGGTCGGGCAGACGAAGGTAAAATCGGCCGGGTAGAAGAAGAATACGGCCCACTTGCCCTTCACGTCTTCGTCGGTGACATCGAAAAAGTCCTTACCGGCCTGAAAGGCGGTGGCAGTGAACGGCTTGATCTGGCTGCCGATAATACCCATGCGAAAAATCTCCTGTGTGTGTTTTGCCCATGATCGGGCGATTTGTTCGGATAACGCGTGCGAGATAGCGATTGTTGCGCTGCACAAAAGCGATTTTGTGCGATTGCGGAGATCGAATTTTTCGATCACAGATGGGGACTTCTGGAAAGAGCGTTGAGCGCGGCGTTTTACGCCTGTTCGGAGCCGCACTGCGCCCGGTGCAGCAATTTCTGATCCGCCAGAACCAGCGCCATCATCGCTTCAACAACAGGCACACCGCGAATGCCGACGCAGGGGTCGTGACGGCCTTTGGTGCGGATTTCGGTCGCTTCGCCTTCGGGCGTAATCGTATCAACCGGCGTCAGGATCGAGCTGGTCGGTTTGAACGCTACCCGCGTGACAACCGGCTGGCCGGTCGAGATACCGCCTGCAATGCCGCCCGCGTGGTTGGCGGCAAATTCTGGGCCGTCCACGCCGGGTGACATTGCATCGGCATTGCCTTCGCCGGACAGGCGCGCAGCGGCGAAGCCATCGCCAATCTCCACGCCCTTGACCGCATTGATGCTGACCATCGCGGCGGCGAGTTCGCTGTCGAGCTTGGCATAGACCGGCGCGCCCCATCCGGCGGGAACGCCGACAGCCTCGCACGCGACACTCGCGCCGAGCGATGATCCGGCTTTGCGTGTCTCGTCGATCACGCTTTCCCATGCCATCGCCGCCTCAGCATCGGGGCAGAAGAAGGCGTTTTCGCGGATTTGATCCGCGTCGAAACGGTCATAATCCACGGCGTGTTCGCCAATTGCTTCGGCCCAGCCGGTGATCGTAACTTCGGGAATGACGAGCCGCGCAATCGCGCCTGCCGCCACCCGCGCCGCAGTTTCGCGTGCCGAAGAGCGGCCACCGCCGCGATAATCGCGAAAACCGTATTTCGCATCGTAAGTATAATCCGCATGGCCGGGGCGATAGGCCTTGGCGACTTCGGAATAATCCTTGCTGCGCTGGTCGGTGTTTTCGATCATCAGGCTGATCGGTGTGCCGGTTGTCTTACCTTCGAACACGCCCGAAAGAATACGCACCTCATCCGCCTCGCGCCGCTGCGTGGTGAAGCGGTTCTGACCCGGTTTGCGCGCGTCAAGGAAGGGCTGGATGTCCTCTTCGGACAGGGAAATCCCCGGCGGGCACCCGTCCACAACCACGCCCAATGCTGGGCCGTGGCTTTCCCCCCAAGTGGTGAAGCGAAAAATGCGTCCGAATGTGTTCCAGCTCATGACGAAACCTTTGCGCGATTGTTGCGCGCGTGTCGAGCATTGCGAAACTTTCCTACATTGCCCCCTCGATCACAGAGCAAAGCGATGCGCACCCGCTCACCTATTTCGCTCCCGAATTCCTCCATTTCCAACGCCGTGCGATTATTGGACCTTGGACAGTGCTCCATGTGCTCCACAATAGCCGCGTTTATGAGGAAAAGCGCACGATTGCGCTGGCATTTGCATCAGCCAGCAGGCAGGAACAAAACATGATTGCAAAGCTGACAGGACGTTTGGACGAAACTGGCGACGATTGGGCCGTGGTCGATGTGCGCGGGGTTGGCTATCTGGTCCATTGTTCGACCAAGACCTTGGCCGCATTGGGCGGGGCTGGCGATGAATGCACACTCTACACCGATTTGCAGGTGAGCGAGAACGATATGCGTCTGCTGGGCTTTGCCGATGGCGGGGAGCGCGACTGGTTCCGCCTGCTCACCCAAGTGCAGGGCGTGGGCAGCAAGGTTGGGCTGGCAATCCTCTCGGCATTGTCGGCGGGCGAATTGCGTGATGCCTGTGCGGGCGGCGATGCGGCGACGGTTGCGCGGGCGCAGGGTGTGGGGCCGAAACTGGCAGGGCGCATCGTGAATGAACTGAAAGACAAGGCGGGCGCAATGCCGGGCGCTGCCGGTGCGGCGGGCATGGGCACGATGGTTTCGCCAGCAGGCGGAGCAAGCGCCGATGCGGTGAGCGCCTTGCAGAACCTCGGCTTCAAACCCGCCGTTGCCGCGCAAGCCGTGGCACGCGCACAGGAAGAATTGGGCGAAGATGCGGGCGAAGGCGAATTGATCCGCGTGGCACTGAAGAAGGCGGCGGGGTAGGAGAATGGCGATGCGAATGCTCACGATATTGGCGGCAATGATGCTCACCGCACCCGCCGCAGCACAGGACGTTCCTGACGGCTTCACCACTGGTCCGGTGTTTGAGGATTACGGCCCCGTTGCTGAAGTCGACGTGACTTGGGATTTGCCCGCCGACGCCAGCTTCCGGCACAGCTTTGATGTGGCCCGTGTGGCTGAGCCGGGTGAAGTCAGCCGCAGCCTGCAAAGCGCCGCGCGCTTTATCAACATGCATGTGCGTGCCGGCGTGCCGGAAGAACGGGTGCAGGTCGCCATCGTCGTGCATGGCCGCGCCGCGCTCGATCTGCTGCATGCCGAGGCCTATGCCGCCCGCCATGACGGTGCCGAGAACGCTAACCTCCCGCTGCTCGCCGCGCTGATGGAGCACGGTGTGCAAGTGATCCTGTGCGGCCAGAGCGCGGCAGGACAGGATATCGAAAACGCCGACCTCGCGCCGGGTGTGCAGATGGCACTGTCCGCGATGACCGCTCACGCGCTGTTGCAGCAGCAGGGCTATACGGTGAACCCGTTTTGAGCCTTCGCAGTGCATCCTGCCAATGCGGCCAGCTCAGCGCCGAATGCCGGGGCGAACCTGTGCGCATTTCGGTTTGCCATTGCCTTGCCTGCCAGAAGCGGAGTGGGTCATCCTATGCCGCGCAGGCGCGTTTCCCGGCGGAACAGGTAAGTTTTTCGGGCGAAAGCAGCGAATGGCAGCGGACCGGAGACGAGGGCGGCGTCGCGCGCTTTCGATTTTGTCCGAACTGCGGATCGACTTTGAGTTACGTCTTCGACAACCAGCCCGAATTGGTCGCCGTAGCAATTGGCGCCTTTGCCGATCCCGCGTTCCCGCCACCCGAATACTCCATTTACGAAGAGCGCAAGCACGCTTGGGTGGCGATCCTTGGCGATGATATTGAACACTATGACTGAAGAGCCCATCCATTCCCCTGATCGCCAGCCGGAAGACCCGGACGCGGCTCTGCGGCCCAAGTCGCTCACCGAATTTATCGGGCAGGAAGCCGCGCGCGATAATCTGCGCGTGTTTATCGAAGCCGCGCGTGGCCGGTCGGAGGCGATGGATCACACGCTGTTTTTCGGCCCGCCCGGCCTCGGCAAGACCACGCTCGCGCAGATTGTCGCCAAGGAGCTGGGTGTCGGTTTTCGCGCAACCTCCGGTCCGGTCATCGCCAAGGCGGGCGACCTTGCCGCGCTGCTCACCAATCTTGAGCCAAATGACGTGCTGTTCATCGACGAAATTCACCGGCTCAATCCGGTGGTCGAGGAAGTGCTCTATCCGGCCATGGAGGACCGCGCGCTCGATATTATCATTGGCGAGGGGCCATCGGCGCGCAGCGTGCGTATTGATTTGCCGCCCTTCACACTGGTCGGAGCGACTACGCGGCAGGGCCTGCTGACCACGCCGCTGCGCGACCGTTTCGGCATTCCGGTGCGGCTGGTGTTCTACACGCAGAGTGAGTTGACCGAGGTCGTCACACGCGGTGCGCGGCTTCTGGGCATGCCGGTTGCTCCATCGGGCGCAGGCGAGATTGCGCGGCGATCGCGCGGGACGCCGCGCGTGGCGGGCCGTCTGCTGCGGCGGGTGCGCGATTTTGCGCAGGTGAAGGGCGCGGGCAAAGTCACCGATGCCATCGCCGATGAAGCGCTGACCCGGCTCGAAATCGATTCGCTCGGCCTCGATGCGATGGACCGGCGCTATCTCACCATGATCGCGACCACTTACAAAGGCGGCCCGGTGGGGGTCGAAACGCTTGCCGCAGGTCTGGCGGAGCCGCGCGATACGGTGGAGGATGTGATTGAGCCTTACCTGATCCAGCTCGGCCTGCTTGCCCGCACCGCTCGCGGCCGCTGCCTGAATGATGGCGGATGGAATCACCTGGGCCTCGCTCCGCCGCAAAAGCCGCAGGACGGATTGTTCGACGGCGGGAAATAGGCCTTTCGCGTTAAGCTTCTCGCAGCAATTGCCTGCAATTCGGTTCCATTGTGGCACAGACCGCCTCTGAGCCGCAGAAACGCGCGGTTTTTTGCGTTCGACACGTCGAAACTATGGTTAATGCGATTGCCGGGAGTGGGTTTGCGCGTCTTCTTGTCAGGACGTGGGAAAGGCCGTCGATGCCATTGCGGGCGTTGCAGGCTGATTTCGCGGAAACTGAAAGAGATTACGCATGTCGGTACGTATGGCCATCGCGAAACTCACTGCTGCTGCAGCTGGGGGGGCGGTTCTGGGCGGAGGTGCGGTTCACGTCGCTGAACCGCAGACCTCAGTTGTCCGCTACAAATCGGATGAGCAGGCAGAGCCCGAGCTGATCGACATCAAGACAGAGGGCACGACCGCGCGTCGCACGGTTCCACCGCGTCCGCAGCGTCGTTTGCGCCGCACGATCGAGCGCGAGTGCTGCGAGCCGGAACCCGATTACGAACTGGCGGGCGTTGCCCTGCCGCTTCCTCCGCTTCCCAGCGCTCCGGTACGTGGCGGCGGTGGCGGCCAACCTGTCGTGATCGGCGGGTCGGGCGGCATCGGCGGCTTCGGCGGCGGCTTCTTTGGCGGCTTCTTTGGTGGCAGCAGTGGTGGCGGCAGCGCCAGCGCGGTTGTCGACATGAGCACGACCACCACGACCGGCGGCGAAGGCACGAGCGGTGATATCAACATCGATATCGATAATTCCTCGACCGGCTCCTCGACTTCGGGCGGTTCCACCTCGACTTCGGGCGGTTCCACCTCGACTTCGGGCGGTTCCACCTCGACTTCGGGCGGTTCCACCTCGACTTCGGGCGATGTCAGCAGCTCTTCGGGTTCGGTGACGAGCACATCTTCGAGCGGTGATTTCTCCAGCACGACGGGCGGTGTAACGAGCACCACGTCCTCTTCGACCGGCGGCGTGACGAGCACGACCTCTTCGTCAACGGGCGGCGTGACCAGCACAACCGGCGGTGTCACCAGCACCACGGGCGGGGTGACCAGCACCTCCTCCTCCTCGGGCAATGTGACCTCGTCGACTTCGGGCTCGAGCTCGTCTTCGACCTCGTCGAGCACCAGTTCCTCGGGCGGTGGCAGCACCAGCACTTCGACCAGCAGCGGCTCTTCGGGCACCTCTGGCACTTCGGGCACTAGTGGCACTTCGGGCACGAGTGGGACCTCTGGCACGAGTGGGACCTCTGGCACGAGCGGCACTTCCGGCACGACCACTTCGACCGGCGGCATCACCAGCACTGGCGGATCGACGAGCTCGACCACCACCGGCGGGATCACCTCCACGACCACTACCGGCGGCGTGACGAGCACCACCAGCGGCGGCAACACCACGTCGACCACCACCAGCGGAACGACCACCACAACGGGCGGATCGACCACGACGGGTGGCAGCACCACGACAACTACGGGCGGTTCGACCAGCGGCACGACGAGCACGAGCGGATCCACCACGACGTCGACCAGCACGGGCGGTGTCAGCACCACGACGGGCGGCGTGACCAGCACAACTGGCGGCGTGACTTCGACTACATCGAGCTCGGGCAATGTTTCGAGCTCGACCAGTTCGTCCAGCTCGACGTCGACCAGCTCTTCGACTTCCACGTCGACCAGCAGCTCGACCTCGACCAGCACGAGCACTTCGGGTGGTACGACTACGACCAGCACGACTTCGGGCACGCCGGTTCCGGCTCCGGGTATGTTGCTGCTGTTTGGTGCGGGCGCGGGCGCAGTGTTCCTGCGCCGCCGTCGCGGTCAGAAGAAGGACGGCGCACAGCTCGAAGTGGCCTGATCTCTCCAGTTCTATCGAATGCGAAAAGGGCGGCCCCGGCGGGTCGCCCTTTTTCGTGTCAGCTTTCGGCTGCGATCCAGTCGACCTGGTCCATCATCACCACTTCGTCCAGCTCCCAGATGTCCTGATAGCCATAGCCATAGAGGTTGATGAAAGTCGGGATGTTGAGCGCTAACTCGACCCGCTTTAGCAGCAGAGGCGCAACGTCATCGGCGAAGTTGTTGTTGCAATAGATGAAGATCGGGCGCTGGCGATCACCGATTACCTCCTCCAGTGTCTCCTCGGTAAAGTCGGAGAAGGGCAGATTGACCGCGCCTCTGATATGGCCCTGAGCAAAGGCCTCGGCTGAGCGCGTGTCGAGGATGATCGCGCCCGGTTGCCGGGACCTTGTGTCAAATTCACTCCATTCGAGCAGGCGCATCTGGCGATAGGCTTGGACTTCGCCGACAAGCTCAACAAAGCCTGCGTAGTCGACGCCGGCCGGGGCAGGCGCATCCTGCGCGAAGGCCGGGAGCGCAGCGCAAGTTGCGGCCAAAGCTGCTGGAATGGCAAAATGGGTGAGGGACGGCATGGTCGTGGCTCCTGTTGACCGCATGTGGCCAGCACAAGGAGTAACCTGCGGTGAACGCGGCTATTCGGCGTGTTGCGCTCCGACCACGCCTTCGCCCGCTGCTTCCCAAGCGATGATCCCGCCTGCCAGATGGCGGACGGTGCCGCCGGTATGTTCGGCAAGCATCTGAGCGGCCTGTTCAGACCGGCGGGCCGAGCGGCAATAGAGGATCGTTTCGCGCTCCGCTTCCACCGGAATGCTGGCGACATCGAAGGTCGTGATCGGGGCGTTAAGCGCGCCAGGCAGGCGTGCGCTGCCGAATTCCTCCGCTGTGCGCACATCCACCAGCACGACTTCGCCGCGTGCGATCATCCGGGATAGCTCGGCAGCCTCGATCGTCTCCACCGCCACCATATCGGCATGCGTTGGCTCGGCAGCTTCTGCTGCCATCGCCTCGGGTATCGGCAGCCCGCTCTCGTTCGAGCAGCCGGGCAATGCCAACAGCGCCGAGACGAGGAGCAGGCCGCGCATGGCTACGCCGCCAGCTTGCGCAACACGTAATGGAGGATGCCGCCGTTGCGGTAATATTCCATTTCGTTGGCGGTATCGATGCGGCACTTGGCGGTAAAGCTCATGGTGGAGCCATCGGCCTTGGTCACTTCGACTGCGACATCCTGGCCCGGCGACAGGTCGGCCAGCCCCCTGATGCTGAACGTGCAATCGCCATCAAGGCCCAGTTCTTTGCGGCCTTCACCTTCCTTGAACTGCAAGGGCAGCACGCCCATGCCGATCAGATTGGAGCGGTGAATTCGTTCATAGCTTTCGACGATGACCGCGCGCACGCCGAGCAGGATGGTGCCCTTCGCCGCCCAGTCGCGGCTCGAGCCGGTGCCATATTCCTTGCCGCCGATGACGACCAATGGCGTGCCATCTTCCTTGTGCTTCATCGCCGCATCATAGATCGGCATCTGCTCGCCCTTATAGGTGGTCTCGCCACCTTCGACGCCGGGCACCATTTCATTCTTGATGCGGATATTGGCGAAGGTTCCGCGCATCATCACTTCATGATTGCCGCGGCGCGAGCCGTAAGAGTTGAAGTCCTTCTTCGGCACCTGATGGTTCACAAGGTAGGAGCCTGCGGGGCTGTCTTCCTTGATCGAACCGGCGGGGCTGATGTGGTCGGTCGTGACGCTGTCGCCCAGCACCGCGAGCGGCTTGGCACCCTCGATATCGGTAATCGCATCGGGCTCCATGCTCATCCCATCAAAATAGGGCGGGTTGGCGACATAGGTGCTGGACGGGTTCCAATTGTAGGTGTCTGAGGCATCGACCTTGATCGCCTGCCAATGCTCATCGCCCTTATAGACATCGGCATAGCGGGTGACGAACATCGAACGGTCGATGTTGGCGGCACGGTTTTCGGCGATTTCCTGATTCGACGGCCAGATATCGGCCAGCATCACGTCATTGCCGTCCTGATCCTGACCAATCGGCGTTTCGGTGATGTCCTGCGTCACCGTGCCTTTCAGCGCGTAGGCCACCACCAGCGGCGGGCTGGCGAGGAAATTGGCGCGCACATCGGGCGATACGCGGCCTTCGAAATTGCGATTGCCCGAGAGGACAGAGGCGGCAACGATGTCATTGTTATTGATCGCTGCGCTGATCGGCGGGGCGAGCGGGCCGGAATTGCCGATGCAGGTCGTGCAGCCATAACCAACAAGGTTGAAACCAAGCGCATCGAGATCATCCTGCAATCCGCTCTTTTCCAGATAATCGGTCACCACCTGCGATCCGGGCGCGAGGCTGGTCTTGACCCACGGCTTGGGCTTCAGGCCCTTCTCATTGGCCTTCTTGGCAACAAGTCCTGCCGCGATCAGCACATCTGGGTTGGAGGTGTTGGTGCAGCTGGTGATGGCCGCGATAACAACGTCGCCATCGCCGACATCGTGATCCTTGCCATCCACGCCAACGCGGACGGGTGCATCTTTGTTGTAGGTCTTCTTGAGGTCGCCATTGAACAACTCGTCCACCATCGGCAGCGCGACCTTGTCCTGCGGGCGCTTGGGACCGGCAAGGCTGGGCACGACGCTGGCCATGTCGAGTTGGAGCGTGCTGGAGAAGACCGGCTCAGCCTCGGGGTCGAACCACATGCCCTGTTCCTTGGCATAGGCTTCCACCAGCGCGATGGTTTCTTCCGGGCGGCCGGTCAGGCGCATGTAATCAAGCGTCTTGTCGTCAATACCGAAGAAGCCGCAGGTCGCGCCATATTCGGGCGCCATATTGGCAATGGTTGCGCGGTCGGCGAGGCTGAGGTTGGCAACGCCGGGGCCGTAGAATTCAACAAAGCGGCCCACGACGCCGTGCTCGCGCAGCATTTGCACGCAGGTCAGCACAAGGTCAGTTGCAGTGATGCCTTCGGCCATGCGGCCATCGAGACGGAAGCCGGCCACTTCAGGGATCAGCATGGAGATCGGCTGGCCGAGCATTGCGGCCTCTGCCTCGATCCCGCCAACGCCCCAGCCAAGCACACCAAGACCGTTGATCATGGTGGTGTGGCTGTCGGTGCCAACGCAGGTGTCGGGGTAGGCGACAAGATCACCGTTCTGATCCTGCGAGGACCACACGCCCTTGCCGATATATTCCAGATTTACCTGATGGCAGATGCCGGTTCCAGGAGGCACGGCGGAGAAGTTCTTGAGGCTTTTTGCGCCCCATTTCAGGAAGTCGTAACGCTCAGCATTGCGCTCATATTCCATCGCCATATTGTGTTCGAAGGCCTGCGGATGGCCGAATTCGTCCACCATGACAGAGTGATCGATCACAAGGTTGACGGGCACCTGCGGATTGATCTTCGCGGTGTCGCCGCCCAGCTTGCCGATGGCATCGCGCATGGCAGCAAGGTCAACCACGCAAGGCACGCCGGTGAAATCCTGCAGCAATACGCGCGCCGGGCGATACTGGATCTCATTGCCGGTCACGGGATTGTTCTGCCAGTCGATAATCGCGCGGACATGCTCTTCACCCACGGTGAAACCTTCATCCTCGAAACGCAGCATGTTTTCCAGCAGCACTTTCATCGAATGCGGCAGACGCGAGACATCACCGTACTTCTCGCCCGCAGCAGCAAGCGAATAATAGGCGTATGTTGTGCCGCCCACATCAAGTGTCTTGCGGGTTCCGAGCGAATTGGCGCCGACCTGGGTCATGTGCTGCTTTTCCTGTCAAAGGGTTGCGGTTGTGGCCATCTTTCTGCGAGAGGACAGCCTTGTTTGGAGGCGACCTGCGCGTTTGGGGCTGGCTCGTCAAGTGGGCTAGGCAATATTGGTAATACGGGCAATTTTGTTGCGCGTGGCTGCAAGCAAGGGAACCGCAAATGGCATTGGGAAATCCGCAACCAAAGAAAGCGCCGCTTGGCGTGCTGGTGATGATCACCGCGCTGGTGCTGGCGGCCTTCCTTGGCGCTGCTGCGGGGCTGGTGTGGCAAAGCTCTGACTGGTTTTCTGACGATCCCGAGGAAGAGGTGCTGACCAATCAGGATGCGCCGTCCTGAACTGCCCTTGCCCTGCGCCGGGGTGCCGCGATCAAGCAGCCGATCACGATCAACACCACACCCGCAATGGTGGTC
>Ga0209121_10000613_pt1 | contig 37520 bp, 32 predicted proteins | sample Cruoilmetagenom3_FD_187292 | JGI IMG/M metagenome (GOLD analysis project Ga0209121, IMG submission 187292) | Oil polluted marine microbial communities from Coal Oil Point, Santa Barbara, California, USA - Sample 3 (SPAdes) (version 2) | ecosystem: Environmental > Aquatic > Marine > Oil seeps ... | reverse complement strand
GCCCTATACTATACGCAGGCTTAGGCCTGTCGATTTACGCTAGACTAGCAAGAAAATTTTGTGAGTAAAGCTTTTAATTGAACTACCGTTCAGTTTATTACTTGGGGACGCAATATTAGGGCGGCACACGACCCTTTATATTTCCAAATATTTCTGCCAAGGATTGTATACCCACACACGTCTTAAGCATAGGACACATGGAAAAGAGCAGCGAAAACTTGGCGGCCGAGGCGGTGGGCGGAAACGCAGAGGCGTTTCGCTCGCTCTTGGAGCGGCACTATGATCTGATGTATCGGGTCGCCTATCGCACGCTCGGGCAACAGGCAGATGCGGAGGATCTGGTGCAGGAAATTTGCGCAGCACTGCCGAAAAAACTCACATCCTTCCGGAGCGATTCGAAGTTTGAGAGCTGGCTCTACCGCGTGGTGGTCAACGCCGGGCGCGACCTGATGCGCAAGCGCGGCACGCAGGCCCGCGCAGCTGATGGCTGGGGGGATGTCGAGGTGATGCGCCGGGAAGCCGCCGTTGAGAAGCGCGAAAACCTAAGCTGGCTAACCCGCGCCATGCAGCGGCTTTCCCCCGAGCTGCGCGAAACCGTAGCGCTGGTGCTCGGGGAAGATATGACCCACAAACAGGCGGGCAAAGCTTTGGGGCTGTCCGAAGGCTCTGTCAGCTGGCGCATGAGTGAAGTGAAAAAAGAACTCCGCCTGATGGCACAAGCAGAGGAGATGCTGAAATGAGCGACGATCTGGAAAAACTCGCGGCCCTCCTGAAAGAGGAAGTGCCGCCGCCTTCAAGCACTGCAAAATCGGCAGCGCTGGACGCCGGTATGGCGGCCTTTGAGAAAAATTCGGAAAATATCCAAGGATCGGCCAATGCCGAACGTCCTATTCATAACCGCACCACAACGGGAAGCGGATTTTTGAAAGGACTAAAGGATATGTTTGAAAAATTGACCCCCCGCGGCATGATGCTCGGCACTGCCAGCTTTGCCACCATCGCTCTGGCGATTGTTATTACCCAGAACTATGATTTCGGCAAACCCGCCCTGCCAGTGGCAACCAGAAATGCCATAGCACCAATCGATGGCACCGAGGACCTGACATCAAACACCCCGCTGAAAAACAGCTTTGCCGTGAGTGGCAACGCAGGGGTAGATCAAGGGCCACAGATCACCGGGACCGTAGCTGACGATAACGCACCCCGCCAAAATGACACCCAAACCGCCGAAGCCTTCGTTGCACCCCAACCGGAACTTGAAGAAGACAACCGCGCGCGCACCGAGGCTCTGGTCGCGCCGGGCAGCCTCGCGGATAGCGTGACGGCTGTCGCACCAAATACGCTCATGCTGTCCGCCCCGCAACCGTCCGTCGGTGGCCTTATGTCTACAAGTGGCGAAGGCGCCCCCTATATCGAGGCCGAACCGCAAACCCGCGACCAGTTCGACGGCGAAGCCGTGAGCCCGGTCAAGGCCACGCTCGACGAACCGGTTTCGACCTTTTCAATCGACGTGGACACCGCCTCCTACAGCGTTATGCGCCGTTCCCTGCTGAATGGTTATCTACCCAATCCGGATTCGGTGCGCACCGAGGAAATGATCAATTATTTTGATTACAACTACACCTCTCCCGCAACCACCGAGCAGCCCTTTGCGCCTCAGGCCACTGTAATGCCGACCCCGTGGAACGAAGACACCTTGCTCATACATATCGGCATTCAGGGATATGATATCCCGCTGGCCGAGCGCCCGCCTGTGAACCTCGTATTTCTTCTAGACACCTCGGGCTCGATGAATTCTCCCGACAAGCTCCCGCTTCTGATCCAGTCTTTCCGGCTGCTGCTCGGAGAGCTTTCCGAACAGGATTCGGTGGCGATTGTCACCTATGCCGGCTCGGCAGGCATGGCACTGGAGCCTACCCCCGCCAACGAGACCCGCAAAATTCTCGACAGCCTGACACGGCTTTCTGCCGACGGCTCGACCGCTGGGCAAGCGGGGCTGGAGCAAGCCTACGCGCTGGCCGAAGATATGTTGGAAGACGGGGAAACCTCCCGCGTGATCCTTGCCACCGATGGGGATTTTAACGTCGGTATGTCCTCTACCGAAGCGATGAAAACCTATATCGAAGACAAGCGCGAAAGCGGCGTTTATCTGTCCATCCTCGGCTTCGGGCAAGGCAACTATAACGATGCGCTCATGCAAACGCTGGCTCAAAACGGCAACGGCACCGCGGCCTATATCGACACGCTCGCCGAAGCCCAAAAGGTGCTGGTTGACCAAATCGGCGGTGCGCTGTTTACCATTGCGCAAGACGTGAAAATTCAGGTCGAGTTTAACCCTGCCGAGGTCGCTGAATACCGGTTGATCGGCTACGAAACCCGCGCGCTCAACCGCGAGGACTTCAACAATGATGCAGTGGATGCCGGTGATATCGGTGCAGGCACGCAGGTGACTGCTCTCTACGAGATCACCCCCGTTGGTTCAGCCGCCATCAGCATCGACCCGCTGCGCTACAGCGATGCCGAACCCCTGCCTGAAGGTAACGGAGAGCTCGCTTTCCTGAAACTGCGCTACAAGCTACCGGGAGAAAGCACTTCAAATCTCATTGCCACACCGGTGAATGAGGCCACCCAACCCGCGCTGAGCGAAGACGTGATTTTCTCCACCGCCGTGGCCAGTTTTGGCCAACTCCTGCGCGGAGACACCCGCATGGGAGACTGGAGCTTTGAAGATGTGCTGGAAATGGCGCAACGGGGCAAAGGCGATGACCCGTTCGGCTATCGCGCCGAGTTCATGCGCCTTGTGAGGCTGGCCGAGACCGCGCAATAGCGCCAATCTGGTCACAAAAAGAAAATGGGCACGGATTTCTCCGCGCCCATCTTTTATTTTCGCAATTGGTTGTGTTTTAGAACAACTTGATGCGGCTATAGAGGTCGTCTGAATTGCTGCCAAACGGAATAGAGGCACCAATTTTGAAATTGGAGACATCCTCGTCCATTCCGCCGTCGTCGGTTATGTTGTTTGAGCCAAAACTTGCATAAAGGGTGATGCCCTGGTCACTTGCGCTGCCAGCAGCCAGTTCATATTCAACACCCAGCGAGTACCCGAATGAGTCGATCGTTTCTGGCCCCATGCTCCAGGATACTTGGCCGCCATTCAGGCCGGCCAGAACTTTGAGATTTGTCATAACCTCGTATTCGGCACCCACACCATAGGTGAACAGATCAACGCTATCTCCATCATAGGAAAGATGGGTGTTTGCAAGGCGGGCTGTGATTTCCAGCTTGGGAGAAATCTCATACCCGACATCGGCCGTCACAAAGGAAATATCCAGCAAGGTTGGATCTATCTCATAAAGCAAAAAGCTATTCTGGACTTCCGCCATACCGTAACGCAATTCAACGCTGACGCCACCGAATTCCATAGTTCCTTCAACACCATAAGTCATCAGGTCAGAAGCCAATTCCAGCACCTCAAAGCCGGGCCCATCTATTTCTTCCAAAAAGAGATTGCTCAAGGAATAGCGTGCAACAAAAATCCCCGCTTTTCCATTTTCATTAAAGTTGTAATACGCGTGTGCGTTAATATCGGTCATATCGATCGATATCGCCGCATCTCCTTCATCAAGAGAAAATGAGTTGTATCCGGCGCCAACCTGCACACCAAATGCCGGTGAGATATTATAGGCCGTCGAAAAATTTCCCGAGAAATTGTTGACCGAATTGTCGTAATTATCGTTGCTGTATGCAGCGAATGATAGGTTCACTTCACCACCCTGGAAGCCAGCCTCTTGTGCCAAAGCTCCGCCAGCGCAAAATGCAAGAGCAAGCGATGACGTTAGAAGTAGATTTTTCATTTGTGTTTACCTTTTCGTAATATTTATGTGAATGCATGTATTATATACGCTTTTTTTCAAGAATGGAAATTGATATATATCAACCCAAAGCAGACTTTATGAAATTGGTAACCGATTTTTTTCGGGAGCCGTTGGCGCACTCGCGGCGCATACAAAGATCAATTATTGTGACCTTCTCAGCGGTTTTCCGTCAGCGCCGGAGGCTTTGGCCCGCCCGTTGCCCAGTCAAGTAGTTCAACCGTGTGCACAATCGGTACCCCGGTGCCCGCTCCGATTTGCATCATGCAGCCGATGTTGCCCGCCGCGATAATTTCCGGCTCCAGCACTTCGAGGGTTTTAATCTTGCGTGCCCCCAGTTGTTGCGCCAGCTCCGGCTGCATCAGGTTATAAGTGCCCGCTGAACCACAGCACAGGTGCGGGTCGCTCGGCTCCAGCACCGTAAAACCGGCCGCGCGGAGCAGGTTCTTGGGTGCGTCTTTTATTTGCTGGCCGTGTTGCAGCGAGCAAGCCGCATGATAAGCAACTTTCATCGGGCTCACCCCTGCTTGTTGCAACCCCAGCTCTTCCATCAGTTCCGAAATATCGCGGGTCATCTCCGAGATTTTGGCCGCGTCTTGTGCCAACTCGTCATCGCGGAACATATGGCCGTAGTCTTTCACGGTCGTGCCGCAACCCGAAGTGTTGATCACCACCGTATCGACGTTCGCCGCCATCCATGCTTTGATATTCGCCGCCGCCGAGCGGTGGCTGGCATCGGTTTTGCCCATATGGTGCGTGACCGCCCCGCAGCAGCCCATGCCCTTGGCGATCACCACCTCGCAGCCGTGGCGGGTGAGCAGCCGAATGGTGGCCTCGTTAATGTCCGTGTTCAGCGCCTTTTGGGCGCAGCCGGTCAGCAGAGCCACGCGGCGGACAGTCTTGCCCTTGGCGGGGAACACTTGCGCGGCGTCAGTAGGGCTCGGGGTAGGCAGCTTGGCGGGGGCAAAGTCAACCATCGCCTTCAGTTTGGCGGGCAGAGCAAACCGAAATGGCTTGGCCGCCCAAGCGCCAATGATTGCGGCGCGGAACCGTGCGGGGTAAGGCAGGATTTGGGACAAAACCCAGCGCAAACCGCGATCAAAGATCGGGCGTTTATAGGTTTTCTCGATATGCTCCCGCGCGAGGTCCACCAAATGCATGTAATGCACGCCCGAGGGGCAGGTGCTCATGCAACTCAGGCAACTCAGGCAGCGGTCAACATGCTTCACCGTTTTTTCGTCGGCACGCCGGTCATTTTCCAGCATATCCTTGATCAGGTAAATCCGGCCCCGCGGGCTATCAAGCTCATCCCCCAGCAGTTGATATGTCGGGCAAGTGGCAGTGCAAAACCCGCAATGAACACAGGTGCGCAATATCTCGTCAGCGCGCTGAATGCCGCTATCTTTTAACTGCTCGGGTGTAAAATTGGTCTGCATCTATCCCATCCGCCCCGGATTTAATATGCCACGCGGGTCAAACTTGGCCCGCAATCCGGCGCTGATTGCGGCCAAAGGAGCCGGTTCGGGGTGAAACGCCGTGGCGCTCCCTTTGATGCAAACTGCATGTCCACCAAACCGCGAGACCACCTGCCGAGGGGCATCGGTGTTCCCACCCGTTGCCCAGATCAACCCGCCGGTCCAGTCAAATAGCGGCGTCTCGAAGCCTTGTTCATTCAGTGCTGTCGCAACCGCAAACGCATCACTGGGCTTGACCGACAAGCGCCAAATACTGCCTGCATCCGGCAACCCCTTCGCGTCACGGATATCACACCAAGGGTCACCGCTTTTGTCAATTTCCCCGCCAAGCTGCGCCGAACGATACGCCACCGAATCCTCAAAACCCTCAAGCCGCACCATTGCCACGCCGTCACGGTAAGCCGTGCCGGAAACATCATAAGGCGAGGCCATAACTTCCCGCAGTTTCGCCAGCCCGTCTTCCAGGCCGAGCTCAAAGCGCAGGGTAGTCGCAACCTCCGGCAGCGGCAAAAGCTTAAACGCCACCTCGGTAATTACCCCAAGCGTGCCATGCGCCCCCGCCATAAGCTTCACGAGGTCATAACCCGTGACATTCTTCATCACCCGCCCGCCGTTCTTAACAACCTGCCCCATGCCATCTACATAGCGCACGCCAATCAAGCTATCGCGACAAGCGCCCGCCTTGATACGGCGCGGGCCGGAAGCATTCACTGCCACCATCCCGCCAACCGTAGCTTTGCCCGCGTTGCCCAGTAGCCCCGCATGGTTCATCGGTTCAAACGGCAGCATTTGCCCCTCATTTGCCAGCGCGGCCTCAACCTCGGCGACCGGTGTCCCTGCCGCTGCGATCATGGTCAGCGCGCCGGGGTCATAAAGCGAAATGCCGGAAAGGCCGCTCACATGCAGCGCCTCGCCCTCAACCACATTACCAAAGCCCTTGCGCGAGCCACCACCGATGATCTCCAGCGGGCCTTGTGCACCAGCTACGGATTCAGCCAGTTCAGCCTCAGATGATGGTCTCATGCGCGCCGCTCCTCGGAAGCCGCGAGCGGGAACACCTTGGCGGGGTTCAACAACCACGCCGGGTCAAACACGTCTTTCACGTTCATCTGCGCTTCAAGGTCAACCTTGTTAAACTGGCTATCCATTAGCTCGCGCTTCTCAATCCCGACCCCGTGTTCACCGGTCAGGCAACCGCCAACCTCAACGCAGAGCTTGAGGATATCCGCCCCGAATGCCTCACATTTCTCAAGGTCTCCGGGCTTGTTGGCATCATACAAAATAAGCGGGTGCATATTGCCATCCCCCGCGTGGAAAACATTACCCACATCCAGCCCGTATTCGCCGGACATCTCGGTGATCCGCCGCAATACCAGCGGCAACTGGCTCACCGGAATCGTACCATCAAGGCACATGTAATCGTTGATCTGCCCCATCGCGCCAAAAGCGGCCTTGCGGCCTTTCCAGATGTTGGCAGATTCAGCCGCGCTCTGGCTCTCGCGCAGCTCAACAGGATTATGCCGCTTGGCGATTTCGACAATCCGCGCCAGTTGGCTGGCAATCTCGGTTTCCGAACCTTCGACCTCGATGATCAGCAGCGCCTCTACATCAGGATAACCCGCATGGGTAAAGTTCTCGGCGGCCCTAATAACCGGACGGTCCATAAATTCGATCGCTACGGGCAAAACGCCGGCGCGGATAATGTCGGAAACACAAGCCCCCGCCACTTCGTTGCTGTCAAATCCAACCAGCACCGGCCGCGCCCCTTCGGGCTTGTGCAAAATCCGCAGCGTTGCCTCGGTCACCACGCCGAGCTGGCCTTCCGAGCCACAAATCAGCCCGAGCAGATCATAACCCGCCGCATCCAGATGCGCGCCACCGATCTCCAACACTTCGCCTTCCATGGTCACCATAGTTACACCGAGTAGGTTATTGGTGGTCACACCATATTTAAGGCAATGCGCCCCGCCGGAGTTCATCGCAATGTTACCCGCAATCGCACAAGCGAGCTGGCTCGATGGATCAGGCGCATAGAAAAACCCGTTGGTTTCTACAGCACCGGTCACGCTCAGGTTGGTACGGCCCGATTGCACCGTAATCGAGCGGTTTTCATAGTCGGTTTCCAGTACCGCATTTAGCCGCGCCACGCCCATAATGATACTATCTGCCGTCGGCATCGCCCCGCCCGCAAGGCTGGTGCCCGCGCCGCGCGGGACCACCGGCACGCCTTCTTCAGCGCAAATCTTCAAAACCGCAGCCACCTCTTCGGTGCTCCCCGGCAACACCGCTGCCAATGGCGGGCAGCGGTAAGCCGAAAGCCCGTCGCACTCGTAAGCGCGGGTTTCAACGGGGTCGGTGATCAGGCCGTCCGCGGGCAATACAACTGCCAACCGCGCCAGAATATCACTTTTGCGCGCCAGAATGTCGGCGCTCGGTAAAGGCATTTCCATCAGGAACCCTCCTCAATCTCTCTCCCCCCATAAATAGTCATCCATGGGGGCAACCGTTTGCTAGTTCCCGTAGGCCACAGCCGGTAGCCACGTTGTGAGCTCGGGATAGAAGAACACAATCAAAAGACCGATGATTTGCAGTAGTACAAACGGGATCACCCCTTTGTAGATGTGCAGTAGCGTCACGCCCGGCGGGCACACGCCTTTAAGGTAAAACAGCGCAAAGCCAACCGGAGGGGTGAGGAACGATGTTTGTAGCGTTACCGCCACCAATATCGCAAACCAAACCACCGACGGATCATCCACAATGCCATACCCTTCCACTGGAATGTTCAACCCCAAGACCACTGGCAGCATCAACGGCATGATGATCAGGGTGATCTCGATCCAGTCGAGCAGGAAGCCGAGCAGGAAGATAATAAACAGGATGAAGGCGATGACCAGATAAGGGTTGTCAAAAGAACCCAAAACCAGATGCTCGATGATTTCATCCCCCCCGTAGCGGCGCAGGATCAGCGCAAAGAAATTGGCCGCGATGAAGATACCAACGATATAGCCCGCGGTGTTCAGCGTTTGGCGCATCACATCCTTGAACACCTTAAAGTCCAGGTTCTTTGCTGCCAGCGCCAATAAGGTTGCACCCAATGCGCCCAGCCCCGAGGCCTCTGTCGGTGTGGCCAGGCCAAAGAAGATTGAACCGAGCACCAGCAGGATAAGCCCCATAGGCGGCACTACCGATTTCAGCACGTCGATAATCGCCTTCATGTTAACCGGCTCATGGTCCGCCGGCACCGGCATGGATTTCGGTGAAATCAGGCCGTAAGCCACAATGAAAAGGATATAAAGCGCCCCGAGCAACAGCCCCGGGAACAGCGCGCCCATAAACAGGTCCCCCAAGCTGATCGCCAGCTGGTCAGACATGATAACAAGCATAATCGACGGCGGAATAAGAATGCCGAGCGTGCCAGAGGCCGCAATGGTCCCCGTCGCAATCGGCTTGGCATAGCCTTGCTCCATCATCGCCGGAATACCCATTACGCCGAGCAGCACCACCGAGGCACCGATCACGCCGGTCGAAGCCGCCAGAATAATCCCGATCAGCATGACCGAAAGTGCCAGCCCGCCTTTAAGCGCGCCAAAAAGCACCTGCATGGATTTCATCATCTTTTGCGCAACGCCGGATTGGTCCAGCATCAGGCCCATGTAGATAAACATCGGCAAAGCCACCAAAACCGGGTTCTTGATGGTCCCGCCAAAGAAACGTCCACCGCTAACCGCGAGCTTTTGATAGGTGATCCCGGTTTTGCTAAACTCGATATATTCGCCGATAATCTTGCGGCTCGGGTCAAGCACAAACTCGCCAACCAGCACAAAGATCAGGCTCACGCCAACCAGCGCATAAACCACCGGAATGCCGCGAAACAGCATAATGATAAAGGTCAGGAACATCGCCAGAACCATCCACTGGTTCAGGTCCATTATCGTCCCCATATATGAAAGAATTTCCATGTTCTTATGCCTCTGACGGGTTGCGTCGCGCCATCACAAAGCTGATGACAACAAGGAGAATTATTATGGCAAGGCCATACCAGGTGGTATGTTCAAGCAGCGGTTCGCGGCTAATCCGGCGGGGCTGGATCTCGGAATTGGTCAGGCGAACCATCCACCACAGCCCGTAATGCGCCAAGCGCTCGGCGATAAACCAGGCTGCGGGGAAGGCGCCCAAAAGCATGTGCCACAATTTTGGCTGGGTAAAGGCCATCAGGTGGCGCTTTAGCGCAAACCACGCCGCCATCATCGCCACGCCAAACAAAAGCGGTAGAAACATTTTGAGAAGGTAAAGCATGTGAAGCCCGTTTGGGCTATCGGAACCCTCGCGTGCTAGAAATGAAGCCCAGCTGTAATGGATAAGAATATCAGCCATCATCGCCAGAAAAGGCAGCAGTAGCCAGCCGAGGCCAAAAATCTCGATTCTCGCCTTCTTTTTCTCGGAAAAATTCTCGTGGAAGATATCGACGCGCACGTGGCTTTCGGTTGTGATCGCGTAACCAAAACCGGCCAGCAGGGCCGAGCCGTAAAGCCACCATTGTGCATCATCCAGCCAAGCTTGGTTTATACCGGCCTTGCGCAAGAAGACCTGCGATACAATGGCAATCATCAGGATCGGAAACAACCAGGCGGCAACATTGCCAACGCCGATCACAAAGCGGTCTCCCCAGAGGTGGTTTTCTCTATTTCGATCCCCGGGATCTGAAATTTCCGCTACATGATCGATGGTATCGGACGCGACGTGATGGAGCGTTTCTTCGTATGATTCAGGCATCTCTTCCCCCAGAGTTGCATTTGAAAATGGCGGCCAGAGCCCGGCCGCCACCAATTCGTTTATGAATTTGCCTTAGCGATTGCGTGGCAAATAGATGTTGGAAGACCAAATCGCATAACCGGCGCGATACTCCTGCAAGTCAGTCCAAACTTCCTGGAAGAACTCGTCGTCGGCTGCCAGCTCTTCAACAACGCCATCCCAGGCGCCTTCAAAGGCTTCGAGCATTTCAGGGCTCCACTGCTTGATGATCACACCGTTTTCTTCGGTGTTGGAAACCATCGCCGCGTAGTTGGTGGCTTCACCTTCGGCAAGGTTCTTCGTGATGTTGGCCAGGCAAGATACTTCGATCTGGTTCTGAGCGGTCTCAGACAGGTCCTCCCAAACGTCGCCATTGATCAGAAGTTCAAACAGCGTGGAAGGCTGGTGCCAGCCGGGGAAGTAGTTGTATTTGGCGATCTTGTGGAAGCCAAGACGCGCATCAATCCGCGGCATGGAGAACTCGGTCGCGTCAATCGCGCCGCGCTCAAGCGCCGGGAAGATGTCTGATGCGCCGAGAAGCGATGTTGAAACACCTAGCGATTGCATAGCCAGCGCGCCAAGGCCGAAGAAACGCATATTCAGGCCCTGAAGGTCTTCAACAGAGTTGATTTCGTTTTTGAACCAGCCGGAGGTTTCAGGTGCGATCAGGCCACATGGGGTCACGTGCACGTTATAGCCGTTTTCATCATACATGCGCTGCCAAAGGTCGGCACCGTCATCATAAAGGATCCAGCCGAGGAACTCGCCGGCTTCCGGGCCAAATGGCACAGCTGCGAAGAGCGAAGCGGCGTTCATTTTGCCCTGCCAGTAACCGGAAGTCGTGAAGGCTGCGTCAACCGAACCGTTGGATACAGCGTCGAGCGCTTCAAGTGCTGGTACCAGTTTGCCGGGATCGAAATGTTCGAACTCGACGTCAGAAGAAATACTGTTGATTGTTTCAACAAAATCAACAGCAGCCGTACCGAGGATCGGCAGGTTCTGACTATACGCGGAAGTCATTTCCAGCGAGTCTTGTGCAGAAGCAGCGCCGCCAACAAGGGCAAAGCTAGCAACCGTAGCGAGTAGTTTATGTTTCATATGTTCCTCCCAAGAACGTTAACCGGCACAATGCCGATGGTTGGCGGCAAGTGCCGCCGAAAAAAATTGGCAAAGGTGATACTACCAATCTATTATGAGGCGCTAAAAATCAACTTCTATCGCCACGCCTTTCTCGATAGCCAGATCAACGACGCTTGAAGCCACCGCCAAATCCTGCAGGCCAACGCCTGTGCCGTCAAATAATGTGACTTCATCGTCCGAGCTGCGCCCAACGTGATCACCGTTTATCACAGTGCCAAGCTCGACGATATCCGCTTCGGCCAAAGAGCCGTCCGCAATCGCGTGCTGGCATTCACCAATGGTGATCGCCTGCGCGATTTCGTCGGTAAACACGGTCGCCCGCGCCACCAGTGCCGCTTCAACTTCCTGTTTGCCTTTGGTGTCAGTGCCCATGCAGGCGATATGCGTGCCGCCGGTCACATGTGCATCCATCAGGCTCGGCGCAAAGGCCGAAGTGATCGAGATTATCACATCTGATTCAGCGCCAACCTGCTCCAGTGAGGCCTCCTCAAACGGCAAGCCAAGCTCGCTGGCCAAATCCGCCAGCCGCGAGAGCATTTCAGGGTGGTAGTTCCAGCCAATAACCTTTTCAAAGTCACGCTGCTCAACCGCCGCCCGCATCTGGAAGGTGGACTGATGCCCCGCCCCGATCATCCCCAAAACCTTGGCGTTTTTCGGTGCCAAGTACTTGATCGAAACCGCCGAAGCCGCCGCTGTGCGTAGCGCCGTTAGCAGGTTACCTCCCACAAGCGCTTTCACCTTGCCGGTATCCGCATCAAACAAGATCACAGTGCTCTGGTGGTTGGTGAGGCCTTTGGCCTCATTCCCCGGCCAGTAACCGCCTGATTTCAGACCGAGCGCTAGCGATTTGCGGTCAAAACCAGATTTAAACCCATAAAGCGCATCCGCATGGCCAATGGCCTCACGGATAACCGGAAAGTTGTAGGCGTCCTTGCTCGACATCGCGGCAAAAACCGCTTCAACCGCGTCAAAAGATTCAGAGCGTCCGATCAGGCCACCAATCTCTTTTTCAGGAACGATATACATATCAGTAAGCCTTACCGCGGGCCGATACCGGCCACACGGTCTCTACTTTGCCATTGCGTACGCCTACATACCAGTCATGCACATTGCAGGTCGGATCACAGTGGCCGGGCACTAGGCGCAGCTTGTCGTTTACCTTCAGCGCGCCCTCCGGATCGGCTACCACGCCATGCTCGTCCGAACATTTGATATACTCAACCGCGTCATCACGGCCATAAACAACAGGCAAACCGCTATCAACTGACTGCGCCTTTAGGCCCGCGTCCACAATCGCTTTATCCGCTTTGGAATGGCTCATCACCGAAGTCAGCAAAAACAGCGCGTTTTCCCACTCGCCATCGTCAATCCGCCTGCCATTCTTATCCAGAATACGGCCATAATCGGCGTCCATAAAGGCATAAGACCCGCACTGCATTTCGTTAAATACGCCGGAGTTGCCTTCAAAGTAATAAGAGCCGGTGCCAGCACCGCCAACGATATCGCATTCCAGCCCCTGAGCCTTTAGCGCGGTTACCGCGTCACGCACCATGTCGACCGCAATTTCGATTTTCGCTTCGCGGTCTTTATACAGATCCATATGCTGCATCGCGCCTTGATAGGCCTGAATGCCGGCAAACTTAAGGTTGTCAGCACTGTCGATCAGCTTGGCAATATTCACCACATCTTGTGAGGTGCTCACCCCGCAGCGCCCCGCGCCCACGTCGATCTCCACAAGGCACTCAAGCTCGGTGCCATGCTTTTGCGCCGCGGCGGCAAGGTCTGCCACGTTCTCAGGGTCGTCCACACACACCAAAATCCGCGCGCCGAGCTTGGGCATCCGCGCCAAACGGTCGATCTTGGCCGGGTCCCGCACCTCGTTGGAAACCATCACATCCTTGATGCCCCCCCGCACAAAAACCTCGGCCTCGCTAACCTTCTGGCAGCAAACCCCAATAGCATCGCCCATGGATTCTTGCAGCTTCAACACATCTACCGACTTGTGCATTTTGCCGTGCGCCCTGTGCCGCACGCCCATCTTTTTGCACTCGTCGCCCATTTTCTTCACGTTGCGCTCCAGCGCGTCCAGATCAAGGATCAGGCAGGGGGTTTGGATGTCCGCTTCATCCATGCCCGGCTTGGCCGGAATATCAAAGCCCACATCAAATTCATCAAAGTTTACTGGCTTGTTCATCTTATTTCTCCATCCATGGCAGGTGGTCTAGGTCGACATTCCCGCCTGTTATTATAACCCCTACGCGCTTTCCGGCGAAGGTTTCTTTGTTTTTCAATATCGTGGCCAGCGGCACGGCGCTGCTCGGCTCCATCACAATTTTCATCCGCTTCCAGATCAGCTTCATCGCGTCCACGATCTCCTGTTCCGAAGCGGTCAAAATATCAGTGACATGGTTATGCACAAAATGCCAAGTCAGTTCCTTGAGCGGCACCTTCAGGCCATCCGCCACCGTCTCGGGCGCATCATCCGCAATAATGTGACCAGCGCGGAAACTCCGCGCGGCATCATCCGCCATCTCCGGCTCGGCCGCGTAAATTTTAACGTCAGGCGCAAGATTGGAAAGCGTTATACAAGTGCCCGAGATCATTCCGCCGCCACCAATGGGTGCAACCACGGCCTCCAGCCCGTTAACCTGTTCCATCAGCTCGCGAGAGCAGGTCCCCTGCCCGGCAATCACCCGAGGGTCATTGTAGGGGTGCACAAATTCAGCACCGGTTTCAGCCTGAATCTTGGCAAAAACCTCTTCGCGCGAACTGGTTGAAGGCTCACACTCTGTGATTATCCCGCCATACCCGCGCACCGCATCCTTTTTGGCTTGCGGGGCCGTGCGAGGCATCACCACGTGGCATGGAATCCCCCGCCGACCGGCGGCATAAGAAAGGCTAAGCGCATGGTTGCCGGACGAGTGCGTCGCCACGCCCTTCTCCAACATATCATCGCTCAGGCCAAAAACCGCATTGCAGGCCCCGCGCACCTTAAAGGCACCCGCCTTCTGGAAATTCTCACACTTGAAAAACAGCTCGGCACCAGTCAGTTCGTTCAGAAAAGATGAGGTCAAAACCGGTGTGCGGTGGATATAGGGCTTTACCCGTTCATGGGCGGCCAGCATGTCATCTAGGGTGGGAATATACACGCGGTGTCTCCTCTAAGCGGTTGTGCGGTAATGCTCTTGCGCGGCCGCAACGCCGGACCCTAGCGCTATATCCAACCCAAGATCAACCATGCACATTTCAGCGGTCGCAATTCCGGTCAGCGCCAGCACATCGCTCAAGCTGCCCAAGTGGCCGATCCGGTAAACCTTACCAGCCACCGCGCCAAGACCGGCACCAAAAGCCACGCCGTATTTCTCGGAGGCATGGCTCACGATGGTGTTGGCGTCAAACCCTTCCGGCGTTACAATCGCGCTCACCGAGTTTGAATAAAGCTCGGGTGAAATCGCGCACAGGTCCATGTTCCACGCCGCAATCGCTTTGCGCACGCCCTCGGCGATCCGCGCATGGCGGGCAAAAACATTGTCCAGCCCTTCAGAGATCAACATCTCCGACGCTATTTTGACCCCGTTAATCATGCCAACAGGCGGCGTGTAGGGAAAGCCGTTAATCGCGTAATTGCTCTTCATATCGCGCACATCAAAATACCAACGTGGCAAGGTCGCGCTCTCCAGCGCCGCCATCGCTTTGGGGCTGAAGCCGACAATCGCAAGCCCGGCTGGCAGCATAAAACCCTTTTGTGAGCCGGTTACGGCCACGTCCACAGCCCACTCATCCATGCGAAAATCCATTGAGCCGATCGAACTTACGCCATCCACAAACAACAGTGCGGGGTGGTTTGCTGCATCCATCGCGCCGCGCACAGCGGCGATATCTGATACAACACCGGTCGCGGTTTCGTTATGCGTCGCCAGCACGGCTTTAATCTCGTGGCCTTTGTCAGCCGTCAAAATCTCCTCGAACCGGTCCGCCGGAATCCCGCCGCCCCATTCAACTTCAACCACGGTCACGTCCAGCCCGTGGCGCTCGCACATGTCGATCCATTTCTGGCTAAACATGCCGTTGCGGGCGGCCAGAACCCTGTCGCCCTTGCTAAGCGTATTGCTGAGTGCTGTTTCCCATCCACCGGAACCGGTGGAGGGAAACAGGAACACTTCGGCCGCCGTGGTTTTTAAAACTTTTTTAACGCCGTCCAGCGCCGGGTGCAGGATATCTGCGAAGGCCGCCGAGCGGTGATCCATGGTTGGCATATCAACCGCGCGCCGGAGCGCCTCGGGCATATTGGTCGGGCCGGGAATGAAAACTGGGTTGTGATTATACATGGTATATCTCGCGCATTATTGGCTTTGCGCCAATATGAACGAGCGCGGTCAATTTTACAATTTTTCTGAAAACATTTTCTATTATGGTAGATAAAATACCATCCCATTGATATTTAACATATTTTATTATTTCATTTTTCCCGACACGAAATTATGGTAAAAATAATTCCGGTCGTTTGTCATAAAAATAGGGGTTCAGAGAATCATGGAAGACCCAAAAACCGAAAAGCGTAAACGGGGGCGGCCACGCAACGCTACGCCAAGCGCAACCAGCAGCACCGTGGCCGCGCTCGACCGTGGGCTCGTTGTCATGGAGGCCGTTTCCCATCTGCAAAGCGCCACCCTGAGCGACCTCGCGCTGCACGTTGATATGCCTCCCTCAACGGTGCACCGTATTTTGGCCACGCTGCAAAAGCACGGCTTTGCCGATTTTGATACCAGCTTGCAGGAATGGGCGGTTGGCATTGGCGCATTTCGGGTCGGCAGCACCTATCTGGCGCGCTCAAACCTGATTGAAGCCTCGCTCATCGTGCTGCGCGAACTCACCGCCGAAACCGGCGAAACTGCGAATCTCGGCATTGCCGAGGCGGGCAATATTGTGTTTGTTTCTCAGGTTGAAACCAAAAACCCGATCCGCGCCATGTTTCGCCAAGGTACCGGCAGCCCGATGCATGCTTCGGGGATCGGCAAAGCCATTCTCACGGACATGCCCCGCGATAGCGTCACAAATCAGCTCGCCAAATACGGCCAGCCCGCGTTTACACCGCTAACCATCACCCAACCCGAACCGCTCTTTGCCGAGCTTGATGTAATTGCCAAAAATGGCTGGGCGGTCGACAACGAAGAGCGTTATCTCGGTATGCGTTGCGTCGCCGCTGCGGTATATAACGCGCAGGGCGAACCCATTGCCGGCGTTTCGGTTTCCGGACCCACCGCCAGAATGACCGATCAGGTTTTGGCCGAAACAGGCCCTTTAGTGCAGGCCGCAGCCGCAAAACTCACCGCCATGATCGGTGGCAAAAAAGCCGATTAAGACTTTTTGGTTATCACATCATTGTTGATCGCCAGCATTATTTTACTGCCGCCACGCCCGGCTATCGCCTTGATCTTGGCTTTTTGCGATTTGCTATTGCTGCTATCGAGATGGAAATTCAACGTGCCCAAAATCAACTTTTTTGCCGGTTGGAAGAGCAGATTATCCTTTGCATTGCCGCCAACATGAATGTGGTTATACTTCTTGATCCCGTCTTCAGCGGGCCCGCTGCGCCCTTTATCGCCACGCGCCACCATTTTAAGCGCTTGTGCCAGCTTTTTGTCATTTACCAGCAATTCACCCTCGGCAGCACTTACGGCCTGAATGGTGATTTCCTTTTTGACAGCCGCCGCTTCCTTGGCCACGGCTTTGGCGGTTTTTTGCACAAACTTGATAATGTTGGTTAGGATTTTGCGGCAATTCTTATAGTCGGCCTCATCCGCCAGTATTGCAGGCGTGCGCGCTGCATCCCGGGCAAATTTTTCGATTTGCGGATTCGCCCTGTTAAAACTGTCCTGTAATTTGGTTACGTGCGGCGCGGTCACCGCGTCGTCGATTTTATCCACCTGTTTTTGCATTTTTGCCAGCAGCGCTTTTACTGCTTTGGCATCGGTATCAAGCTTGGTAATCATATCAATTGAAGCAGTCGCCATTTCTTTATTTCCCCATTATTATTGGTTTGATGCGGCGCTCGGCCCTTATTTCAAGCCTCCACCCCATAAAAAAGGCATGCACCCTTTCAGTGGCATTGCAACAATTCACACCGCATAATTGTCGCCGGGGCGATAAACCGTGCGCTCCGTTAAACATCATGCTAAAGCGTCAGACATGCTGACAATTTTCCTCCAAATCCTGCCCTTTTTCGCCATTCTCGGCCTAGGCTATTTCGCGTCCAAGTGGCAGTTTTTTGGTGAGCAGGCCACGGCGCACCTCACCAAATTCGTGTTTTACTTCGCGCTTTCAGCGATGATTTTCCGGTTTACGGCCACGTTGTCTTTGTCCGAGGTTTTTCACGCCCAATCGGTAATGGCATACCTGTCTGGCACGCTGGCGGTTTATATCCTGGCCACGCTGGTCGGGTTTTTGCGCGGCGTCGGGCTGGAGGAATCCGCGATTGAGGCCCAAACCGCCGCGATCGGCAATGTCGGGTTTTTGGGCATTCCGATGCTGGCCATGCTCATCGGCCCCGCGGCCATTGGCCCCACAATGATCGTTTTGGCGGTTGACCTGATCGTATTCGGCAGTCTGCTGGTCATTCTCGTTTCCGCCAAACGGGACGGGCGCATGTCAATTAAAGTGCTGGGCTCCATCGGCGTTGGCCTTGTCAAAAACCCGATGGTAATGGCCATTGCCGCCGGTATGGTCTGGGCCGGTTTCCGCCTGCCGCTCCCCGCTCCGTTTGAAGAGTTTCTTATCTTGCTCGGCGCGGCTGCCACGCCCGGGGCGCTGTTTGCCATCGGGGCCTCGCTCGCCGGCAAATCGGCTGAGCGCATCAGTATTGCCTTATGGCTTTCCACCGCCAAACTGGCGCTGCATCCTCTCGCCGTTGCCTTTACCAGCCTTGTGGTGTTTGATGTGCCCGCCTTCACCGCTTCGGTGATGATCGCCGCCGCCGCTATGCCCACCGCCGGGAATGTTTACATTCTTGCCCAGCATTACGGCATCGCGCCCGTGCGGGTCTCTTCCACCATTCTGGTTTCGACCCTCGTCAGCATGGTCTCGCTGACGGCGGTAATCGCCTTCGTAACCAGCTAAGCGCGCCCGTAGCGGTCTTTGATCCGCACAATATCATCCTCACCTAAATAGCTGCCGGACTGCACCTCAATCAGTTCCAAAGGAATTTTCCCGGGGTTGGCCAAAGCATGCACCTCCCCGAGCGGAATATAGGTAGATTCGTTTTCCGAAAGCATAATTTCGCTTTCCCCTTTGGTCACCACCGCTGACCCGCGCACAACCACCCAGTGCTCGGCACGGTGATGGTGTTTTTGCAAACTCAGCTTGGCGCCGGGGTTCACCGTGATCCGCTTCACTTGATAGCGCGCACCCACATCCACACAGTCATACTTGCCCCATGGCCGGTAGACCTCGCGGTGCTGGGCCACCTCGGGCCGCCCCGCCGCTTTAAGTTCGCTGACCAGCGCCTTCACGTCCTGCACCCGCGCCTTTGGGGCTACCAAAACCACGTCTTTGGTTTCAACCACAACCATATCTTCCAGCCCGACAGCCGCCACCAGCCGGCTGCCCGCGCTTATATAATTTCCCTGCCCTTCAAGGCTCAAAACATCGCCAATCTCGCAGTTCCCGCGCGCATCCTTAAAAGAGGCCTCCCACAGCGCCGACCAAGAGCCGATGTCGCTCCAGCCTGCATCCATCGGCAACACTACCGATTTATGGGTGTGTTCCATCACCGCATAGTCAATCGACTCATCCGGGCAGGCCAGAAAGGCCGCCTCGTCAAAACGGGTGAAATCTATATCTTCCGTTCTGCCCGAAACCGCCGCTTCGCAGGCTTTCAAAATGTCGGGCCGGTGTTGGCCGAGTTCAGCCAGATACACGCTTGCCCGAAACATAAATATACCACTATTCCAGTAATATCCGCCCTCGGCCAGATAGGTTTGAGCTGTGGCCGTACCCGGCTTTTCCACAAACCGGTCCACCTTAAACGCACCCTCAAAGGCCGCGCCGCTCTTGATATAGCCATAACCGGTTTCCGCACGGTCAGGCACAATCCCGAAGGTCACTAGCTGGCCCGCCGCTGCAAGGCCAGCACCCGCCTGCGCCGATAGAGCAAACGCTCGCGCATCGGCAACCACGTGGTCTGCCGGCATCACCATAAGGATCGGGTCGGCCTCATGCTGCATTGCGCAAAGGGCCGCCAGTGCGATCGCGGGTGCGGTGTTGCGGCCAGCGGGTTCCAGCAAGATTTTTGCATTGGTCTCTCCGGCCTGCCGCATTTGCTCAGCCGCCAAAAACCGGGTTTCCTCGTTGCATACAACCATCGGAGCGCTGTGTGCCAGACCGGCCAACCGCGCCACGGTTTCCTGAAGCAAGGTTTGCTCTCCGCCCAGCGCCAAAAACTGCTTGGCGTAGTGTTGCCGCGAGAGCGGCCAAAGCCGCGTTCCCGAGCCACCCGCCAAAATCACCGGAAGCACATTTTCACTCATGTTCTATTCCCCTGTATGCATCCTGATGTTTCACAAACCACTCATATGCCTGCTGCAACCCCTCGCCCAGCCCGATGTCCGCCTGCCAGCCAAGCCCGTTCAACTTCGAGCAATCCAGCAATTTGCGCAGGGTGCCGTCTGGCTTGCTGGTATCAAACACCAGCTTGCCGCGAAAGCCGGTCACCTCGGCGATGGTCTCGGCAAGCTCGCGGATGCTGCAATCTTTACCCGTGCCAACATTGATATGCGAAAGCATCGGTTCGGTTGCCGCTTTATAATCGGCCACTGGCAGGCCCATCACAAAAATGCTGGCCGCCGCCATGTCATCCACATGCAAAAACTCGCGCATCGGCGCACCGCTGCCCCATATCACGATCTCGCCCTCGGCCCCGTGAAAGCGCCGCAAAAGCGCCGGAATCACATGGGCATTCTGTGGGTGGAAGTTATCGTGCGGCCCGTAAAGATTGGTCGGCATAACCGAGCGGTAATCCCGGCCAAATTGCCGGTTGTAGCTTTCGCACATCTTGATTCCGGCAATTTTGGCAATGGCATAAGGCTCGTTGGTTGGCTCAAGCGGACCGGTTAGCAGAGCCTCTTCCCGCATCGGTTGCTCTGCCTCTTTAGGGTAAATGCAGCTAGACCCCAAAAACAGCAGCTTCTGCACATCGGCATGATGTGCGGAATGGATGATATTGGCCTCGATCATCAGGTTTTCATAAATGAAATCTGCGGGGTAGCTGCTATTTGCCTGAATACCGCCCACCTTGGCCGCCGAGAGGTAAACCTCGTCAATCCGGGTGTCTTCAAAAAACCGCCGCACGGCCGCCTGATTGAGCAGGTCCAGCTCGTCGCGGCTGCGGGTCACCACTTCAACGCCGCGCAATTGCCGCACAATCGCACGGCCCACCATGCCTTTATGCCCAGCCACAAAAACCCGTTTCACGGCTCAGTCCTCCGCTGCCAAGGGCGGCGTAAACCCGTTTTTCAACAGCAGTGCGTGCTGCCTGGCCGTTTGCAAATCTTCCGCCACCATCTCGGCACACATCTCCTGAACCGAAATTTCGGGCGCCCAGCCAAGCTTGGCTTTGGCTTTGGCCGGGTCCCCCAAAAGGGTCTCGACCTCGGCAGGGCGGAAATAGCGCGGGTCCACCCGAACGATCACATCGCCGGACTTTAGCCCTGAATAATCAGACCGTTCCACAACCGCGACCTCTTCCACGCCTTCCCCCTCAAACCGCAGTTCGATCCCGAGTTCGGCCGCGGCAAATCCGACAAACTCCCGCACCGAGTGCTGCACCCCTGTCGCAATTACAAAATCCTCCGGCACTTCCTGCTGCATCATCATCCACTGCATACGCACATAATCTTTGGCATGGCCCCAGTCGCGCTGCGCATCCATATTGCCAAGATAGAGGCAGCTTTCCAGCCCCAGGGCTATATTGGCCAGCCCACGGGTGATTTTGCGGGTCACAAAAGTCTCCCCCCGCCGCGGGCTTTCGTGATTAAATAAAATGCCGTTGCAGGCATACATCCCATAAGCCTCGCGGTAATTCACAGTGATCCAATAGGCATAAAGCTTGGCCACCCCGTAGGGCGAGCGCGGGTAAAACGGGGTTTTCTCGGTCTGCGGGCTCTCCTGAACTTTGCCGTAAAGCTCCGAGGTCGATGCCTGATAAAACCGCGTCTTGCCTTCCAAGCCCAAGAGCCGCACCGCCTCAAGGATCCGTAGCGTCCCCAGCGCATCTACATCGGCAGTATATTCCGGCGCTTCAAAGCTCACCGCCACATGGGATTGCGCAGCAAGGTTATAAATCTCGTCCGGCTCGACTTCCTTGATAATCCGCGTCAGGTTGGAACTATCTGAAAGATCCCCGTAATGCAGGATAAAGTCTTTATGGTCAGCGTGCGGGTCCTGATAAATATGGTCAATCCGCTGGGTATTGAAGGATGACGCCCGCCGCTTGATCCCGTGGACTTCATAGCCTTTTGCCAGCAAAAATTCCGCCAAATAGGAGCCGTCTTGCCCGGTCACCCCGGTAATTAGCGCGGTTTTTACCATACCCAACTTTCTTCAATTCTTCCGGCCCCATGCCGGTTTGCAAAAACCATACCCTAACCTTTTACAAAGCAACAGGCCTAGCCGCAGCCACAACCGCAAGCCGCCAATACCACAACGCATAAATCACCAGCAAAACGACCAGATACCAAAGCGCGCTCGTGCGCGATACCGGACCGAGCGATACAAAAATCATCGAAGAAAGCGGCAATGCCCAAATAAAAACACTGGTCAGCGCGTTTTGTAGCACCGGCGGCTTCAACCTTGTGGCCTGCGCCCAGCCCCGATGAACCAGATGGTGCAGATGTGTGGCTTCCGAAGCCTTCCACTGCCCCGGCCCTTTGCCAAGCCGACGCACAACCGTAAACAGGCTCTCCACAACCGGATACCCCAGTATCACAACACTCACCCAAGGCGAAACTTCCGGGTTGCGCGCCGGAAGCATGACCCCCAATGTCGCCAGTAGATATCCAAGGAAAAAGGCGCCAGCATCGCCCAGAAACAACTTTCCAAACGGAAAGTTCAACACGAAAAAACCCGCTACTATTGCCGCTAGAGCGAACCCGATCCGGGCGAGTTCAACATCTCCGCTACGCGCCGCGACCAGCGTAAACGCCAAAACCGTGATAAGGGTGGTGCCCGCCGCCAGCCCGTTGAATCCATCAATAAAATTGACCGCACTCGCCATCCCGCCAATGGCAAAGCCGCTGAACACAAGCGCCACAAGCGGAAGAGCCAGCAGCGCATCGACGCTGCCAAGCTCAACGCGCTCAATCGCGTATCCGGTCCCGATAACAAAAATCATCCCCGACAAAACAGCCGCCGCCAGCCGTGCCTTCACCCCGATACTTTTTGTTAAATCCTCCAGAAGTCCGGCAAAAACGACCGGAAGTCCGGCAAGCCCGATCAGGCCAAAAAGCATCGCTTGGGGGCCTTCCATGGTCAGCCAGACCGAAAAATAGGCAAGCACCAGCGCCACACCGCCAACCCGTGGCACCGCGCCAACATGCACCCGCTGCACACCGGTTCGGGAATCATAGCTCATCCAGCCATGCCACTTTTGGGTGAAAACCAGACCCGCGCCTGCAATAAAACAAACCGCCATACCAAGAAGGGCCGAGCCTATAAATCCAGAAAACATCCTGTGTCCCCACACTTGTTACACCGCGGGAACCTATGGAAATCCATTTTAGCCAATTTAGCTAAAATTTTAACCATATGGCCTAATAGGGCTTGCCAACAATTCTAAACCTGGACGACAAACCAGCCCGCTTATGGGCTTCAGTAGGGCGTAGAACTGGTTAACATACCTTTAAAAATAGGTTAATTTTGAAAATAGTCATCATATTTTTGGCTGTACCGAAACCCGGAGCTTCGGGTTTGTGTCAACACGGTTATGATCGGTGCATCCGGTCGTTTTGCGTCCTTCAATCCCGGTAAAACGGTACGAACATCGCGTTGAGATGTGCGTCCCCACTTCACCGCCAACACAATCGCATCGGACTGTCTGGCAAGGAGATTGGCGTCAATCACTGGTTGCAATGGTGGTGTATCCAGCAAAACAACATCATAAGCCTTGCGAGCCATTTCCAGCAAGGTGCCAAAGCGCGCGCCGGTGAGCAAATCATCGGTTGGCCCGTGGCTGCGACCTGCACCGGGCAGGATGTGCAGCCCCGACCCGCCATCGGCAACCACCCATTCGCTAAAAACTCCAGATTCCCCTTCCAAATAATCCAGCAATCCCGAACCGGTGCCCAAACCGGCCAACTTGTTGATACGCGGCTTGCGCAGATCACAATCTATCAACAGGCACCGCTTGCCAGATGCCGCATAAACCCGCCCCAGCGCTAAACAGGTGTTTGATTTCCCCTCGCCGGGCAAAGCTGATGTCACCATGGTCACGCGCCCTTTCCGGCTATCCACATTGTCCAAAGCCATACGCAACCGGCGGATGGATTCCCCGTAGGCCCCCATGGGTTGGACTGCCAGCACCTGCGCAGCAGAAGGCTCCACTCCCGGCCTCGGCGCCAGCGGCTGAACCATCGGAATTTCCGCCGCCACTTTCAATCTCGACACAGCCGCCAATTGCCCGGCCGACGTAAATCCCCCGGCCACGTACTCGGTAATAAAAGCCAGCCCGGCCCCAACGCACAGCGCAAACGCTGCGGCCAGCACCAGAAATTCGCGCCGGCTTTGGCTTGAAGGCGCCAGCGGCACAAGCGCCGGAGACACGATCCGCGCACCCGCCATTTGCATTTGTGCTTGCATTTCGATGTCACGCAGCCGGGTTAGAAAGCTGTTATACTGCTCGCGCACAATCATCGCTTCGCGCTGCAATCCGTAAAGCTGTGGCAAAATCTGCGGTGGCAGCGTGCCCTCAAGCGCGAGGCGACGCACTTCTCCGGTGGCGCGCGCGGCATCCGCCTCTATGCCCTCGATTTCTCGGCTCAATCCGGCCAGCCGTGCCTGCGCCTGCGCTTCCAGCTCAGCATCTATCAAGGCCAACTCACCCTGAAAATCAAGCGCTTCCGCCAGTTGCTGGGTGTCTTGCCGTGCCAGTGCGCCTTCCAACGCCGCCGCCTCGGTCTGTCGGGAATCGGCAAGCCCCCGCAAAATCTGAACCTCGTCGTACAATCCGGACAAATCATCACGTCCGGCACCGATGGCTAAGCTATTGTCCAATAAAAACGCGTCGATCAAACCCTCCGAATCTGCCAGCGCCCGCTCGGCCACCAAAAGCCGGGTGCGTAAAACCTCGGCAACATTGCCAAGGCCGGCAATTCGCGCTTCGATCTGGTGGTCGATATAGGCCTGCGCCAATATATTGCTGAGCGCGGCCGCCTTTTCCGGCATTTGCGAACTCACGCGGACCGCCACCAAATAGGTTTGCCCGCGCCGAATAATTTCTGTGTTTTCCTGCAAGGCTTTGATCACCTGCTTCTCCACCACCCCGTCACCGCCAAACTCGGGGTCTGTTTGCAGGTCTGCCGCCTCAACCACGCGCTGCGCCACGGCATCCGAGCGCAGAATTTCAATTTCTCCATCCAGCCGGATATCATTGATCCCGAAATTCTGCGCGCCCGCAGCCGTAGCCAGAATATCCTGCGCCTGCGGTTCAATTTGCAGCAAAGCTTGCGCCGTATAAACGGGGGAGCGCGTGAACGCGTAGAGAACCGCAACAAACATAATCAGCGAAACCATCATAATCGCGCGCTTGGCCTGCCGACGCAACACGCCAAACAGGGCGAGATAATCGATCCGCTCCACTTCAAAAGTCGGCTTGTCCAAATCCATGCGTAACGTCTTCATATCACCTGACTTTCGCTCCAGAACTGATCCTGTTTCCACCCGGCTCATCCACAATCTCTGCCGAAGCACCTAAGGCTAGAATGGCCAGAAAAACATACATATTGGCTTGAATTTCCAGACTAAAATCTACCAACGCATGCGCACCAGCCAGCAAGATAGCCGCCGCGGCCAACCGTGAATGGCGCTGTTTGGCGGCCATGAGCCGCACAAAGAGCCACAGGCCAAGCAGAACTGGAATTGAACCAAAAACAAGCCCCGTTTCGACCCATCCGGTCAAATAGCTATTGTGCCCCCTATCCCAAATCAGATCAGGGTCGATCTCGAGGCTGTGGTAGCTCTGAAATGCCAACGCAAAGCTATCTAGCCCGTGCCCCACCCACGGGCGGTCTTTGATCATCTCGATCATTTGGGCATAAAGTGCCATGCGCGTATCTGCGTCTTCCGCAACCGTCGCCATGCGCGCCAGAAAAGCGCCGCCAAACAGCGCGAAGCTCAGCAGGGCCGCCCCTGCGCCCCACAAAATGACAGCGCGGCGGGAGCCCGCCACGAGCAGGCCAGCCGCCAAAACCGTAGCCGCCACACCCATGCGCGAATGCGTTGCCATTTGCGTGGCCACGAGCAGGAGCAAAACCGACAAAAGCCCGACCAGTCTCGGATCTGCCAAATAGGCCATACCAGCGCGGCGCAAACGCTTCGCACGGGCCAGCAATAGTGCCAGCCCGACCAAAATGCCGAACCCCAGAAATGTCGCAAATGAGTTCCGGTTAATAAACGGCCCCGTCACGCTTTCCGGGTAGGCCTCTTTCTTGAACAAATGCGCCCAGTCGCCCCCCCCAAACTGCATTAAAAAACCAAGCAAAGCGTAGCATGATATTGATCCAAAAACCGCAATGACCATCCAGCGCTGACGTCGGTCATCCATCACCTGAACCAGCAAGAAAAAGAAAACCGAATAGCCCAGCCCACGCAGCATGCCAAGGGTGGTAGCCCGCGGCGCAATGCTAGTGCCCGCACCAGCCTGAACCACCAAAAAGGCGAAATATATCGCCAGCCCCGCCATGACCGGCCCAAACAGGCCAAGCCGAACCGGCAATTGCCCAGCGGCAAAAAAAGCCGCTGCCGCGCCAAATATTAGAGCGGCGGAGCCAAGCCAGAATACCGGCGCGTTGCTCGCGTGTGGCAAGGGCGCCAGAACGGCAACGGAGATCAGGGTCAGGGCAACCCCGTCATAAAGCCGCGCGCTATCCATTGCCGGAATTCCGCGTGATGCCCCGCAACGTCGAAATAAATGCTTGCTGCTGTCGCTCGGGTAAAACCTCAACCAAAGTCTTGATCCGCTCCCGAAAATCCGCATCCCGAATATAGCGCAGCGCTATCGCTTCCCCTCCGCTTGGACTCTGCACCATTAGGGCAAGGTCTGCCCCGTGACCCAGCTTTGCGGAACCATCCAAATATCCGAAATTCTGCTCGGCAAGCCGCACTCGAAGCGCTGCCAGCCATTGCTCATTCGGACCGGTTTGATAAGAGCGTTCCAGCGCTGCATTCATCCCGTCAAAATCGCCGGTTTCGCGTGCAAAATAGGCCTGAGCAAACCAGCCATAGGCATCATAACGAGAGCTCGCAGTAATCGCTTTGCTGATCTGCAAACACTGCGCCAACAGGTTCCCCCGCCGCGCCCACGGCAGGAGCCGTCCTTCGACCGAACTTACGGCCGTCAGACAACCGTCCAGCAGCGCCGTATCAGAGGAGGTGGAAAGCGCCAGCGAGGGCAATTCACCATGGTTTAGCATCGATATATCGGCCTTTGCCGAAAATCCAGCCGCCCGCCATTCGCCCGCCAGCAGCCAAACTGACAGCGCGGCAAGCCCAAAAAACATCAGGGAGACCCCCCTGAAAACACTTGTGGTGGTGTTGGAAACCAACCGTTTGACCCTTCAATATCCGCGCGTAGCGTCACCCACCTCGCCCTTCCCTATAATTTTAATAAATCTGTTAAGAATTGCTTAACGGATAAGCGGGTAAATTCCGCTAAGGCCAATGCAATAGGGGGGATTCTCTTTGACCAAAGCCTCCTTTTATGGTGTCGTCGCAGCCGTTTGTCTGGCCCCTGTGCTTGCCCTGTCTCAAAGCAGCAACTGGCCGGACAGAATGGAACAGGCCGTCGGGTTTTGCCTGCAAAATGCGGGGCCTGAATGTGACTCCGCTGTCACAACGGTGCTCGCCGACCTCGCGCTTGAAAACAGCGCCCCGCAACCTATTTCGGATTTTGCCGCGATTTTTGCGTTTGCGGCTGATCCAACCCTGCCAGCCGATGTGCGTGCGGCCATCGCCCGCGCGTTAGCGCTCATCGCAAACGCCACAACTGACAGCGCACTTCGCACCCAAATTCTTGACATTGCCGCTTTGATCAATTCCGGCGAAAGCCTCCAGTTGGAAGCCGCCCGCCTTCTCGCCAGCCCGAACTAGAATCACCCGATGTTCGAATTCTTAGAATTCAATCAGCCGCGGCAGGCTCATTTGCCCTTCACGATAGGCTTCGAGCTCCTCGCTGTTCACAAAAGCCAGCAACCGCTTGTCGTCGGTCCAACGGTTTATCGCCGTACTCAAGCCAAAGCCAAAGCCCATTTCAAAGCGATACATCACAACCAGCGCGCCGCCAGCATAACCGGTATCATAAGCCTGCTGCCGGGAAGAGAACCGCAAAGCGCGCGGAATATGAAAGCCAACAACCCCAGATATATCGCGCTGTACCCCTCCCAAAAATGCCTCGGCACAAGCCGAAAGGCACTGCGCACCGCGTGGAACTACGGTGCGCAGGCCCCGCGCCCTGATCATTCGCCCAATCTCTATGCCCTCGATCAGATACCCGCCCTCAACCCGCAAAATCACGGTTTGCACATCGGGCGTTAACCGCTGCGCAAATGCTGCTGCGGCACCTGGTTCAAAATACCCTGTCAGCTCCAGCTCTTGAGCCCGCAGATTGCTCCCCGCCACATACAGCAATAAAACAACCCGCCAAGCCAAGCGCCAGAACGCGCTTATCTTCGAAATCATTGGAACCTCTTACCAATACCCATGCCTGCCAACGCTAGCCCTAAACCGTAAAAAATCCGGCAATCGCGCGACCGGAGGAGGGCCAGAGCGCTTCGATCCGCGCGCGCCTTCCGTACCCCTGCGCATAACCGACTGTAATTGCCGACTGTTTTCCATCACTCACTTGGTAAGGTTTGGTTAACCAATATGAATTATTTCTGTTTCAATTGCCAATCTGATGCGGGGGCAGCAGCTTTCAAATTGCCAAGCAACACCAAAATCGTTATCGCTAGCGCACCCACGCCGGTGCGTGGCGGCGCGGGCATGGCTCGGGGTAAACGCTGGCTTAAAGGCGCGCAAATGTCCGCTCTTACCTGTTTTAAATCTTACGATATCCGCGGTAAACTCGGTGTTGAACTCAATGAAGACATCGCCTATCGCATTGCCGCGGCCTGTGCGGAGGTCCGGTCCCCCAAAACTGTGGTGCTCGGCTGTGACAGCCGCGCGTCAAGCCCCGGGCTCAAAGCTGCGCTGGTGCGTGGTTTTACAGATATGGGGGTTGATGTGCTCGATATCGGGATGTGCGGTACCGAGGAAGTCTATTTCGCCACAACTCATTTGGGTGCCGACCTCGGCATCGAGGTCACGGCTTCGCACAACCCTATAGATTACAACGGCATGAAGGTCGTCGGCCCAGGCTCCCGCCCGCTTGACCCAACCACCGAAATGGAGGCGATCCGCCTGCGCGCTGAAGCGGGCGCTTTCACACCCCATGTTCGCAAAGGCGAGGTCAAATCTGTTGACCCACGCGCCGATTTTGCGAGCAGGGTGTTGTCCTTTGTCAACACACCATCCCTCAAGCCTCTGAAAATAATCGTAAATGCCGGCAACGGTACTGCCGGCCCCACTTTTGATGCCATTCATGAACAACTTAAGTCCACCCAGGCTCCGCTTGAGTTTGTGACCATGGATCACAACCCCGATTCCGATTTCCCGAACGGAATCCCCAACCCGCTCCTGTCTGAAAACCAGCCCCGCACCGCCGCAGCCGTGCGCGCCCATAGTGCCGATTTCGGCGTCGCCTGGGATGGCGACTTTGACCGCTGCTTTTTCTTTGATCAAAACGGCCAGTTTGTTGACGGCTATTACATCGTCGGCCTGCTTGCCCGGCAAGCAATTGCCGCCAACCCGGGGGCCAGCATCATCCACGATCCGCGCCTTGTCTGGGACACCCGCGAAATTGTTGCCGAGGCGGGGGGCGTCGCGGTCCAGTCCCGCGTTGGCCATGCGTTTATCAAGCGTGTCATGCGCGAAACCAATGCCGTTTACGGTGGCGAGATGAGCGCCCACCACTATTTCAGAGATTTCATGTATTGCGACAGCGGCATGATCCCGTGGCTGCTGATCGCCGAACTGGTTTCGACCACCGGCACCCCGCTCGGGGATCTGGTCAAAGCCCGCCAAGCCCGCTTCCCGGCATCGGGTGAGATCAATTTCACCATTGCCGACCCTGCCAAAGCCCTTTTAACGGTCGAAGCCACACTCGCAGGGGAAGCTATTGAAATCTCCTATGCTGACGGTCTCAGCATGGATTTTGGCCAATGGCGGCTGAGCTTGCGCCGCTCCGGCACCGAGCCATTGGTGCGCCTAAATATTGAATCCCGCGGCGACGCAGCGCTCGTGCGGCAACAACTTTCAAGGGTCAAATCCCTCCTGATGGAATAGGCGCATATGGCAGTATCCCCCCAAATTTCCATCATTACTGCCGCTTACAATATCGAAGATTTCGTCGAAGCAACCCTCGCTTCGGTGGCGGGCCAAAAGCAAGCCAGCACCGAATACATATTCATTGACGGCGCCTCAACCGATTCAACGCTCCGCATCGCGCAGCGCTATGCGGATAGCATCGACCATCTGGTTTCCGAACCCGATCAGGGCCAATACCACGCCATCACCAAAGGGGCCGCACGCGCCAGTGGCGAGATCATGGGCTGGATCAACGCTGATGATATCCTGATGCCGTGGGCGCTCTCAACCGTTAAAGAGATATTTAACACCTTCCCCGAGGTGGACTGGATCACCGGCCTGCCTTCGTTTCTGAACGAGTCCGGCCAGCTAACAAGCACCCAGTCGAAACTCCCGAGTTACCCGCGCGCGTTTATCCGGAACGGGTGGTATTCCAAAAATCTGGGGGCCTACCTCCAGCAGGAAAGCATGTTCTGGCGGCGCTCGCTCTGGGAGCAGGTTGGCGGGCTTGATACCCGCTATAACCTCGCCGCAGATTTTGATCTCTGGACCCGTTTTGCCAACCATGCCGAGCTTGTGCCGGTCAACACCCCGCTCGCGGCTTTCCGTCGCCGCCAAGGGCAACGCTCGGGCGCGTCAGACCGCTACGAGGCCGAGGTTCGCCAGATCTGTCAAAGCAAAAAGCCTGCGCCTAAGCTCTGGAGCTGGCTGGCCAATCGCGGCCAAGCCCCCCGCGCCCTCGCCCGCCTGCTGATTTCCCGCAGTGGTGAAGCGATCAGCTATGATACCACTCGCGGCCAATGGGTCAAAACACGCCGCCGCCGCTCGATCTCGCGAGTCTCCTTCGGCACCCTTGTCGAGGAACACCTGAAAGCGCGGCAGCCTCATGATTAACCTATTATTCAAGGGTGCCACGCTGTTTTCCCTCCGCGCCAGCCAATCGGTATTCAATTTTCTGATCCTCGTGCTCTTTACCAATATTCTGGCCGATGCCCCCTTGGCCGACCTTTTGCTTTTGCTGAGCCTTATCACGGTTGGCGCGCGGTTTGCGGTATTTGGCCTAGATGTCGTTCTCCTCAAATCCTATAGCAGCGGAGCCGAACCGGCGGCGGTGTTTTCAAGCACCCTCACAGGGTTCCTCTTGCTCTGGTGCACGCTCGCTCTGGCGCTGGTTTTCACGCCGTTCGATCTGTTGTCACCTCTGGCCGTCTTGTGGCTATTTCTCGCATCCCTTCAGGTTTTCCAGAGCAGCACCTTGTTGGCCCTCAGCCGACAGGGCGCGGGTTTCCTCACCGGTGGGGCGCTCTCTTCCGGCCTTGTTCTTGCATCATTGCTGGCATGTCTGGCGCTCAACATCCGGATTGATCTGGAGCTATTCATCGCCATCAACATAGTTGTGCTTGCGGCAAACCTTCTGGTTGCCCAATGGCTGATTTTTCAGAGCACTGGCCTGCCAGACCGGCCAAAGCTGGCCCTTGTCAAACAGCTGGCACCTTCAACTTTCATTGCCGCCTTTACCAATCTTCTGCTCTACACCAGCAGTCATATTCCGCTCTGGTTTCTGGTGGCCTTTGCTAGTGATACGGCAGTTGTCAACTATGGCGTTGCCTTCCGGTTTACCGTGGCGCTCGGCATGGTCCTTGAGGTCTCCCGCGCCTTGATCCTGCCCCGCTTTGCCCAAAGCCTGCACCAAAAAACCTTGCCGGAAGCCGAGCCAACCATTCGTCAAATTTCGACCCTCGCTGCGCTCGTCACCGCAGCCCTCTCCCTTCTGGTCCTCCAGTTCAGTGACCTGATTTTCGGCGAGATATTCAACCGTGCGGGCCAGCCCGTCTTTTGGGTTGCCTTCTGGCTGCTTGCCAGCCAATCACTCTTGGCCGCCCTTGGCCCCGGCCACATGGCGCTGCGGGTTGGCGGGCAGCATACCCTTGCCTTTGGCCTCTCGCTGGGCTCAACCCTTGCGCTTGGCGCAGCCATGTTTGCGCTTTATCCCGTCAATGGGCCGAGCGGCATCGCCTTTGCGGTTTTTTCAACCACGCTCGGCTTTGGCCTCACCCATCTCGCTTTGGTCAAACATCACTTCAATATCCTCACATCTTTCACGCTGCGGCCCCGCCATGGCGCTTGAACCGATATTCCTGCTCTCGCCGCCCCGCAGCGGCTCCACCCTTTTGCAACGTGTGCTTTCCACGCACCCGGATATCGCCACTACCCCCGAGCCTTGGCTGCTCCTGCCCCTGTTTCAAGCCTTCCATCCCGATGCCACCCTTGCTACGCACGACCAATCGCTCCTTGCCCGCGCGCTCGGTGATTTCACCCAAAATCTTCCCAACGGACAGGATGACATAGACACCGCCATCCGCGATTGTGCCATCAGCCTTTATCGCAAAGCCGGCCATGGCGAGCGCTTCTTCCTCGACAAAACCCCGCGTTACAGCCTGATCGTTGACGACATCATTCGCGCCTTTCCAAAGGCCAAATTCATCTTCCTGTTTCGCGATCCCGTCGCCGTTACCCAGTCAATGAACACCACATGGGGCAAGGGGAACTGGGTGCTTTTCCGGCACTATATCGACCTGTTCGACGGTATGGAAAACCTCGCCAAAGCCGCCCGCACGCTTGGGCCGCGCGCCCATAGCCTCACCTATGAGCGGTTTTTGCAAGACCCCGCCAAAGAGACCGGCCTTATTTATACCTATCTCGGCCTGCCAGAGCCTGAGGCCGCGCCCACAGCCCCGCCCCTTTCCGGCCAGATGGGAGACCCAACCCAAGCCCCCGAGATTGGCACAAAGGCCCCTGACTGGCGCCAAACGCCCCTCACGCTGGCCCGCCGCATCTGGCTAAACCGCTATCTGAACCATCTCGGCGAAGAGACCCTCTTTTTGATGGGCTATACCCAGCAATCCCTGCTGGACGATCTCGCCAAAGCCCCGCGCACGCTCAAAGGCCTTGGCAGCGATATGTCGCGTATCGGCTATGGCGCACTTTACCGCCACCTTTCCCTCCCGCTCTGGAGGGCCAAAGGGCGGCGACGAAAAAGCGGGAGGGTCGCGATTGCTTATAAGTAAAACCCACCACGTTTTAATGCTCCTCACCCTGTGGCTCTCGTCCCGCGCGGCCTTCATCAATTTTGAAGACCAGTTTTTGGTTCTCGGTTTCACCCTTGCGGTGGCAATCTGGTTTTATAGCCAGCTCAAAATTCCGACGGCGTTTTTTGTCTATCTTGGCATGTTTGCGCTCTGGGTTTTGCTGATTGCCTTTGTGGAGCAGCGGGTGTCTTACCCGACTCTCATCGGCCACCTGCTCAGAGTTGCTGTTGGCATCATTGCCGTGGTGGTTCTGAACAACCGCCTATTTCACCTGTTTCCGCTCTGGGTCTACAGGCTCAGCCTGATGGGCCTGCCGCTCTATGCGCTCGGGCTTTTCGCCCCTGATCTTATCGCCACGGCCTATGCCCTCACCCCTGAAATCCTCACCTTTCACGGTGGCACACTCATTGAAGGGCGGTTGGACAGCGGCCTGCCCCGCGCATCATGGCTGTTTTACACACTTTCGCCTACAAGGCTTTCGCAAAATGCCGGTTTTATGTGGGAGCCTGCGGCTTTCGCTTTCGTCACGGTATCCGCGCTCACGTTGCGCTTGATCCGCGGCCACCGCAGCCTGGACAAGCAAAACATCATTTTAACAATTGCCACACTCACCACACTGTCAACCACCGGTTATCTCGGGCTGGCACTGGCGCTCGGCTACTGGGTGTTTTCGGTCTGGGAAAACAAGCTCCTCGCGGTCGCATGTCTGCTCCCGGCTATTGTCACGGCCCTGCTGGGGTTTGACTTCATCCTCCCGAAAATCACGGCCGAATTTGAAACAGGCTATAGCGACAGCATGCGCTGGTCTCTCAGCCGCTACGCCAGCTTTTTGCGTGACTTCGAGGTTTTCCGGCGCAGCCCCCTGCTTGGCACCGGCCTTGTCGCCGACCCCGGGTATGACAGCCATAACGGCTTTTCAGACTACCTTCGCCGCTACGGCCTGTTCTGGACAATGGCCACCCTCGTCTTGCTGGCCACCTCGCTCCGGCGGGTGGCCACGCTGCCCGGCACTGCCACTTTCCTCGCGGTTATTCTTGTCTTTGCATGGTCCGAAAAGTTCTTCGAGCTTCCGCTCTTTTACGCGCTGCAATTCGCGGTGTTTTTGCCGCTTGCCCAGCGCGTTTACCCCCAAGGAGGTCACATTGCCCGTTCCCCCTGAATCCGTACTTGGGTACCAGATTGAAGCCCGCACCCCAAGCAGCTGCATCCGCGATATTTGCACCCATATCGAAACCGGCAAACCGGCCGCCTACCTCGCCTGCCTTAACACCTATAGTTATGTGACAAGCCGAAAGGACGCTGAATTCTCCGCCAGCCTGAGCGCCGCCAAGTGGCTGGTGCCGGATGGCGCGGGCATCCTGCTGGCCTCAAAGCTTAACGGCGGGCAGCTCGGCCAGCGCCTTACCGGTGATGATATTTTCCAGTCCCTGTGCAAGGCCGCGCCCGAAAATACCCGCGTTTTCTTTCTTGGCTCATCTGAGGAAACCCTCATCAAAATCCGCCGGCGTTTTAAGGCCGACTTCCCCGAACTTACTATGGCAGGCACGCTCTCCCCCCCGTTCAAACCCGAATTTTCCAAGGCTGACAACGCCGCCATGCTCGCCGCTATCAACCAAGCCCAGCCCGATATCCTCTGGGTCGGGCTTACCGCTCCCAAGCAGGAAAAATGGCTGCACAAGCATATTTCAGCGCTCGACATCCGCTTCGCCGCCGGTATCGGTGCCGTGTTTGATTTTTATGCCGGAAATACCCCCCGCGCCCCGCTCTGGATGCAAAACAGCGGGTTGGAATGGCTCTACCGCCTTGCCAAAAACCCACGCAAACTGGCCGGCCGTTACCTGACCTCAAACCCGATTTTCCTCGGTATTCTGGCCCACCAATATCTGGCTGCAAAACTCAAGCGTGCGCCCCGCTAGGGTCGCGTTAACCTATTATTGCGATATTGTTGCCACCTCGCGAGGTATCCTTGAAACAGGATACGGGTTATCGCGCCAAGCCTATCCTATCGTGGTTTTCACACCGCACACAATCCAATTTCTCGCGCTCTATCAGCGTTGCACGGTAAGCAAAAAAGCCCCGGTGACCAAAATGGAGCAGAGCCAATCCGGCGCGATACCCTTCTTTTCAGCATCTTGAACCCAGATGCCCGAGTCCCGGAGCTTTAACGCTCACCCTGTTTTTGAACCCCACGGTACGGATTTCTCCGCTGGCCGGTATTTTTGCTGCCTGATCGCCAGCTAAAATGCGACCGAAAACTGACAGCCCCCGCCAGCGGTCGCATAAGCATCCATCCGTTCGGGTGCATGGGTCCGGCTGTCATAAACCTCTTTGGCAACACCGGCGACTATTGCCGCTGCGCATCCGGCCCACTGGTTTCCGGTCACTTCCGTCACAGCTCGTGAAACCCCGGCCCCTACAACATAATGGTTAAATTTGTCCGGCGCCCCACAGCCGGAAACAAGGGCAAGCAAAACGAGTAAGCGCATAACGGGCCCCTCCTGATAATCGTTAACAAACAAAAGAAAGGAAATCTCTGGCTGAATCGGTTTGCTTTGCACAAAGCCGAGCGGTTTCTCCGGCAGCGGACATCTATCCCGCTTCAAAATTTCCTAAAAATAATATGCAATTTTATACAATTTGGGGCAACGAATATTGGGGTGTGTGGCTAATTTCGAAAACCTTACGGTTAAAAAAAAGCCCGACTGAATCGAAGCCGGGCTTTTCCAAAATTTAGGTCTTGTCAGAATGTGCTAGCCCAAAGCCTCATCACACCGCCCACAAACCCCTTCATGCGAATGCGTTCCCACGTCCGGCAAGATCTTCCAGCAACGCTGGCATTTCTCGCCCTCGGCTTTTTCAAACTCAACCCCAACGTTGGCGACTTCCGGCATCCGGAAGGCGCGGTCGGGGAGCGGGTCATTTGAAAGGCGCAGGCCGGACACGATGCAAACATCAGCAAAATCAACCGACTTGGCCGCCGCCATCATGGCTTCGTCACGAATGTGCACCGTGGGTGCTGCCTCCAATGAGGCCCCAATCACCTTGGCGGTTCGTTCCACTTCAATCGCCCCGGTCACCACACGGCGTACCTTGCGGATCAGCTCCCAGCGGGCGGCCAGTTCGGCGTCTTTCCAGTCCGGCGTTTCGGGGAAGTCCTGCATATGCACCGAGCTTTCCTCCCCCGGGAAGCGCTGGAGCCAGACATCTTCCATGGTAAAGGCCAGCATTGGCGCAAGCCATGTCGTGAGCCTATGGAAGATCAGGTCGAGCACCGTGCGGGCCGAGCGGCGGGCCAAGCTGTCACCATCACAATAAAGCACATCCTTGCGGACATCGAAGTAGAGGCTCGAAAGATCGCTGGTGCAGAACTGGAACAGCTTCTGGAAAACCTCTTGGAAATCGTGGTTGGCATAGCCTTCACGCACCACGACATCGAGCTCCGAAAGACGGTGTAACACAAAGCGCTCAAGGTCTGGCATATCCGCCACGTCCACCCGCTCTTCCTCGGAAAACCCGTTCAGGTTCCCGAGCATAAAGCGCATGGTGTTGCGCAAGCGGCGGTAGCTATCGGCCACCCCTTTCAGGATTTCGTCACCGATGCGCTGGTCGTTTGTGTAATCCACCTGCGCCACCCAGAGCCGCAGAATATCGGCGCCGTATTGGCGCACCACTTGGTCCGGCGCGATGGTGTTGCCGATGGATTTTGACATCTTCATGCCCTTGGCATCAAGCGTAAACCCAGCGGTCACCACCTCACGGTAAGGCGCTTTGCCTTTGGTGCCGACCGATTGTAGCAGGCTCGAGTGGAACCACCCGCGATGCTGGTCGGTACCTTCAAGGTAGACATCCGCCACGCCATCCGGCGAGCCATCAGCCCGGTCACGGATCACAAAGGCATGGGTCGAGCCGCTATCAAACCACACATCCAAAATGTCGGTCACCAGCTCCCAGCCCTCGCCGGCGCGCTCACCAAGGAAGCGCTCTGCCGCGCCCTCTTCAAACCACGCATCCGCACCCTCGGCGCGGAAAGCCTCACCAATGCGCGCATTCACCGCTTCGTCCCGCAGAATTTCGACCTGTCCCTCACCCGCATCGCGGATGAAGCAGCTTAGCGGCACACCCCATGCCCGCTGGCGTGAAAGCACCCAATCCGGCCGGTTTTCGATCATCGAATAAAGCCGGTTACGGCCGGATTTCGGGGTCCACTTAACGTTGTCAATCTCGGTCAGGGCGCGCTGACGGATGGTCTTGCCATGCTCGTCCATCCCGTCATTCAGCTCCTTATCAATCGCCACAAACCATTGCGGCGTGTTACGGAAAATGATCGGGGCTTTCGAGCGCCAGCTATGCGGATAGCTGTGCTTGACCCGCCCGCGTGCGATCAGCGCATTGGCCTCGACCAGCTTGGAGATCACGGCTTGGTTGGCCTTGCCCTCTTTGCCCTTGCGGTTAAAAACCTCAAGGCCAGCGAAGAATGGCACAAA
>Ga0209121_10000611_pt1 | contig 37619 bp, 46 predicted proteins | sample Cruoilmetagenom3_FD_187292 | JGI IMG/M metagenome (GOLD analysis project Ga0209121, IMG submission 187292) | Oil polluted marine microbial communities from Coal Oil Point, Santa Barbara, California, USA - Sample 3 (SPAdes) (version 2) | ecosystem: Environmental > Aquatic > Marine > Oil seeps ... | reverse complement strand
CCTCAGCATTTAAATCCCTCAACCCGACTTCCTGCCGCGACATTTCTTATGTCTGTAGACTCATGCTACAGCAGATTAGCCGATAGGAGATGTGACTAGATACTTAGCTTTTCCCTCTTCGTAAAGGTCGCCGCCATAAATATCGTTTATCACGGTGGCAGGAAAGTCTTCCGCTTCCAGGCAGCGGAGAGCCTCAGCTTCAAGGTCCTCATAGGCTATTACCTCTGCTTTCCGGATGCTCTTGGAAATGATAGCGCCGGCGCCGCCTATGGCACCCAGATACACTGCCTTGTATTTCACCATGGCATCTTTCACCACTTTTGACCTCGGCCCTTTGCCGATCATCCCCTTTGACCCCTCAGCTATCAAACGAGGCGAGTAAGCATCCATACGGCTGCTGGTAGTAGGACCGGCCGACCCGATTGGCCTTCCCAGCCTGGCCGGAGAAGGGCCCATGTAGTATATGGTGGCTCCCTTAATTTGGAAAGGCAGAGGTTTCCCTTGATCCAAAGCCTCAACCATTCTCTTGTGAGTGGCATCACGGCCAGCATACATAACGCCGGTGAGCAAGACATTATCTCCTGCTTTGAGACTCTTCAGTATCTCGTCAGTTAATGGAAGTACAACTTTTTTAGCTTTAACCACGATCATCCTCCTCTCTCACAGGGAAGGAGGGGAAAATTCCTGCAGGTTTGGAACTGTATAGCATGTCCTGGACACCGCACAACAACGGTGAGTTGACACGCTGCCCATTCCTATCAACTTGCTTTCTCTGGTATGCCGGTGGCCAGAATGGTCAGCCGAAACTTGTTTTCCATCTCAGGGTCGATGTTCAGGCCAAAGAAGATCACTGCCTGAGGATCTACTGCTTTAGCTATGGTCCTTCCTGCTTCATTCACCTGGTGGAGAGTAACATCTGACCCGCCCCTTACCGCAAACAGAACACCTTTAGCACCATTTATGGAAAGGTCGAGCAGAGGGTTTTGCAGAGCACTTTGGACAGCTACCTGGACCCCTTTGGGGCCTGAACCCTCACCGATGGCCATCAGAGAGGCGCCAGGATAGCCCAGAACTGTCTTTATGTCCGCCAGGTCCACATTTATATCTCCGGGTACATTCATTATGTCCGCTACCACCAGTATGCCCTGGGCTACCGCTTCATCAGCGAGCTTAAGGGCTTCTTGCATAGTAACCTCTTCAGGAACCATCCGGGTGAGGCGGTCATTGTGCACCAGTATTAGGTTATCTGCCTTTTCTCTTAATCTGGAGAGGCCCCCAATTGCCGTCTCCAGCCTCTTTCGCCCCTCCCAGGAGAAGGGTAATGTAACCATGCCCACGGTCATAGCGCCAGTTTCTCTGGCCACCTCCGCTACCACTGGAGCAGCACCAGTTCCGGTGCCCCCACCCAGCCCGGCAGTGATAAAAACTATATCTCTGTCCGCCAACATTTCCTCCAGGCTGGCGCGATCGCTGACGATGGCTGCTCTCCCTACCTCAACGTCGCCTCCGGCACCAAATCCTTTAGTGATGTTTCGGCCGATGGTGACCTTCCTCACCACATTGCTACTGATGCCCTGCAGGGCTTTCACGTCAGTGTTCACGCAAATAAAGGTGACACCGGTAACGGGACGCTCGGCTAACCGCCTCACTATGTTACCACCACCCCCGCCCACCCCCACCACGGCGATGTTGGCTATCCCCAATCCCTCCGGTGGTGGCATGGTCTCTCCGGTAGACTGTATATCGCTTCCCATCTCTGCCGACACATCAAATACTTCCTGCTTCATCTTTCTTCACCTCCAACAACTTTATTTGGCCTCAAGCTTTGATTGCTCGCTCATGGATGTCAAGAGCCAAAACCACATTTACACAATTTTACCAAAAAAAGGGTTTTTGCGCCAGTGGCATCTTAAACCTGCATCCTCTTCTTACTTCAGTATCGGTAACGCCGAGAGCTTTGTTTGCGTCCATCATCCTGGATACTATCGGTACAGATTGGATTATCCAGGGTGGTAACGATCTGTTGGCCCATTACACGTTGTTTAATCCTCAAGGTGGATTACCCTGCCCACCCCACCCCCTACGCACTTATCTGGATAAAGGGACCTTATCTCAGAGCCGAACATGGTGCAGTGGCAGGGGCAGATCAATTCAAGGTCTTTAAGTAAGTCAAATTCCCTGAAGCCGTGCAGGCCACCGATGAGAGCGTGAACCTTTCCCCATCTTGAGGCGGCCTTGAGTATATTTCCCACTCCGGGGTGAGAGCACCCCGCAATCACCACCACTCCCCTTTTGGTTCTGACGGCCAGAGATTGCTCTATGCCCTTAAGCTCCCCAGTGGAGAAAATGTTGTCATGGATTTCCAGAGGGTCTTTGATACTTACCACCTTTCCTGCACCAGGAGGTGCAGGGTAAGAAGTGGGGATATATACCTTGACTTCCTTGTTTGCCACCAGAAGGTCCGGAAGTCCACCAGCGTGGTCCCAGTGAGCATGAGAGATGAAGACTTCGGAGATAGAGCTGGGGTCGATGCCCAGCTCTATCATATTGGATAGGAGCAGGGAGCCATCTGCCCCGGTATCGAATAAAATCGGGGGGGCATCCTTCACCTCCACCAGGCAGGAAAATCCATGGCCCGCTCCCAGGCCTTCCTTATAGACCTCATTATCATAGATAAGGGTGACCTTCATCCTACCTCCAGTGAATCTCGCACTACCTCAGTGAAGTAGGCCACCTTCTTGGTCAACCCCTTCTTTCGGGAGGCATAATTCAGGTGGAAGCAACAAAAAGGGCAGGTGCTGACGATAGAGTCAGTTTCTATCATATCCAAAAGATTGTATGCTGTCTGAAGGGAGAGGTCCCGGTAAACCATCCTGACTCCTCCTCCAGCACCACAGCAGGGAGCTTCCTTCCCCCTTTCCTTCATTTCTCTGAGTTCAGCGCCACAGCAGCCAAGAACTTTCCTGGGCTCCTCAATTATACCTTCTGCTCTGCCCAAGCGACAGGGGTCTTGATAGGTTATGACCTTGTGAACTTTCTTCAGGGGAATTTCCGGGGCGCTCGCTATCACCTCTGCTATATGGCAAATGGAGATGTCTAGCTCACCGAGGAGCCGGGGGTAAAAGTGCTGAAAACAGTACTGGCAGGCAGGACATAGAGCGATGATCCTCCGGATGCCCAGTGACCTGAACCTCTCCAGGTTTTTGAGGAAGTACTCGTGAGCAAGGTCAATCCTCCCATTTTCGTAGAGGAGAGTTCCGCAGCATTCCTCATCGGGGAGAAGCATGAAATCGACCTTCAGCCGCTTCAAGACCAGGTAGGCTGAAGCTGCTGCCTCCTTCAGGATGTAGGCGGCAAGGCATCCTACATAAAGAAGAGTATCAGACTCCTTGCCAGGAAACTCCTCTGGCAACCAATCCAGCCTTCTTTCTGGATCACCGTTCGCCGCATTTCCGCAGGTTAAGACTTCCTCAATGGCCATCTTCTGCTTTTCGGGGGGGCCTACTCCTCTTTTAACCAGCTCGCTTCGGGCGGCAAAAACAGCGTCGGCGATTCTGATCTCCTCAGGGCATACGGCCTCGCACCTAAGGCAGCCAAAGCAGCTATTCAGGCTTTCTGAGGAGACATTGTTTGCCTCTTTTTCTCCCAGAAGCTTTTTGACCTCCTTCATACGCCCCATAGGAGAGAAAAGCTCCTCCCCCTTAACCCTGTAGGTAGGACATACCTCCAGGCAGACTCCGCATTCAGTGCAGGAGGCAGCTTGATCAAGCATTCTCTTCATTTATCCTCCTTTCTTGGCTAATGTTTTCCTTAGCTCCTCCAGTCTTTGGAATAAGACTAACTCCCTTTGCCTTATCTCCTCTAGTTTATCTATTCCCATGATCTTTTTTATTCTCCATGCTACGTATGGTCCTCCCAGGCAAAGGTTTGGAGGAGCCTTGCCTTCGGCTACCATTCTGGCGTAGTGGCCACAATTCTTATACCCACAGAACCCACAGTTTAAGTGAGGAAGGACACTGTAAATTTCCTTTATTTTCTGCTTTCTTTTTTCCTCCATTTTTAGATCTTGGGCCTTCGTCGAAGCGTCTCCTCCGGATTTAGGGGTGTAACCTTGGGCCTTGGGGATCTGTAAACATTTACCACCTTCATTCCCCAAAACTCTGTTTCTATTTGCTCCATTTCTGGAGGCGTTAGAGGTCGCTTAGGGGAGGGACGAAGTGGAGTGTTAAGCTCCACCTCATCGGGGGAAAGCTTCCTGGCTAGCCCTGCCATCTCATGAGCTTGATCTTTATTATCTTCGATGAACATCAATTGAAGGCAGAGCTTCCCCTTAAATCTTTCCCCAAAAAGCCTTATAGAATCCGCTATTTCCTGTGAAGAATACTGAACGTAAGGGCGGTTGATCCCCTGGAATAGCTCTTCATTGGGGGCATCTAATTTGGCCACTACCACATCTGCCAGGGAGAGTTCATCTCGCACATCCTCTCGGGGAATGAGTGAGGAGTTAGTAAGGATAGCCACCGGAAGGTTAAGCCTGGACCTTGCCAGTTCAATAGCTCTACCCAGGTTTCGGGCCAGAGTTGGCTCCCCCATCCCCGAAAAAGTGACATAATCGGCCTTTACTTCTTTGACCAGGCTAAGCCCCTCTTCCAATCTCTTGAGGGAGATAAACGTTCTCCTCTCAGTTAAGGAGTGGACTGTCCTTCCCAACTGACAATAGCAGCAATCAAAAGAACAAGTCTTACTTGGGGTAGATATGAGGTCTATGCCCAGCGACTTACCCAGCCGCCAGGATGGTACCGGGCCATAGATCACGGACCCTTCTGACATCGGCTAGCTTCTGGTCTCCTGGATCATTTGCCTTCCCCTTTTCTGATAGACCTGGATAAACCTTTCGATGGAGCGGTCGTAGGTTTTCTCCACATCGGCAGGGAAAAGGCAAGCGGGAAGTTCCCCCTTAAGGCGATGATATCTTATACACTCACAGCACATACCTTTCTTTTCGCATGGTTCATAGGTACAGTTACATTTTGCCTTATTCTGCTCAATGTTACAGTTCCTCATAGCTCCCCCCCACTAGAAAGTTTCATCCGACCGAAATTTGGATCAACAAAGTGAATCGTATACAACGCCAGCCCCTCATTTTCTGATAGTCATTTTGCATCCGTTATTGGCACATTCCTTAGCTTCTGTTTCTTCAACGAAAAGCAGCCCTCCATCGCTTAATTGAGTGCCCCAATCCAAAATACTTCTTTTGGGGGTATGCACGTGGGTTAGTAGAAACCTTGCATAGATCATATCCGCCTTTTGGACAGGAAAAGATGTTTTTGTTACATCGTGCAATTTGTAGGCGATTTGGGGGAGATCTCTACTCAACTCCCTTGCCTGGTCAATAAAGTATTCTGAATTGTCCAAACCGACATATTCGTCGGCATTTATAATTGAACTTAAGGCTCTGGTGGTGTATCCAGGGCCGCAACCCAGATCTACCAGTAAGCTTGCCTTTTTTGATACTGAAGCCAGCAAAAGATTCTTTGTAGCGGGTAAGAATAACTCATGCAGTTTTTTCAATCTTTTCACGGCAATTTCCCTTCCGGCAAATACATAACTCATGTTAATTCCTCATTAGTATGATAGTAAAGATACGCATTTCACCTAGCTTTTATATACCTACTTCTTCCGACCTCACTCGAGAGCGCAGACCTCTACCATCCTGGAACCTGAGGGGAAGGCCAGGAGGAGCTCCCCCTGGTTAAGGCCCATCCCCGGTCTCGAACCATAGCAGCCCAGGGAAACATTCTCCTTTCCGGTGGCCAAAGGATAGGCAGTGCACTCCCCACAGGCTGCCCCAATGCCCGATAACGAAGCCTCTACTCTTGCCCCAGTGAGGCAGGAGAATCTCTGGATCAAGCCCATGATATCACCGGGGCTTCCTATCCTGATGATGACATCAGGTTTGAGGTTTTCATGAGGATAGGGAAAGTAAACAATATAGCCTGGACAGTTCTCAAGACGAGGGGCAGACTTCAGGTACCGTACAGCGGTGTCTTCATCATGGCTATCATCCCATCCTACCAGGGTTTTGGCCAGGGACTTAACATTGGGGTTTTCTATCCCCAGATAGAACCTTGCCAGGGGGCAGCTTATAGCTTCTCTTCGAATGTAGAAGCTGTCGCCCTCTCTAGCCCGACTAATGAAGTGGCAGTGCTTATCGCTTTTTTCTAAGCAGGATATCCCCACTGGCTCCTTAACGGTTAAGCTTAGCCCCACTGTGTTCCTCAGTCCCATTTAGCCTGTTTAAGGACCATGCCGCCTACCTCAACTCCCATCTCCTGGGCAATTACCGGACATTTTACTTTTAAGAGATAGAAGATAGGCCTTTCCTCTGCGGAGAGGGTTTCATAATTCCCCTGACCCTTGCTTATCACCAACTGCGCGCTATCATATTCCTTCCTGAACTCATCACTGCATCTGGCCAGAATGGTTCCCGGGGCATCCACCCCGGAGGACAAAATCCTTGCCACCCTGTGGATATCTGCCTCGATGGCATCCTCATAAGTAGCATCGTTTATGATGGGCTTTCCCCTTACTACATAGATTACTGGCCTCCCTAGCTCCTCTATTAATACCCTATCAAAGACAGTTTCTCCGGCATTATCTCCTATATACAGAATCTCAGAGGAAGCTAGAAGAGATTCCTTAAAGTTCTCATAGTCCAGGAGAACAAAATTCTTCTTGACTGCTTCCTTTGCTTCCTTTTCCAGGTCAAACTCACCTGGGGATTTCATAAGGGAGGACTTTGCACCGAAATCGATCACATTTCCGGCAATTGCTAGCTTTATAGCCGCAAAAAGTTTATCCTCAGATTGCACCACTATCTGCTTTAGGAATGGGTATAGTTTTAGGGCGGCATCGGTATATTTCCTCTTTATTTCCTTGAATGGATCAGGGTTTCCAGTTATTTCAGCTATCTTTTTGTACATTAGCCTTCCGTTCTCTGGAGGAGGACTATCCAGGGAGAAACCTTTGATCATTGCTCCTACTTCATCCAGGACCTTTCTTGCCTTCCTTTCATCAGAGGTTACCATTCGGGTTGTCTGGAGCGCCTGTTGAAAAAAACAGGGGATGCAATCAAGATATGTTTTCATGAGTCTTAAGCGTACTCCCGCTCACCGAATATCTTTGTCCCTATCCTAACCATGTTTGCACCTTCCTGTATGGCAATAAGGTAAGAATTGGTCATTCCCATGGACAGATATTTCATCTCTATACCAGGGAGGTTAAGGTGTTTGATCTTGTCGTATAATCTTCTTGTCTCCACAAAATAAGGCCTTGAATCTTCAGGATCTCCAAAACGAGGCCCCATGGTCATGAACCCCATACATTTTATATTCTGAAGGCTCCCGATATGCTCTATCAGTTCCAGGGCATCCTCAGGTATAACCCCAAACTTTTGTGGTTCCCTTCCGCTATTTATCTCCACCAGTATAGACATGACCTTGCCCATACTCTGGCTAGCTTTATCGATTTCTTTTGCCAATTCAAAGGAATCAACGGTCTGGATCATGTCAAATATGGATACTGCTTTTCCGACCTTGTTTTTCTGCAGATGTCCGATGAAATGCCAACTCACACTTCTACCTACCCCTTCTATTGCTCTCACTGCTTCCTGAACATAGTTCTCACCGATTATGTTTATCCCTGCTTCTACCGCCTCCCCGATCTCCTGGGGGGTTCTGGTCTTGGCTGCCGCCACCAGTTCCACACCATCTGGCAGCTCGTTCAATATTCTTTGTATATTTTCTTTTATCATCCTTCGCTAAGGGCTAAGTTGACTGCTGCCTCAGCATGGAGCCGGGTGGTATCAAAAAGAGGAATAGCCACATCGCTAGATTGGATGAGAAGGGGAAGCTCAGTACACCCCAGAATAACACCCTGGGCACCCCTTTGGGCGAGCCTCCCTATGATCCCAGCACAGGAGCGGCGTGAAGATGCTTCAACCCTTTCCTGGCAGAGCTCATCGTAAATAATATGCTGAAGGGTAGCCCGGTCTTTGGCTTCAGGTATAAGCACTTCAATGTTGAAATTCTCCTTGAGCCTCTCTCGATAAAAATCGTCCTCCATGGTAAGCCTTGTTCCCAAAAGCCCAACCCTGAATACCCCATAATTTCTGATCGCCTTACCAACTACATCGGCGATATGGATCAGGGGCAAACCACTTCCACTTTCCACTTCAGAAGCAAACTTATGCATGGTGTTAGTGCATATTACCAGAAATTCTGCACCGGCTCTTTGAAGTGCCCTGCCTGCTTCAGTTAAAGCGATAGCAACATCAGCAAAACGGCCTTCATCCTGGGCGTCCCTTATCTGCTCAAAGTCAAGGCTGAACAGAACAAGCTTAGCTGAATGAAGATTCCCTAATCTTTGGCTGACCAGCTCATTGATGAGCCTATAGTACTCCATTGAGGAATTCCAACTCATTCCTCCGATCAGCCCGATATTCTTCATGAGCTTTGGAAAGCTACATATCCTGTTTAAAAGATAGACTGCTATGCCTTAAACTTCTTAAAGATGTCCAAAAGCTTTTTGCTATAGGGCATCTCTGCCTGGTACATGAGATCGCAAGGGAACTTAGGGCACTTAAGGCAATAATCTACCTTGTTCTTCATAGCACACTCAAGTACAGGACAGGGCATCCCCAGCATCTGCTTTACCTTATCCAATCGCTCCTGGGCCTTAGGGTCTGTCCCAGCTACACAACCTCCACAAACCTTCAGCATGCCGCAGACATCGCAGTTTATACCACAAGCGCTGGTCATTTCATCACCTCCTTTCTTCTAATTTTCAGTTATCTATCTATGAGTGTAGACTCTCTTCCAGGGCTCATTCTTAAATGCTAGATAGTCTTTCATCGCCTCTTTAAGTGTATCTGAAGCCAAGAAAGCGCAATGAACGCTTTCTTCAGGAAGACCACCTAAAGCATTGAGGATATCATCGGGGGTGATCCTTAAGGCCTCACTTATGCTTTTTCCTCTCACTAGCTCAGTTAGCATGCTTCCTGAGGCTAGGCTAGTTCCACAGCCATCAGTTAAAAACTTAACCTCCAAAATATAGTTATCTTTTATCTTAAGGTAGACTTGCATTGTATCCCCACAGGGGCCAATCACCCTGCCAAATCCATCTGGAGACGGAATGCTCCCCAAATTTCGGGGATTTTGGAAGTGTTCAATGACTTTAGGAGAGTAAACTTTCCTCATCTCTTCGGCTATCTTGCGCTCAAGTTCATCAAAATTTTCCATCTTACTTTCCGATCTGTTCAAAGAACTTGTCTGAAAATGAGCCAAGGATGTCAGAGTCATAGTTCTCTATTCTTCCTTCATCACATAACTCGGCAATCTTTGGATCTATAGGGATTTGAGCCAGAAGTGGTGCTCTAGCTGCCCCTGCCATCTCCTGAGCCTTGCTCTTCCCAAACACGTCTATTCTCTTTCCGCTATCTGGGGTTACAAAATAGCTCATATTCTCCACCACTCCCAGGACAGGCGTATTCATCTTCTCTGTCATCTTTACTGCTTTCCTCACTATCATCGCTGCCAGTTCTTGAGGCGTGGAGACAATAATCACCCCAGATAGAGGCAGGGATTGCATCACCGTGAGGGCAGCATCGGCAGTCCCTGGAGGAAGATCAACTACCAGGAAGTCCAACTTCCCCCACACCACATCCTCCCAGAACTGCTGGATAGTTTTAGAGATTAGAGGCCCCCTCCAGATGACGGCATCATCCTCCTGAGGAAGAAGAAGGTTTATGGATATGACCTCAATGCCCGATCGAGATAGAATAGGCAATATACCTGTCTCCGCTCCAGTGGGGCGCTCCCCGATGCCAAACATCTTAGGAATGCTGGGGCCAGTGATGTCGGCATCTAAGATTCCTACCTCTTTTCCCTTCCGGGCAAGGGCGACTCCTAAAAGTCCAGCTACCAGAGATTTCCCCACTCCTCCCTTACCACTCATCACGGCGATAATGCGGTCAATCTTATTGATTTCTTGAGCCTTCACATCAGAAATCTCCACCTCTACATTTCCTGCTCCAGGGATCTCCTTTACCGCCGCTATGACCTTTTCCTTGACCCAATCTTTAGCCTGAGCTTCAAGGCCAGCCTGGGCAAGGTTAACCTTTACTTCCCCATCCTGAATTACCACCTCACGGAGCATGTTGAGCTGAATAAGGTTTCGCTTTACTCCAGGGATGAGTATGGTAGAGAGTGCCCCTTCAATATCCTCCTCAGTCATTTACTCTCCCCTTTCCAGTTGCTCTATACCTTTTTGTACTTCAGAGAGTTTTCTTTGCAGAAGCTCAGCCTCCTGCTTTAATCCAGAGAGATCATCCCCTTTACAGGGTGCACTTCCATAGAGCCTCCCATCAAGGTAATTCTTAAGCGCATCCCCTACCTTTCCACCGGCTCCTGTAGCCACCTCGATACCAAACTGGTTGAAGTAACCTATGGCCTTGGGCCCCATCCCTCCCGAGATCATTACCTTGGCCCCTTGAGCTTGAATGAAATTGGGGACATCACCCTCTCCATGTCCTCCATGGAAGGGACTTTGTATCATCTGAACATTGCTTATGTCTCCTCCATCGACATCCACTAGCATGTAATAGGGACACCTCCCAAAATGGGCACTTACCGTTCCCTCCAGGCCTTTGTTATCCTCTGAAGCTATAGCTATACGCATATCCTACCTCCTGTCAATCTAATCTTTCCTTAAGATGGGAAAGCTTCCCCGTAAGGTAAAGTTCCACTGCTTTATCGATCTCCTTTACATCAGTGGCGATGGGCTCAATATTTCGAGCCTTCAAGCTTTCATAGACCCCCCATCCCATTCTTCCCGCAATCACAACCTGGCAATCAGCTATACTTTGGGCAATCTCATCATGCCTTACTTCTGCTCCAGCATCATATCCATGCCTCTCCCCTGGTGAAAGCTCAGGGCTATGGGCAGCAAACGTATGATGACCTGGCTTATGCCTTTCCTCCCTGGCTATAACCTTACCTCCCTCAATGGCGAAAACTACCGCATAGGGTGCTCTCCCCAGATGCTGGGATATGTTCACTCCATCATCGGATATGACAGCGACCCTCACTTTCTCCGACACACCCCCCCTCCATCAGAGCAGGGTGGGCTATCGCATCTTTCCTCTCTGCCGCAGCAAGTTCTCCCCGGCGAGGAAGCCCCCATGTGGATCATATAGGAGGAGGAAAAGATTCTTTCCACATCCTCGCTTCCACAGTGAGGGCATTTAACCATCTCACCCTGTCTTTGAATGAATACCTCCGATATCTCACCGCACTCCTTGCACTTATATTCATAGATGGGCATATCTATTCTCCTTTTACTACTTAGTGAGCGCTATCTCCGCAGCATTTACAATGGGATAGGGTACAGGCGATGGAGTGAGGAAAGGGTGTGTTCCATATTGGAAAGTAACAACTTCATCTGCCTTCATCCTGTTTTGTATCAGACAAGCCAAGATATTAACCACCTCTCCTACCGTCGGGCCACCGCTGACTTGGCCGCCCAAGATTTCATGGGTTGCTTTCTCAAACACCAATCTCATCTTAAGATCTTTAGCACCAGGTATAGACCCCGGATGTTTATCTGGAGTCGTAACTTCACCGATGATAAAATCAAAACCTGCTTGTCTTGCCCCTGCCTCAGTGAGACCTGCTTCGCCTAAGCCTAAATCTCCTATGATGGTGGCGAAGCTTCCAATCACACCTTCATTTTTCCTTCTCAGTCCAGATAGGTTGGCGCCAGCAATTCTGCCTTCGCTGCCAGCGATGGAAGCCAGCCTTAGAGCAGAAGGCTTTTTGGTGAAGAAGGATCTTTTTTCAGCACAGTCTCCAATAGCGAAAATGTCTTTTTCACTCGTTCTGCCGTATTCATCAACCCATATTCCCCTGGTTTCCCCTATTTTAAGATCCGCTTTTTGAGCAAGTTCAGTATCCGGGCGTACTCCAACGCCGAAGAACACCAAATCTGCCTTTAACTCCTCTCCACCCTTAAGTCTAATCCCTCTGACCTTTCCATCCTTTCCTAAAATTTCCTCTGCTTGAGCATTTGTCTTCACATTTATCCCTCTCTCCTTTAGCTTATTCTCGGCTAAAGCGCAGAAATCCTCATCGAAGACAAGCTGAAGGCAATGAGGCAACATCTCCACAACGGTGACATTCAAGCCTTTTTTCTTAAATTCATCAGCGAACTCAAGACCTATAAATCCACCCCCGATAATAACTACATCTTTAACCTCAGCCAATTTTTTAAGCAGTCCATTTAAGTAAGCCACATCTTTGGTAGCGCAGAAGACATTTTCTAAATCTTTGCCCGGGATGGGAATTATAATTGGCACTGCTCCAGTAGCTAAGATCAGCTTTTCGTATTCTATAAACTTCCCACTTGCTGTGGCAACCTTCTTGGCTTTTCTGTCTATGGAAGCAGCTTCATCAACGACTAAATCGATTTTGTTATTTGAAAGTAACGCATCAGGCATTATATTCTTCTCCGCTGCTCCTAATGTTCCAAATATATAAGGAAGACCACAGGGAACTAACACTTGTCCCTCTTTTTCCTTGCGGACAACGGTTATCTTAGCATCCTTGTAATGTCTTCTTGCTGTCATGCCAGCAACAATACCGGCAGCGCTTCCACCCACAATTACTACATCAGCGCTTTCCATTTTCCTCCTTTACGTCAAAATTGTATTTTGGTTTCCCTTCCTCCAGATACATTATAAACCTTACCCTCTTCCCCATAATAAGATACGGCTCATACTCTCCCCTGATCTTCTTGAAATCTGCGCCCTCTAAAAATGCCCTTAAGACTTCCATTTTCTCTGTAAGCTCAGGGCTTTCCTTACCATTTAAGACTTCCCTTAAGCCTTTCTTATACTCTCTCTTGGCCAGGGTCTCTACGCAGCAGTCAAGGTCAGGCTCAAGCTCTATTTTCATCCTGAAGCTTCTTCAATACCTTCCCCCATAGAAGCTCTATCTGCCGGGAAACATCATCACCAGAATATTCTACCACAGGAACCTCGGCGATTAACGCTTCAGTGACCACATTGTCAAAAGGTATCCTGGATATCACCTTCACTCCCATTTGCCCGCAATAACGTTCTATCTCTTGGGAATTCTCCAGGTTTAAGTCGTACTTGTTGATGCAGACTAAGGGCAGAACGCCAAAGTGATGGCATACCCCCAATATGCGGTCGAGATCATGCATCCCCGAAAGGGTGGGCTCAGTCACAATTAAGGAAAGGTTTACCCCTGAAAGAGAAGAAATCACCGGGCAGCCTATCCCGGGCGGTCCATCGATCAAAATGTAATCCAGATTTCCTTTCCTGGCCATCTCCCGGGCGTTACTCCGAACTAAAGCTATGAGCTTTCCGGAGTTCTCCTCGGCAATTCCTAACCTGGCATGGATTAAAGGTCCATATCTTGTATCAGAGATGAACAGATGTCCTGCCATATTATCCTTCATACTGATAGCCTTCTCCGGGCAAACCTGGAAACAAAACCCACATCCTTCACAGGAAATAGGGTCAACCTCAAAGTCTTTTATAGCCCCAAAGCGACAGACCTCCTCGCACAAGCCACATGAGGTACAAAGGTCTTTATGTATAAGGGCAGTCTTCCCACTCCAGAACTCCTCCTCATGCCGAACCTGAGGATGGAGTAAAAGATAGAGGTCGGCAGCATCCACGTCGCAGTCTGCCATCACCTTGCTCTGAGCAAGTGTAGCAAAGGAGCCCACTATGCTGGTCTTCCCTGTTCCTCCTTTACCGCTTAAGATAACGACTTCCTTCATTTTCCTGACCTGGTATAGATCCTGTAGATGGTCTCACCGTTAGCTTTATAGCATTCAGTACAGCCCCCCCATTCCGTGGGGCTTATCTCCTCGAGCCGCACCTCTATTCCCAGTTCTTCATACATCTTGAGAATCCTTCCCAGATGCTCACCTCCGCTTACTGAAGCTTCCCTCCATCCTTCCTTCTGCAATTCCTTACCCTTCATCCGCAGTTGCTCCTACCTTCGATTTGATGCTTTGGAAAAGGGCAAGGAAGCTCTCCCTCCATTGGGGAATGCCCTTAACCAAAGGGATTCCTCTGGAATAAAGGATGGCGATTTCGGTATCCAGGGGAATCCGAAGGAGGATGGGGATACCTTCCCCATCACAATACCTTCCTACCTGGCTATCCCCTGACCCATCACGATTTATCACCACACCGGAGGGAATATCCAGCTTTTTTATCACCTCTACGGCTAAAGTGAGGTCATTCAGCCCAAACGGGGTGGGCTCAGTGACCAGGAGACAGAAATCGCTTCCCTTTATAGCCTCCACTACCGGGCAGGAAGTACCCGGGGAGACATCGATGATCACTGTCTTTTGGGGATGGATATGCCTTTTTACCTCCCTTATCACCGGAGGGGCCATCATTTCCCCTGGGGAGAGCTTCCCCTGGACAAAATCTATGGCTTCAGACTGACCCAGCTCCACCACCCCTATCCTCCTTCCCTCCTCGGAGATGGCCTTCTCTGGGCAGAGGTAGGAGCACGCGCCACAACCGTGGCAAAGCTCAGGAAAGATTAGAACCTTTTCCTTTATGACAGCGATGGCATTATAAGCACAAACCTCAGAGCATTTACCGCAGTGGTTGCATTTATCTTCATCTATCTTGGGGATGGGAATGAAAACACCTTCACTACTATGAATTATGGGTTTGAGGAGGATATGGTCGTTGGGCTCTTCCACATCACAGTCTAAAAGCTGCACTTCTTTTCCCACAGAAAGAGCCAGGCTGGTAGCTACCAGGGTTTTCCCCGTTCCCCCTTTGCCGCTGGCAACAGATACGATCACTCTCTTACCATTCTAGCTCCGCAGTTGGGACAGCTAAGGTCAGAACACATAGCTCCTGCTTGGTGAGGAACCCTGGCCCCACAGCTAGGGCAAACACAGTATCCCTGTGGCCCTGCTCCAGGCCTTGTTCCTCCCATCCTCCCTTGACCCGTCCCTCCCCAAAACTTCCCACCTCTCCTTCTTCCTGTTCCTGGGCCACCCCCTCCCGGGGGTCCAATTCCATCTCCTCTGGGCATATAACCTCCTTATTCCATGGGCGGAAGCCCACATGTCCCTGAATTACAGGTAGGACAGCTTATATCTGGAGCTGACCCTTGGCTAAAGAATGAGGAAAGGATCCTTCTAAGGTTTGAGCTTGAGCAATTAGGACAGGATAGCTTCGATCCATCCTCACCCATGGACTGACGGATTTCGAACTTCTTCCCACATTCAGAACACTGATATTCATAGACTGGCATCATTAACCTCCTTGTTCAATTTTTTCTTGAAGGGCTCTTACTTCGCCAATAGCCTTACCTATAGGGCAATCCTCTGAGTGGGCCTCCTTCCCACAGCGAAAGCATGCAGTATTGAGACCCTTGATAGCCTTTACCAAATCTCCCTTGGTCACCTCCTTGCCTGAGTACTTCCAGGTAGTCGTGGCCGTTTACCGATTCCCTTCCGATAGCTCTTTGATACGGCGCTGAAGTTCCTCTAGTTGTTGAGAGAGAAGCTGGGCCTGATCCTTAAGGGAATCAAGGTCAGCTTGTGGACTTTGGGGTTGAGGTGTTGGTGGGGGCATCATACCTCCCCCCATACCCATACCACGGCCCATGCCCATTCCACCTCCCATTCCACGACCCATACCTCCTCCCATACCCATACCACGGCCCATGCCCATTCCACCTCCCATGCCTGTACTAGGTCCTGTACCCGTCCCCATTCCAAAGTGGGCAGCTACATTAGGTTGGGAGGTTGGCTGAAGTCCTCCGGCCTTAAATCCCTGAATGGCATCTCTTATCCTCCCTGAGACTCCATTGATAACCTGAACACCCGCTGCTTGAAGGGTCTGGTAGGCATTGGGGCCAGAGTTTCCTGTAAGCACAATTTGTGCTCCTTTTCCAGCAATCATCTGAGCAGTGGATATCCCTGCTCCTCCAGAAGCCATAGCACTTTGGTTCTCTATAGCTTCAAACTCCATCGTATCTGGATCGATGATGATAAAATAAGGGCATCTCCCAAAGCGGGGATCTACCTCAGCATCAAGGCTTGGCCCTGTGGCTGTTATAGCAACTCTCATACCATCTCCTTTAGGTCCCCGGTTCTAGTTCCTGGATACGGCTATCGATCTCAGAAAGCTGGCTTCTTATCACATTTGCCTGATCCTTAAGATACTTCAACTCTTCTTGTGGGGCCATCCCCGGACTGAAAGCTGGCGCTCCCGAAGTCGGGGTAGGTCCACCATAAGGAGTTGGAGCAGGTTCACCATAGGGATAAGAATACGGTGGGCGATAAGCCCCATATCCATAGGAATAACCTCCCATATAAGGGGCATATGGGCCTCTGGGGTAAGGTGGGACTGCTCCCGTCCTCACGGCTGCTCCTATTCCCCAGGGGCTGCAAAAACCTCTTCCTCCTCCCGTCATTGGACCCATTCCTCTCGGTCCTGTTCCATCAAATCCTGGCATAATTTACCTCCTTTTTTTATTTATTCCTTTTCTTCTAGCTCCTTGATACGGTCTTCAATCCCACTGAGCTGGTCTCTTACCATCTGGGCCTGGTGTTTAAGGAAATCAAGCTCCTCACCTGGGCTCATCTGTGGGCCTCCATATGGAGATGTGACGCCATAGGCTGGATAAGGAGCTTGACCTGCCTGCATTGCCTGCCAGTAGGCCTGGGCCTGGGGCGTAGGCCACTGCCCCGTCATAAGATAGCTTGCCCCCGGGCCAAGACCAGTGGGGGATTGCCCCATCCATCCCGGTGAATATCCAAACCTCATCCACCCGGGAAGCCCAGTCATGCGATACATCCATCTATTTCCTCTACCTCCGTTGGGTATAACATCACCTCCTTTCTTACTTCTTGAGCTCTTCAAGCCTTCTCTGGCCACCACATATTGACTACCTCCTTTCCTTACCTGACTACTACCAGGGGTACCATTGTCCCCAGCCGCGTCCTCTTCCCCACCCCCGTCCTCTTCCCCAGCCGCGTCCTCTTCCCCAACCACGACCATACCAGGGCCAGGCTGGGTAGGGGTAGTGGGCATAGGGATAAGTATAAGGGTTAGTATAAGACCAACCGGCTGGACCCATTCCGAACGGCATCTACATCACCTCCTTTCTTTACTTTCGTCCTCCTCTAGAATGGCGTCTTCCCCGGGCACCCCAGCCAAACCCAAATGGTGGGAGAGGCTGAATATCCGGGCTATGGCAGACCGGGCAAAATTGAGGGGGGGGATCGGAAACCACCCTCTCAAAAGGAATCTGCCACTCATGGCCATCATTGTTGCATCTGAACTGTTGTGTTGCCAGCACAAAATTTCCTCCTTCAACCTTTATCGTCTTCCCATTGAGCAGAGCATCGGCTAACTTTTTTCTGGCATTCAACAGCACTCTCTGGAAAGTAGGACGGGATACTTTCATCATTTGAGCACATTCTTCCTGTTCTAAGCCTTCAACATCTTTGAGACGTATTGCCTCTATCTCCTCCACAGAAAGACATGCCTGTTCGGGGGAGGGGACCCCCTGAGGAATAAAACAGTTAAACTGAGGGACAAAGGAAACACAACGCCATTTTGTTGGCCTAACCATAGTATCCCTCCCCAATCTTAATTATGGGCATATGCTATTAATTAAATGGTACTCCTCTGTTGCAATGATGTCAAGTGCTGGTGCTCAAATTACCTGGGCTCTACGTCAACAAAGGGAGACAACGAATTCGCTGAACAATTAGAGTGACATTTTGGCTGGACGACAACAGTGCGGTCTATATTGCTTCACCAAGCCTCGCTAAATATTCCTTATACTCTGCCAGCCTGGATATAACGTATGCTGCCTCATCGGGTGTATCATGCACCGGGATTCCGCCCTCTTCAAGTAACCTGACGCCTTCTGATCCTCTTTGGGCAAAGAGACCCACGCTGACTATGGGTTTGCCGTATCTCTTCCTCAACCCAATAAAGTCGTTCGCCACTTTTTCCTCCATTTCCCCCAGTGCTCCGATAAAAGTTGATTTAAAAGCACCCTGCACAGTATTGGACAGCCGAGGGCGGATGGTACTAAAGATTACAGAAAAGATCGGAGCCAGGCAAATAACACTCTGGACATCCTCCTGCCTCAACAGTACCTCGAGCGCTCGGGATAAAATTGTGTAGTCTGCGATCCCTCCTGTAGCATCTACGGGGTTTTTATGGCTCCAAAAATATGGTAAAAAGGCATCTAGATTATGCTTGGTCTCCCTGGTTAAACTTGCCAATTCCAGGCCACACTTTACGCAGGCATCTGCGGCAAGTACACCCAGCCCTCCCTGAGCACTTACTATGGCCACCTTCCTACCTTTTGGAAGTGGCAATGTTGAGAATGCCTGTAGCAGATTAACCATTTCCCTATTATTTGAAACGCGCGTAATTCCCGACTGCTTGCACAGGGCATCAAAAACAGTGTCTGAGCCCGCTAGAGCACCAGTGTGAGACGATGCTGCGCCAGCCCCTGCCTTAGTTGATCCTCCTTTTAATACGATAAACGGTTTACTTTTTGTTATCTCCTTCGCTGCCCTGATAAATTTTTTCCCCTCTCTAACCCCCTCTATGAATGCAGCAACGACCTTCGTTTCAGGATTGCAGGCGTAGTACTCCAAAAAATCCTCCAGGTGCAGATCTGCCTCGTTACCACTACTGACATATTTGTTGAATCCAATACCCCGCTCGGAGGCTGCCAGTGTAATCAATGTTGCCAGGGTGCCACTTTGGGACACGACTGATGCATTACCTGTTGCAGGGATGGTAAAGTTCATCGACGCATACAAACTTGAGGCGGCGCTGCCTATTCCCATGCAATTCGGACCTATGAGTCTCATCCCTCCTTCTCTAGCTATCCTTACTATCTCCTGCTGTAGCTTCCTGCCATTTTCATCAACCTCTCCAAAGCCGGCGGAGATTACCACTCCAAACTTCACTTCTGCTTCAGTACATTCTCTGATCACCTGAGGGGTTGAGGGAGCAGGAACACAGATTATCGCCACATCAACTTTATCAGGGACTTCGCTTATACTTTTGTAGGTTTCTAGCCCCAGTATTTCCTCTTCCTTAGGGTTTATGGGATAGATCTTCCCCCTGAACCCACCACCAATCATGCAAAAGAGAACGGTCGTTCCTGTCTTGCCTGGGGATTTGGAGGCCCCGATGACGGCCACACTCCTGGGATTAAATAGTGATTCTAAGTCTGTCATAAGGTAAGCATCTATAGAAATTTTCCCCCTACCTTAAGAATATTACCGGGTGATTGGTAATAATCTATCAGCTTGCGAATTGCTTTGGCTGCCCTGCACATACTTGGGTAAACTGGGATGCCAGCTCCAATAAGATGAGATTTCTCACCAGCGAGGAACCTCCACCTCTGATCCTCCAGGTCCTCAATGCCTAAATATCCGCTATCTACTATTGCAACCACCGGTTTCGTTTCCCCCTCTAAAGCATCGAGGACTATGTTTGTACATTGGGATAAATTCGCCGTTTCTAACTCGAGTGGTAGAGGTGAGCAAGTTGTTACGTTATATGCTATCAGATCAAAGTCGGGGGATTCCATCATCATTTTAATAAAGTTCTTAAAGTTCTTTAGAGAGCTGAAATCATCGATAGGTAAGATCGATATATCTACAGGATTTATTAACCATTTCCACCACATCGGAGGTATATTTTGTCTTATGTAATTTTGAATCTTGCTGGGCAACGGTGTTAACTCAAATCCTTCCTCCCCCCATTCATCCGCTGATATCACACTTTGTCCTCCGCTTCCTCCAAATACTCCGACTCTTTTCCCTGAGACAGGCCCCAGGAAGTAAAATGCGGTTAATATGTCCAGCATTTCATCTATAGTTTTTACCTCTATAGCTCCTGCTTCTCTTATCCCTACTTCCCAGATGTTTGTTGAGCCGGATATAGATGCGGTGTGAGAGGATGCAGCCCTGGCTCCGGCTTTGGTTCTTCCCGCCTTGAGGATGATCACCGGCTTCACAGAGGTTACTTTTTTTAGGACCTCGTAGAGCTTCCTCCCACTCGTTGTCCCTTCTATATAGGCTGCTATTACCTCCGTTTCCTCGTCCCGGAGTAGATACTCGAAGAGGTCGGCTTCACTTATATCGGTTGCATTTCCGTAGCTTATAACCTTGCTGAAGCGAAGACCTCTCTGGGCTGCAATTCGAGTGAATATTGTAGCTAGACCCCCACTTTGGCTGAGCATTCCTAGCTTTCCTGGCTCCAATGGAAAATCGAAGCCGAAGGCTATTTTCCGTTTAGGATAATAGATCCCCATGCAGTTTGGCCCTAGGAACCTTATATTTAGTTCCTTGGCTAATCTGGCTATTTTTTCTTCCAGCTCCATCACTTCCTCTGAGCCCGTTTCCCTCATCCTGGCAGTAAAGAGGTGCATTATCTTCACTCCCTTTTCCGCGCAATCATACAGGAGTTCTGGGACACCTTGCGCAGGGATACAGCAGATCACGTAGTCTACCTTTTCAGGGATGTCTTTCACAGAAGGATACGCCTTGATTCCGAGAACCTCCTCATAACGGGGATTTACAGGATAAATCCTGCCCGGATAACCATATTCCAAAAAATAACGCATATAGTAATATCCAGATGCCGCAGGTGAATTTGATGCTCCTACCACAGCAATAGATTCAGCGTTGAAGGCTGTATCCAGTAATTCAGAAACCAATCTCATAACTCAAGAAAAGATTTGAATTTCCGTTATATTATATCCTTTGGGCTATCAAATTTCCCATTTCCTTTGTCCCCACCTTTGTCTTTCCCTCGCCCATTATATCGTAGGTGCGGTATCCTTCCTCAAGCGTGCTTTGCACCGCTCTCTCCACTGCCAAAGCCTCCTCCTTTAAACCCAGGGAGTAGCGAAGCATCAAAGCCACGCTCAGAATAGTGGCAATAGGGTTGGCCATATCCTTTCCCGCCCTTCGGGGGGAGCTTCCATGGACTGGCTCATACATACCCAAGGTTCTCCCTTGAGGCAAACCAGAGATGCTGGCTGAGGGAAGCATGCCCAAAGAAGAAGAAAGCATGGATGCCTCATCGGTGATTATATCACCGAACATATTCTCCGTGACGATGACATCAAATTCGGAGGGTCTCCGGATTAGTCTCATAGCACAGGCATCTACCAGAATGTGCTCAAGCTCAACATCGGGGTATTCCATGGCCACCTCCATAGCCATCTCCCGCCACAGGCGAGATGACTGAAGAACATTGGCCTTATCCACCGAGGAAAGTTTCTTTCTCCTTCCTCGAGCTATCTCAAATCCCACCTTAAGGATGCGCCGGATCTCCTCTTCAGAGTAGAAAAGGGTGTCCACGGCCTTCCTTTTGCCTTCCTCCTGCCACCTTCTCTTAGGTTGGCCAAAGTAAAGCCCCCCCGTAAGCTCACGAACTATGATTAAGTCTACATCCTTTATCACTTCAGGCTTCAGGGTGGAGGAGTCTATAAGAGAGGGGAAGATGTTGACTGGCCTCAGATTGGCGAATAAACTCAGGCCCTTCCTCAAGCCCAAAAGGCCATCTTCAGGATGGACTTCCCTCTTGGGGTCATCAAACCGGGGATCTCCCACCGCTCCTAAAAGGATGACATCGCATTCCTGACACATGTGGAGGGTCTCCGGAGGAAGGGCGCTTCCCGTCTCAGCAATGGCTGCACCACCTATCAAACCATAGTGAAGATTGAAGTTATAACCAAACCTTTCTCCCGCCCTCTCGAGGACCTTTATCCCCTCTCCGGCCACCTCAGGTCCGATGCCATCTCCGGGCAGAACTGTCACCTTAAATCTCATCTAACCTCTTCCTGGTGTATTCAGTAAGACCTCCATGCTGAATGATGACCTGTATAAAAGGAGGGTAGGGCTTAGACCAGAGCACCTTATCAGTGGTGTTGTCGGTGATCCTTCCTTCCTCTAAGTCCACTTCTATCACATCACCCTGATGCAATTCATTTGCCTCTTCGCACTCCAGAACGGCCAGACCAATGTTGATGGCGTTGCGAAAAAAAATGCGAGCGAAGCTTTTGGCAATAATACAGGAGATGCCACAAGCCTTGATGGCCAGGGGAGCATGTTCTCGGGAGGATCCGCAGCCAAAGTTGGTATCAGCCACCAGGATGTCACCCGGCTTTACCTTATGCATAAAATCAGGCTCGATGCCCTCCAGACAATGCCCCGCCAGCTCTTGAGGATCGGAGGTGGAAAGATACCGAGCTGGAATGATAGCATCGGTGTCTACATTAGCCCCCAGCTTATGTGCTCTTCCTTTGAATTTCATGTTCACCTTCAAGGTCGATTGGCTTCTAGGTCATAGGAGTAGCTTTCGATCTGTCCTATTTCGCTTAGAGGCCACAGGGAAATCCAGGCCTTTCCGATGATATCATCCTCGGGCACTGCCCCGAAGGACCTGGAATCCTGGCTGTTACCCCGATTATCCCCCAGCACAAAGTAGTAACCATCGGGTACCCTGTACCGTGAAAAGGAATTGACCTTAATCCCCTCCAAATAGGGCTCAGATAAGGAAGAGCCATCGATATATATCTTTCCTCTCCTACCTTCCACCACCTCCCCGGGAAGGCCGATAACCCTTTTTATGTATGGTGAGCTATCCTGGGGGGGGTCAAATACTACTATCTCCCCGCGATGAGGGGAGCGAAGCTTATACACTACCTTATTTACAATGATGTATTGCCCATTCGAAAGCGAGGGTTGCATGCTTGAGCCCTCTACCTTAAAGCTGGGAATGGTGGACTTTACCCCGAAGAATATCACCGTGGCGATGAGGAAAACTATTAAGATCTCCCGCAGTATTTTCATTCTTTATCCCAATATGGTATCATGCTGTTGAGGGAAAAAAATGGCTAAGTGCGAGATTTGTGGAAAGGGAGTGAGCTTTGGTCACCATGTAAGTCATTCCAAAAGGCACACCCGACGCACATTCTCACCTAACATCCAGCACAGCACTGTGACTTTGAACGGGAAGAGGAAAAAGGTTTCCATATGCACCCGGTGCTTACGCAATCAGCACAAGGTCTGAAGGAGCCCTTTCTTAATCCGGCCTAGCTCTTGCTCATAGGGTGAAGCTGCGGCCTTTATCCTTCCTTTCCATTCCTCCTTGGCCTGGAGATTTATCTCCCCCACTGCATCTCCTGATATGCGTAGCCCGTGTAATACGTTTTTCCCCTCATTCCTTATCTCCCTTTTGTCCCTCTCCACTGCCTCCTGGTAGGAGCGGAAAAGATCATTTATCTCTGGGCCTGCTTTAGTTATTATTTCATTCTTCATTTGGGAAGCTAGTTCAAGCAGGAAAGAAAGATGGTCGTGGTTTCCTAGCTCTAGCTTGCATACCATATCCTGCCAAAGAGAACGCTCTACCATGTTCCTCTCCTCGCCGCTATATTTCAGTAACTCCCCCTCTATCTCCCCCGGGTTGTGGGCAGTGAGGTATGTTAAGGCAAGCTGTCTTCCCAGCTCAGCACATTTTCTTGCCTTTTCTTCCTTAAGCTCCTCCGGAGAGATCCTGTCCAACTTCTCCACCCTCTCCAGGGCAATCTCCTTAGCGCTCTTCATCCTTTCCATATCCTTTAGGATTATACTATTTTTTCAAGTCCTGGACATCCTGTGTACTCGTCTGGTAGATTCACAACCGCAACACAATAGACACAATCCAGCAGCCAGGTGGATGGCTACAGCCCTACTACCTGAGAGGTGAAGTAAGCTTAGTTTAAGCAATTCGAAAGAGCTATAAAAGGGGAGGGATTCTAGATAGGGAAAGCTACCTATAGAATTTACACACCTTGTAACTGGCATAAAACTAAGAAGGCCATCGTCTAGAAAGCCACCCTGGGTTATCTGGCCTGCCCAGCTTACCTTAATATACCTGCTCCCCCTATGATGGATGTTCTGCAACCACCATCTCTGCCATTCCGATTATCTTCCCCATTCCAGGAATAATACCCCTGTGTCTTTCCACAATAGAAAAACCAAACTTTGACTCTATTATGGTCAGAGCGCCTCCTTTTATAAAGTCTTTAGAATTTTTATAATGTCTCCTTCCAGCAAATCTTTCTATGCTCAATCTTAAAAGAGCCCCAGCTTTTGCTCCTAAACTATTTGGGCGTCTTGGATAAGCAAAATCGACAGCAATAAGCTTACCATCTTTTTTCAGAAGTCTTTTCACCTCTTCTATAATACTTTCTCTTCTTTCCGACTCGTTTTCATGCAAGGCAAAACAGAGAATTACGCAGTCAAAAGACTGATCTGGGAAATGCGTATTTGATGAATCTTCGACATAATATTCAATTTTTGGGCTGCGCTTCCTTGCTCTCTTAATCATTGCTTCTGAGTAATCTACCCCCTTTACTTCAAACCCACTTTTATCGAGCATCATACATTGAGTACCAAGACCACAGCCGAGGTCGAGTATATTGGAAAAGTGATATCTTTTTACGATGGCAATAACCTCCTCTCTTATATATTTTAAGAAAGGATTAACAAAATAAGTATATAGACCTGTTAAATGTTTATATGGGTCTGTATCATACATAACTCCACCTCATTTTATTTTTTGTAAAATCGGCCTGCACCCCAAACTCGTTCAATAAGTCAATAATTCTCTCACTCAGTCTAACTCGAAGTGCCCAGTTCTAGGAGTCCACTCCAAACTACTTCAATATTCTTCTCTATGGCCCCGGATGAAGTAACCAGCACCTCTCCTGCTCCACCTTGTCCTCCAGATTAGTGACACATCACCCCCCTTTCTTTGATCTATATGCCTTGCCCCTTTTATTTGTGACGATACAAATACTCAAATTCTAAGCACGAAACTCGAAATCCCAAACAAATCCAAAGCACTAATGGCATAAATCCAAAACGGTTTAGGTTATTTGGATTTTAGTCATTGGGCATTGTTTAGAGTTTAGTTGTCACCTATCTATCTGAATGAGTTCATTCTGGTTATGACCTTTGCTAGCTCTGAAACCTCAACTTCTCCCTGTTCTCCTCTTTTCATGTTCCGCAATATCACCTTACCTTCCTTTATCTCCTCGCCTACGATGATGGTGAGTTTCGCTCCAAAGCTATCCGCTCGTCTTAACTGAGACTTGAGACTTTTTTCTCCCACGGAAGCTACCGTCGAGATCCCCTCCCGACGAAGCTCGGAGGCAAGCTCTATTGCCCTGACCTTCTCCCCCCCGATATAGGCGACATAAGCTTGGAGACAAGGAGAGGGGATTTCCCTTCGTTTCTGGATATGGAGAACAATACGTTCCATGCCACAGGCAAAGCCAACCGCTGGTGTAGGCTTTCCCCCCAGGTTGGAGATAAGGTCATCATACCGTCCTCCTCCCCCCAGAGCTCCCTCTTCCCCTTTCGCTTGAGCTTCGAACACCGTCCTGGTGTAGTAGTCAAGCCCCCGCACCAGGTAGGGGTTGAGGAGGAAAGGTATATTGAGCCTTCCCAGAAGCTCCTTTACCTTCTCGAAGTGACTGCCACACTCAGAGCAGAGGTACTGGGGTATTTGAGGGGCGGATAAAACTTTCTCCTGGCAGGAAGGGTTTTTACAGTCCAGAAGGCGGAGAGGATTATGGCGAAACCTTCTCTGACAGTCAGGACAGAGTTCTTCCTTAAAACGTGAGTAGTAGTTTATGAGTTCTCGTATATAGCGGGGTCGGCAGGATGAGCAGCCTATGCTGTTCAGGATAAAAAAAAATCTGCCCCCACTTTATGCAGGAGGCTGTTAGCTATATCCATAACTTCAACATCTAAAGCGGGGTCGGATTCACCTATAGCCTCAGCCCCCAACTGGTGATGCTCTCGATACCTTCCTGCCTGGGGCCTCTCATATCTGAAGACAGGAGTGATGTAGTACAGTCTTACCGGTTGGGGAAGATTATGCATCCCATGCTCAATGTAGGCACGACATACCGGTGCTGTTCCCTCGGGCCGCAGAGCAACTCTGTTTCCGCTGCGATCCTCAAAGATATACATCTCCTTGTCTGCCACATCTGTTCCCTCCCCCACACCCCGCAGAAAAAGTTCAGCATTCTCAAAGGTAGGTGTTTCAACTCTCTGGTAGCCACATAGCTCAAATACTTCCTCCGCTTTTTGCTCTATAAGTTGGTAATATTTTACCTGGGGGGGAAGGATGTCCTGAGTGCCTCTGGGTGCCTTGAACATCCCTATAGGTTAATCTCTTCCTTCCCTGTTTCCTTTGTTTCTGCTGATTCTGTTAGCTTGACCCCTTCTTTTTTTATCCCCTTCGATTCTGCCGGGGCCACCGGCTCGTAGCGAGTATTGATTATCACCTGAACGACGGTGAGCCCGGTGAGCTTCTCCACCGATTCCTTCATTCTCTGTTGTAGCTCAGACCCCACTCCCAGTATATCTGAGCCCAGGGCCAGCAGGACATCGCAGCTCAAAATAACTCCATCTGGTCTTTCGTCCACCTTGGATCTGATATGCTTTACCCCCTCGACCTCGCTGCCTACTTTCTCAGCCAGAATACAGACGCTGGTCCCATCGACGTTGAGGATACCACCCTCACCAGAACGGATGGAGAGAAGAAGCTTACGCCGAGGCATGAATTCCAAAACCAGTATTCTTCCCATTCCCAGGATGAAGATAATGCTAACTGCAATGGCTATGGCCTTATCTCCACCATCGGCCTCGGCCACCCCCAGAAGTTGCCCACTAAACCAACCATAAGGAAGAATCTCCTCTGAGGCTGCTCCTGTAGCTACTAGAAGAAGAATTATGGCGGTAGCCAACACCAGTACTGAGAATACTGTGGTGAATACGCGATTGACAATTTCTCTCATGTTCTCACCTCGCTTTTTGGAATCGCTTTAACATTTATTTCCTCTCTGAGAAACCCAATACCTACCACTCTAATATTCACCTCTTTACAGGTTAAACCACACAAACTTGATAACTTTTCGGCTACACTGGCTCGTATTCTTGAGGCGATCTGGGGGATGCTGAACCCATAAATTACCCTCACACTGAGGTCCACAATGGCCTCCTTTAACCCTACCTGTACATCCACATCCCTGGTTCTTTCCTTGGCTGCGCCCACGTGCTCAGCTAGAGTGCGCCCAATAGAACTTGCCCCCAGGGCATACACACCTTGTACTTCACGGACAGCACTACCGGCAATAGCAGCCACCACTCCATCCGCTACCACAGTTACCCCCGGTATAGCCTCCCCCACTCAATTCTCCCTAACTTCCGAAATCTGCTCTTCCTTGGCTTCCTTGGCTTCCTTTAACTGTTTGGCTTCCTTGGCTTCCTTTAACTGTTTGGCTTCCTTGGCTTCCTCAGGGAAGTAAATCCCGGTAATGTTTATGTTGATCTCCTTAGCCGCTATACCACACAAGCCCAGTAACTTCTCGGCCACCTTTTGGCGCACTTCGGAGGCTATTTCAGGTATGCTGTAGCCGTAGATAATTACCAGCGAGATGTTTACATTCGCCTCCTGGTCCTTCACCTCCACATCTACCCCCCTGGTTCTCTCCTCGGCTGCTCCTACACGCTCGGCTAAAGTACGCCTGACAGAACTGAGGCCCAGAGCATGGATTCCTTTTACCTCGCGGGTAACCACACCAGTGATAATAGCCACCACCTCATTCTCTATGACTAGCCTTCCGGTTACCCCTGTGCTTTCCTCTGACATTTCTCAAATCCCCCTTTCTATGACGCCTAAAAAGCTTTATAGAAGATACAGTATACTTTTTACCATCTCCTCATGTCAAATGAAGCCTATAAAGGCAAACTCTAAATACTAAATCTCGAAACTCTGAACAAATTCAAATGACCCAAATCACAACTCCAAAACCAACAATAGCCATATCCTTCATGGCTGCAATTGAGCAAAGGCATACAGTCTGTGGTTATGGGTTTAGTTATTTGGATTTAGATATTGTTTAGGATTTAGTGCTTCGGATTTAGGATTTAATCCTTGTCTGGATTATGCGCAACTATTTAAGACGCTACATGTAAGCGAGGCTGAGCGATAATAAGGCATTCTAAGTGAGCTCGAGGGTCGACCTATACTGTATGGCCTCCGCCAGGTGGTGGGGTAAGATGCTGTCGCTCCCGTCAAGGTCAGCAATGGTGCAGGAGAGCTTGAGCAGGCGGTGGAAACCTCGGGCCGAGAAGTTGAACCTCTGATGAGCTGCCTTAAGCAAGCTTTTTCCCTCCAGATCCAGGGGACAGAACTTCCTTACCTCGGAAGGCCTCATCTCTGAATTCAGGTTTATCCCCTTTTCCTCGAATCTTCCCCTCTGCATATCTCTGGCTCTCTTTACTCTAGCGCTGACGATCCTCGATTCCTCCCCCAGGCGGTCATCGGAGAGCTTTTCGTACTCCACCCGGGGAACATCTACGAAAATATCTATTCTATCCAGTAAAGGTCCGCTGATCCTCTTGCGGTAGCGCAATATATCAGAGGGAGAACACCTGCACTCCTTGACTTGATCTCCGTAGTAGCCGCAGGGGCAAGGGTTCATGGCACAGACCAGCATGAAGCTGGCAGGGAAAGTGAGGCTCCCCTGGGCTCGGGATATGGTCACCTTCCTATCCTCCAGAGGTTGACGCAGTGCTTCCAATGAGACATGCCCGAACTCAGGAAGCTCATCCAGAAACAAAACTCCCCGGTGAGCCAGGCTTACCTCCCCAGGATGGATTGTATGCCCCCCTCCGATCAATCCGGCCTGGGATATCGTGTAGTGGGGGGAGCGAAAAGGGCGCCTCCTCATGAGGGGCTCATCCGGAGGTAGGAGCCCAACTATGCTGTATATCTTGGTGGACTCCAGTATCTCTTCAAAATCCAGAGGGGGAAGAATGGAGGGAAGAGAGCGGGCGAGCATGGTCTTCCCACTTCCTGGAGGCCCTATCATCAGGATGTTATGCCCTCCTGCAGCGGCTATCTCCAGCGCCCTCTTGGCATGCTCCTGCCCCTTTATGTAGGCCAGGTCGCAGTCATATGCTACATCCACCTCAGGCTCAAGTTCAAGGCCTTCCTTATGTGGCGGTATGATTTTCTCGCCTTGTAAATGTTCTATAAGTTCCTTAAGCGAGGTGAGGGGGATAGCATCTATCCCCGGTATGAGAGAAGCTTCCCTGGCATCCGGAGATGGAATAAAAGCACTTGTGAAGTCGGCTTCCCTGGCTTTGGCTACCATAGGGAGAATGCCCCGGGTATGGCGCAGGCTCCCATCCAGGGAAAGCTCACCCAAAAGCAGCATCCTTGAGGCATCCAGGAATAACTGTCCCGAGGCAGCAAGTATCCCCAGGGCAATGGGGAGGTCATAGGCGGGGCCCTCCTTCTTAATGTCGGCGGGAGCCAGGTTAACCGTAATCCTTCGCTGAGGGAAACTGAAACCGGAGTTTTTGATGGCCGCCCTGACCCTATCCTTCGCTTCCTGACAAGCAGCATCAGGAAGGCCCACTATGGTAAGGGAGGGAAGCCCTGAAGCTATATCCACCTCCACATCCACGATAATCACTTCCAGGCCGATGTTGGTGGCGCTTTTAACGCTGGCCAGCATGTTTCAACCACTAAATTATAGTATCTTGCAAAAATAACTGCACTTATGCCATTGCTACGAAAATAGAATTTGACACCCTCACCCTAACCCTCTCCCGTCAAGGGAGAGGGAACAGTCCTCTCCCCCCTCGCGGGGGAGAGTTAGAAGGTTTTGGTCATTTGGACTTAGATATTTATTGTTTAGGATTTAGTGCTTCGAATTTAGGGTTTATACATCCATCCTGCATCAAAGATGATCGTAAAATTCACGGTTCTCGAGTGCGTTCAGTATAACTGAAGACAGAGAAGGGGTCAAGAAATAGCGAACATTATGCCCTCCCGTTTCGTCTTTCTTTATGTATTAGGAATGAGTGACGTTTGTGAATAGGCGTGGTTCTTGTAGCCCTTTGAATATTTACAGGAGTGTAGTTTAAGTTTAACGAGGCACAGAATGTACGAGCTGGTTCAGGTTTTGGCAGTAATGTGATTAAAGACATCAACATGAGCAGCAAAGGAGGAAAATGAAGAAGTTAATAGGAATAGTGGCGATGTTTGCCCTGGTGGTTAGCTTTGTGGTGCCTCCCATCAGTAATTCTGCATCCTCACCCGTGATGGGAGAGGAGGTATTGCCCCCTAAGGTCAGCCAATTGATAGCCAAGCTCCCGCCAGAGCAAAGAGAGGTATGTGCTCGCTATTACGCAGGCAATATGCCTTTAGGTCATGTGACAGAGGAGATGGCCATAGCGCAGCTTAACAACCTCCTGAAAATGGATTCCAAGAGAAGAAGTTCAGTGCTGGCCGTGATGGGCTTTGGACCCCCTGAGTCCATCAATATGTCGGAAAGGATTCCTGGCCAATCTAACACTTTTTATGAATACTTTTTGCCTACCCTCATAGATAGCGGAATAGCCATTGTGGCTATCTTTTGCTCATTCGTCGGCCCCCTGGGCCCCATAATGGCGCCTACCATGCCGGCTATCATTGGCGGCATTGATGCCATACTAAACCTTGGCATAAGAGGAGTTATCCCGGGGATGGAGGCGGAGTTCAGGGCAGAAAATTTCAACTTTTTCTTAAGGGATTGCCGAGGCGAACCTGGACTGGCTACTTCAGGTTTCAAAAGGCTTGAAAGCCAGCCTCACCTTCCATTTATCATCTCCTATACCCCTGAGGAAGTGTTGGCTCTAGCTCCTCTACTGAAAGAGTCTAACATCGTAGTTCATGCTGCAGGCCCCGTCCTATCCAGCAATACCTGCTATTCTAATACCCATATATGGACGTGGGGTGGGGGTACCACTGAGGAAAACTTTATAGGCGACCCTATGCGTTACCTATTGATGGAGATGCCAAAACATACCGGAAATCCTCCCCCCAAGAAAATCGGGTTTGTCGCAGTTAATTACCCTCTGGTACTAGAGCTAATAGGTATTCAGGATAGTGATTTTTGGGAACGAATGGAGGAAATGTACGACTTGGAGGTCGTAGGCGTTGAGATATGTTCCCTGACTCCTTCCAGCGTTACCTCACAGTTAGTCAAGTTGAAGAAAAAAGGAGTGGACACCTTAATACTGGCCGGTTTTGGGTCCTCTGGAGTAGTGATGGTAAAGGATCTTCATGCAGTAAGGATGACACCCCAGGATGGCTATAACGTCATTGGCATTCCATTTGACGCTACAGTGGGAGAGGTCGTAGGTCGAGATAAAATGGAAGGTATTTACTTGTCGTTTGATGATAGTCATGCCCCTGATGAGCTAGATTATCCCTATGTTAAGAAAGCTGTTGACTTCCACTACGAGTACTGGGGAAGGAGGGGGGGCTATGCGGTGATGTCAGGGGGAGCGGCTGCTTGGGAAAGTATTGTAGGGATGCTTATCTCGTTGCTAGACCGGATAGCAAGTGGTGATGTCGGAATGCTGACTGAAGACATAAACAGAATTGTACCTGAGGTCATTAGAGAACGCCACCTGGAGGAAACGGTGGAGATGATGAGAGGAAAATATGGAGAGGGACGTGTGGGGGTGGAGGAGAAAGAACTGACCTTTAAGGAATTTGTGGAGTTGGTGAATAAGATGCCCCTGGCCGAAATTGAGGAATTAATACCCCCTGATGTGATTCAGGAGGTAATACTTGAGGTATTGAAGAGCCCTAACCTAGTCAAGCTAGCTGAACAAATGATATGGGAGCATACTAACCATAACTACATGGGAGAGCATTTGTTCTATGGCACATATCCCCAGTTGTACCTTCCCGGTAAAGTAACCATGCAAACATGCCTCTCCTGGCAGTGGGGAGATGGGGAACTACTTGATGTGAAATATCGATCTGGCAAGCCCTGGGAGTGGGTCCCCCCCGCGATTGTACCTGGTCCTGGTCCTTGTCCCCCCCATGGATGGACCTCTCTGCCACTGGATGGAACTCCTATCGAGTATGGCTATCCCTGGGGAACCTGGACCATTGATAAGTTCCTAGCAGAGTACGATGTTCCTTTATGGTGGTTTATATTAGAATACGCTTTTGACTCCCGTAATCAGTTAGATAAAGACCTCCTTTATGAAACATTAAACACCTACTTTGATAAGAAAAAGGTGGTTTATGATTGGGGGGACCCCTACCGAGAGGTATGGCAGTGGGGCAAGGAGGCCTATAGAGAGGTAAACTGGAGCAGCCCTTCCGAAAGGATAAGGGTGCTTGAAGAGTTCAAGGAGATGTACTATCTTCCCTCCCAGTTGGTAAATTGGATAGATGAATATATTGCATCCTGTGCTGAACCTTTGGCACCAAAAGCAGAGGGCCTGATTTGTGCCCCCTGCTTACCATCGCCCGGCCAGACCAATCCTGAGGTGCATGGTGAGAAATAAGGTTAAGATTATAGGGGCGACGCTCATACCTCTACTTCTGCTTACCGCCTCAGCTCCAGCATTGCATGCCAATCAACCAGCATCTCCGCTAAAGCCTATAGAAGAGATACCCAAACAGAAAGACATAGTGGACCATCTCCTGGAGAGCCTATTGCTGATCTATCCTGAAGACATTTCTACCAAATTTCCCTATCCGCAGTGTGGGGATTTGTGTAACTGCGTTATACCTCCCCTTTCCCCCCTTCTTAACTCTCTCCCCCCACTGTTGGTGTGCATCATGGGTGCAACTATACCTCCGCTTGAGCCAGCTATCAACAGTACGGTGATCCCTTGTTGTGCAGACAAAGCTCCTTCCATAGGAACAGCCGTCGCCCCTCCGCTTTGTCATCCATTGATCGGAGTCCTATTCCCTTTACTGGGAGGCCTGGTCAGCATAATAGTTAAGGCCTCTGCCTATCCCTATGAAACAGAAGTGCTGTTGACCAAGGTTATTGACTTAATAATTCAGCATCCTGAGATGCTGGTCAATAATCTGGATGAGATAGCGATGATAGCTACAGGTGGTCCTATGCTACTATGCCTTAACCCCACGCAATGGTCGAAACATCCCTATTGGAACTTAGCAGAGATGTGGAGTTGGGCTAACCTTCCGGGCTCTATTTACGCTGTCGCTAATGGTATAGTCTCCTTGATGTCCAGTTCCTTATCCTCAGTGCCCTTAGCCAGTATGACAGGCATTGTTGACTTACTCCCCACGGTTGTCCCCAGACCAGAAGGTGGCTAAAAACTATAATGTTGTATAGTCGATTAAATCGTCGGGCTTAGATATATCCAGTTTGCTGGAATGTCATTTGTGTTTGAACTTATATTACCCGGCAGTTCTCGAAAGTGTCGTAAAAGTACGGCTGACAAATGGAAGAGTTGTTTACGTGCCTAGCGATAGGTATCTTCAGCGGTGGGATATATTCCTTAATCGCTTTAGGGTTAGTGATAATCTTCAAAACGACCAAGATCCTCAACTTCGCGGTTGGCGAGCTGGTGGTCATGGGTGGGTTGATCGCTATTTCGCTCCTGAATACTGACCTTCCCTACTGGATAGCCATAATACTAAGCGTTGCCATAGGAGGAGCAATCGGATTCTTCTTACAAAAGGTGATCTTGTCTTCCTTCATCAAACGCCCTACCCTGGATGCATTAATAGTAACCTGTTTCATCATTTACCTGGTGGAAGGAGTGAATAAATGTGGTTGGGGAGCCAGGCTTAGATTCTTTCCTGAATTTCTTCCTCAGGGCCAGCTGAACATAGGTGATATCTTCATCTCCACCGACATCATGTGGTCCTTCGTCATAGCCATGGGTTTAAGCTTTATCTTGATCTTCATCTTCCAATACACCAAGCTTGGACTGGGGCTGAGGGTTGTAGCTAACGATAATGTTTTGGCCCGGAGCAAAGGAGTACCTCTATCATCGACACATTCAATAGCCTGGATCTTGGGTGGCGTGGTCGCTGTAGTGGGAGGAATCTTTTTGGGTTATAGGTCAGCCATTGACCCCACGATGAGTACAATAGGACTTAAGGCTATTCCGGTAGTATTTCTGGGGGGCCTTGAATCCTTGCCTGGCGCTGTCGTGGCAGGAATAATCATTGGCCTAGTAGAGAATGTGGTGGGAACCTATATCAGCTCATCATGGGCAGGCATAGCCCCATTCCTGGTCTTGGTAATGATTTTGTTGATACGCCCCCAGGGTCTTTTGGGGCAGAAGATGGTAGAGAGGGTGTAAAGATATGACATCTCATTGTCCTGCAGGCACGTACGATGCCAATTACGGCCAAGACAGCTCTATAGCCCGTACTCAATTACAGAGGGTGTTTTTAATTGCAGGCATAATCCTCATCTTTGCCGCGCCCTGGTATCTAGGTAGCGATTTGTTAACACAACTAAACGAGATCGGCATTTATATCATAGTAGCTTCGGGGGTATTTATTGCTATCAGCTGTGGTATTGTCAATCTAGGTCAGGCAGGCTTTATGTGCATTGGTGCCTTCACTTCAGGAATACTGTGCAGCACAGCAGGATTTTCCTTATGGGGGGCTCTCCCTATTGCCATCATCGCTTCTGGCCTGATGGGAGTTCTATGTGGGCTTACATTATCCCGTATCAAGGGCTTTATTGCTGCCGTGGTGACTATAGCTGTAGGGATTATCATACCCGAGATGTTCATGATAATCTTGCCAATGCTTGATTTACCAGCAGAGGCAGTAAGCCTGCCCGAAGGTATCAGCATCGGAGGCAAAGTTCTGGGCAGCCAAGGGCTATATCTTTTGATCTGGGTTCTTGTCCTACTAACAGCCTTGCTGGTACTGAACCTCAGCAGGTCAAAAACAGGCAGAGCGTTTAGAGGTACCAGGGATAATGAATTGGTATCTGAAGCTGTGGGGCTAAATATCCGTCGGCATAAAATCGTGGCCCTTCTCGTTTGCTCTATCCTTGCCGGAATTGGCGGCTGGTTATGGGCATGCCATTATAGCTCAATATCCGCCGGTGCTTTCCGGTTCACACTATCTCTGGAGTGTTTAGGAATAGTAGTTCTGGGGGGAATGGGTAGTGTAGGGGGTATTTTTATAGGTAGTGTCATTGTGCTGGGCATAAAATTTGCGCTGTCAAATTACCTTCTACCCTGGCTAGAGGATATGTTTATGACAGGACCATGGTATGGAGTGCTGCCTTTAGGCGATTTGATAGGCCGTCTAGGAGGCATTACCCCTTTACTCCTGGGGATTATATTCATTCTAGTTTTCACTTTTTCTCCTTCGGGGATGGTAGGGTGGTGGAATAAGTTCAAGACTTACTATAGGCTATGGCCTTTACCGGGGTAGCATGAGCATTGACCTTAGAACTGTTGGATTTAGCCGGGGTTATATCGGGGTACAACCTCGAGCTTGCAGTGTGGGTGAGCTTAAAAATAATATGATAGGAGAGTAAAAGATGGATATTGCCAAACTTATCTTGACCAGCATGAATGATGAGGAGGAGGTGCTGGGGGTGTTGGGGGATAGGAGGTACACCCGGGGAGAAACCTTGGACAGGACTTACCGGCTGGCCAATGGCCTCAAAAACCTAGGCATAGGGAGAGGAGATAGGGTAGGCATAATGGCTCGAAATGGGAATGAGTTCTTTGAGGTTCTTCTGGCTTCCTCTATCCTGGGGGCTTTGATGTTGCCCGTGAACTGGCATCTTAAGGGAAGGGACCTATCCTACATTTTGGGAAAGGAGTTCCACCCACAGGCCTTGATCCTGGACCCTGAATTCCTCCCCAAAGTGGAGGAGATAAAGGAGGATACTACCAATATCCATCATCTTATCACCACCGGGGATACAACTTGCGGACTTCCCGCCTATGAAGACCTGCTAAGCGACTCTTCCCCTGAACCCTTAAAGGATTCCTACTTTCAGATAGGTTATGTGCTATTTTCTGCTGGTACTACCGGACTTCAAAAAGGGATAAACCTGTATGATATAGTAAATACTTTTATCAACCCTTCCGAATTTTCCGGCCCAATAAGGATCAAGGATATGGAGAGAAGGTCAGAGCTTTTATTTCGCATATTGAATCTGGTCTATCGTGTCAGAACTCATCTGGTGGATAATTACAAATCCTTAGGAGTTACTCCCTTTTATCATGGCGGTGCCTTCATTGCTAACTGGGTTTTGGCACTGGTGTTTGGAGGAAGTTTTGTGTACATGAGGAAATTTGACCCTGAGGAGTACCTAAGGCTAATACAAAATGAGAGAATAACTACCTCCTTTGCCGTTTCTACCATGATACACCGCATACTCTCCCTTCCCCCTGAAGTTAAGTCCAAGTATGATCTATCTTCCATGAAACTTCTCATAACTGGCGCTGCCTACTGCCCGGCGCACCTTAAAAAAGGAATCAATGAGTTATTCATGAGTCAGGGGGCAAAAGAGCCAGTGTTAACTGAGGGATATGGTTCTTCAGAGGTGGCCATAGTATCGGTGCTGAACCCCCAGGATTATACTGAGGATCCCCACCGATACTATAGTGTGGGTCGAGTAGTGCATGCTCGGGTGAAGATAGTAGACGGAGATAATGAATGCCCGCCTGGAAATCAAGGAGCCATGTTTGTCCAAGGACTGTTCACTAACTCTTTAGATTACATTGGGGGTAAGGAAAAGGTGGAGGATGGGTTCAGAGATATAGAAGGAGAAAAATATTTTGATGAAGGAGTGTTTGCTACCTTAGACTCAGAGGGCTTTTTATACATCGGGGATAGGAAAAAGGACATGATAAAGAGCGGGGCAGTGAACATTCCTACCTGTGATGTAGAGGATGTCATCCTGGAACATCCCGGGGTGGAGGATGTGGCTGTCATCGGTGCCCCTGATGAGGAGTGGGGGGAGAAAGTGATGGCAGTAATCCAGCTTAAGAAGGGAGAGAGTGTTACCGAGGAGGAGATAGTGGATTTCGCCTCCCGTAGGCTTTCATCTTATAAAAAGCCCAAGATAATTAGGTTTGTCTCCAAGCTTCCTCGGCGTGAAGATGGCAAAATGATTAAGAGAGAACTTAGAGAAACGTTTTTTGGAGGGAAGAAATGAAAGAATCTGAAGCTAAGTTAGGAGTTATTCCTTTAACCTTCGCTGATAGCGCAGATAAGTTGAAAGGACTACTACAGGACAAAGCCCTTATATCCTTGGTGAAGAATAACAATCTTGATCCGCTGATATCCGCTTTACAGGGGATGGGGCTGATATCGGGCATAGTTTCCACCATTCTTTCTGACCTTACCCCAGCACAAAAGGATATGATACAGGAGTTCTCTCAAGTAAATAAGGGCAGAAGTCTAGCTATCAAGCTTCTCTCTACCCCCACTCTCCCCATCATCATTGAGATCACCGAGCTTCCTGGATTACTCAGAATACATACCTTGAGTGAAGAAGAGGTAGAATCGCAAAAGCTTCCCACGGTGGGAATAGATGTAGACACTTTGTTCTCCTTTATAGTCTCAGTCATATCAGAGCGATCGTTGAGCATACCAGAGGCAGCGCAAAGGTTCATCA